>Ga0207657_10001014_pt1 | contig 29845 bp, 28 predicted proteins | sample KBSC33metaG_FD_184316 | JGI IMG/M metagenome (GOLD analysis project Ga0207657, IMG submission 184316) | Corn rhizosphere microbial communities from Kellogg Biological Station, Michigan, USA - KBS C3-3 metaG (SPAdes) (version 2) | ecosystem: Host-associated > Plants > Roots > Rhizosphere > Soil ...
GATATCGCGGTGCTGGCGAATCGCCTGCTGGAACAGGGCGGCGTTGCGGCGCCAGGCGTTCCTGCCGGCGCCGGCGGCATCGCAGTACTGGCCGATACGCGGACCAACTCGGTCATCATTCGCGCACCCTCGACGGCGCGTGTCAATCTGGCGAAGTCCCTGATTGCCAAGCTCGACCAGCCGACCGATCAGCCGGGCAATGTGCATGTGGTTTATCTGCGCAATGCGGATGCAGTACGGCTGGCGCAAACGCTGCGCGCCGTGGTCGCTTCGGAAGCGACGGCACAGTCACCGAGCCCTGCGACACAGCAACAGCCGCAGATGCAGCAGACGTCTGCGACGGCGCAAGGCCAGCAACAGGCGCTCGGCGGTGGACAGTTGCAACAATCGTCGACACCGGCCGCGCTTCCAACCGGTGGTGCTGGCGGTTTCATCCAGGCCGACCCGGCTACCAACTCGCTCATCATCACCGCCAGCGAAACGGTTTATCGCAATCTGCGCGCCGTGATCGACCAGCTCGATGCACGCCGCGCCCAAGTGTACGTGGAATCGCTGATCGTCGAAGTCACCGCCGACAAGGCGGCTGAATTCGGCATCCAGTGGCTGGGCCTGTCGGGCGATGATACGAGCACGAATCGGGTTGGCGGCGGCACAGGGTTTTCCACCGGCGGCAACAACATCATTTCGCAGACCATTGCTCGCCGCAGCAGTGCTGGCGTTACCCTGCCTCCCGGAAATGGTTTGACTATCGGCCTGTTTCGCCAGAGCGGCGGTCAGTTGACCCTCGGTATGCTCGCGCATGCACTGGAGTCCGATGCCAACGCCAACATCTTGTCCGTTCCCAACCTGATCACGCTCGACAACGAGGAAGCGCGCATCATCGTCGGCCAGAACGTGCCCTTCATCACCGGCCAGTACACCACGGCTGCCTCGGCTGGTGCAGCCGGCGTGAACCCTTTCCAGACTATCGAGCGGCGCGATATCGGTTTGTCGCTGAAGGTGCGGCCGCAGGTTTCCGAAGGCGGCACGATCAAGCTGGCGATTTACCAGGAAACTTCCAGCATCCAGGACACCACTAACGCAGCAGGCATTATCACCAACAAGCGTTCGATCGAATCGAACGTGCTGGTGGATGACGGACAGATCGTGGTGCTTGGCGGCCTGATACAGGATCAGATGAATGACGGACAGGAAAAGGTGCCGGGCCTGGGCGATATTCCTGTCATCGGCCAGTTTTTCAAATACCAGACCCGCAAGCGCACCAAGACCAATCTGATGGTTTTCTTGCGTCCGACCGTGATTCGCACCAGCGAACAGAATGTGAATGTGGTGAACGACCGTTACGACTACATTCGCGCCGTGCAAAGCGAGAGTCAGCCGAAATCGTCTTTCGCGTTGCCGGACATGAACGCACCGGCGCTGCCGCCTTTGCAGAACGGCCGCCCGTTCGGCGCGCCGTTGTTGAATGTGCCGCCCGCCTCATCGAACCAACCTGCACCGCGGCAGGGTGAACCGATGGAGCCATCGGCACCCGCACCGATCCCGCCGGCCTCGCCGCTGCCGGAGAAAGTACCGAGTAGAACGCAATGAGTATCGTACTAACCGACGCCCGTCTTCTTCCCTACGCCTTCGCGCGCGACCATGCCTTGCTGGCCCGGCGCAGCGAGACGGGCAATAACACGGTGGAAGTTTGGGTATCGGAAGCGACTGCGCCGTCCGCGATTTCGGAAGTGAGCCGGCGTTTCGGCCGCGTGAAACTGAAATCGATACCGCATCAGGACCTTGAAGCGGCGATCGCCAAAACCTATGCCAATTCCGCCGGCGATGCCGCGCAGGTGGTGGAAGATGTCGAATCCGACCTCGATCTCGCCAAGCTCATGCTTGACATGCCAGCAGTCGAAGACCTGCTGGAATCCGCCGACGATGCGCCGGTGATTCGCATGATCAACGCGCTGCTCACGCAGGCGTTGCGCGAGGAAGCATCCGACATCCACATCGAGCCTTACGAGCAAGTGTCGGTCGTGCGTTTCCGTATCGACGGCACGCTGCGCGACATCGTGCGGCCGAAGAAGGCGATCCATGCTTCGCTGATCTCGCGTATCAAGATCATGGCCCAGCTCGACATCGCCGAAAAACGTCTGCCGCAGGATGGCCGCATCACATTACGTATCGGCGGCAAGCCGGTCGACGTGCGCGTATCCACCTTGCCCACCGGCCATGGCGAACGCGCCGTGCTGCGTCTGCTCGACAAGGAAGGCGGGCGCATGGACTTGCAGCATCTGGGCATGAGCCAGGATGTGCTGGCACAGTTCGATCACCTCATCAGCCAGCCGCACGGCATCGTGCTCGTCACCGGCCCGACCGGTTCCGGTAAAACCACCACGCTGTACGCAGCGCTCACACGCTTGAATGCGAGCACCACCAACATTCTGACGGTGGAAGACCCGATCGAATATGAGCTTGCCGGCATTGGCCAGACCCAGGTCAACTCGCGCATCGAGATGACTTTCGCCAAGGCCCTGCGCGCCATCCTGCGTCAAGACCCGGACGTGATCATGATCGGCGAGATCCGCGACCTCGAAACCGCACAGATCGCGGTACAGGCTTCGCTGACCGGCCACCTCGTGCTGGCAACCCTGCACACCAACGACTCCGCCTCGGCCGTGACCCGTCTGCTCGACATGGGCATCGAACCCTTCCTGCTGTCGTCGTCGTTGCTAGGCGTCGTCGCGCAGCGTCTGGTGCGCAAGCTGTGTCCGTTGTGCAAGCAGCATGACGGCAAGCAATGGCAGGCGGTGGGCTGCGACAAGTGCGGCCACACCGGCTACCATGGCCGGGTGGGCGTCTATGAATTGCTGCTCACCGATGAAAATATCCGCGCGCAGATCCATGATCAGGCTTCCGAACACGAGGTTCGCGCTGCGGCACAGCGCAACGGCATGCGCACCATGCGTGAAGACGGCGAGCGCTGGCTGCAGCAGGGCGTCACCACTGAAGCCGAACTGCTGCGCGTGACGAAAGATTAAGTCATCATGCCCGCATTTCGCTATGAAGCCGTCGATGCCGTAGGGGCCACGCGCAAAGGCGTGGTCAATGCAGACAGTGCGCGTGCCGCGCGCTCGGACTTGCGCTCTCAAGGCTTGGTGCCGATCGCCGTCGATGCGATTGCCGCCCAGGTCGATGAATTTGGCCAGGCGCGCCGCCGCGCTTTTGGCGACCGCTTGTCGACGCTGGAACTGGCGCTGTTTACCCGCCAGCTTGCCAGCCTGCTGGAAGCCAGCCTGCCATTGGAGCAGGCTTTTACCGCACTGCTCGAACAGGCAGAGCGTCCCTATGTGCGCGACTTGGTCGCTTCCATCCGTTCCGAACTGATGGGGGGCTCCTCGCTGTCGGATGCCCTGTCCAGACATCCGCGCGACTTTACCGACATCTATCGTGCCCTGGTGTCTTCCGGCGAGCAGATCGGTCAGCTTTCCCGCGTGCTGTCGCGTTTGGCGGACTACATCGAACGCCGCAATTCGCTGGTGCAAAAGGTACGGCTGGCGTTCACCTACCCGGCCATCGTGACGGTGGTTGCGTTCGCGATCGTGATCTTTCTGCTCGCCTATGTCGTGCCGCAGATTGTTTCGGTGTTCGCCAATACCAAGCAGAAGCTGCCCATGCTCACGGTAATCATGCTGGCCATTTCCGACTTCGTGCGCAGTTGGGGCTGGGCAGTCGGCATCATCGTGGTCGGGGCCTTCCTTGCTTGGCGCACTGCGCTGAAAAATCCGGACGTCAAATACCGCTGGCACCGCTGGCTGCTTACCGCCCCGTTGTACGGCAAGTTCGAGCGCAGTCTCAACACTGCGCGCTTTGCCAGCACGTTGGCGATTACCACCGGCTCCGGCGTGCCTATCTTGCGCTCCTTGCAGACCAGCCGCGATACGTTGTCGAATGTCGCCCTGCGCGAGCAGGTTGAAGAAGCGACGGCGGCCGTGCGTGAAGGCGTCAGCCTTGCGCGTGCGTTGTCGGCGCAAAAGCATTTTCCGCCGATGCTGATCCACATGATCCGCGCCGGCGAAGTCACGGGTGAATTGCCGGCGATGCTGCAACGCGCTTCCGATGCACAGGAGCAGGACTTGGAGCGCCGTGCGATGACGATCGCAGGGCTGCTGGAGCCGGCACTGATTCTGGTTATGGGGGTAGTGGTGCTGTTGATCGTGCTGGCGGTGTTGATGCCCATCATCGAGATCAATCAGTTGGTTCGATGATGGAAATCGTTGAAACAGAATTTACGCAAAACAGCTATAGCGGCCTTGCGCCGCTTTGCTGGAACAATTTTGCGCAAGTCCTAGAAAGAGAGATGAAATGAAGCGTCTGCCGTTGCTTACAAGCTTCCTGCTGTTCATCGCGCTGTGTGCGTCCGTTGCTTACTGGGCGCTGCAGATGTTCAAGCCGCCGCTGCGTCCGGTAGCGGCGCCCAGCGGCCCGGCCGAGGTGGCGCTGAATCAGGATGCAGCAGTGACACTGTTTGGCGGGCGTCCCGGCAGAGAGGCGGTGACGAGCAGCTATCAGTTGCGTGGCATCATCATGGCCGGCCCGCGTGACAGCGTCGCCATCCTGAGCACCGACGGCAAGCCGGCACAGGCGATACGGGTCGGGCTGGAGATGGCACCCGGAGTCACGGTCAAGGAAGTACAGCACGACTACGTGCTGTTGTCGGATAGCGGCGCCGTCAAGCGCGTGGAACTGCCGGAAAGCGCGAAAGGTTTGCCAAATATTTCGGCTGTATCTCCGGTTACTACCGCCAGACCACCGGTCATGCCGCCGCCTTCATCGCCGCCACCTCTGCCGGTACCAGCAGTGTCGGCACAGCCGATGCCTCGCAGTCATATGATGCCGCCAGCAGCTTTCCAGCAGCCCATGCAGCCGCAGGTTGCGCCGCAGGAGGTTCCCCCTGCCTCCCAGGTGCCTCCTCCGACCAGTATGGCCAACCCACAGTCTCCGGTCCAGTCCTCAGGGGCGTCTGGTGCTAGCGGTGCATCTGCGGCGGGAGCGCCGGCGCCTGCTCCCGCTCCCGTCCAAGTTCCTCCTCAGACATCGGGCGTTCCTGCGACCCAAGCGCAACCTGTGCAAACCATGCCGTCTGGCGCGGTGCCTGCACAGGCGAATCCTCCGCGTTAATGTTCGTTCCAGGCACGGCGGAAGAGACCTGGATATTCGGACGATTACAGCACGTAGCGTGACAAGTCCTCGTTGATCGCCAGCGCGCCGAGTTTGTCATCGACGTAGGCGGCATCGATGGAGACAGTCTGGCCTGTTGCTTCGCTGGCCGTAAACGATACTTCCTCCAGCAGCTTTTCCATCACTGTGTAGAGGCGGCGCGCACCGATGTTCTCGGTCTTTTCATTGACCGAATAGGCAATCTCGGCAATGCGCTTGATGCCACTGTCGGCAAAGGCGATCTGTACACCTTCAGTGCCCAGCAGCGCTTCATACTGTCGGGTAAGGCAGGCATCGGTGCTGGTCAGGATGCGTTCGAAATCAGCGATAGACAGGGATTCCAGTTCGACGCGAATCGGAAAGCGTCCCTGCAGTTCGGGAATCAGGTCCGAGGGTTTGGCCAGATGGAAGGCGCCGGATGCGATGAACAGGATATGGTCGGTCTTGATCATGCCGTACTTCGTGTTCACCGTCGTGCCTTCGACCAGCGGCAACAGGTCACGCTGTACGCCGGCGCGCGAAACATCGGCGCCTCCGACTTCGGAGCGGCTGGCGATCTTGTCGATCTCGTCGAGAAACACAATGCCGTTCTGCTCGACGTTCGCAATCGCTTTCTGCTTCAGCTCGTCCTCGTTGACCAGTCTGGCGGCTTCTTCCTCGACCAGCAACTTCATTGCTTCCTTGATCTTCAGCTTGCGCTTTTTCTTGCGCCCGCCGCCCAGGCCCGAAAACATGGACTTGATTTGCTCGGTCATCTCTTCCATGCCCGGCGGGGCCATGATTTCCATGTGCGGCAAGGCCTCGGCCACTTCGATCTCGATCTCGCGGTCATCAAGTGCGCCTTCACGCAGCCGCTTGCGGAAAGTCTGACGAGTGCTGTTGCTCTGCGTGTCAGTCTCGCTCGACGGCGTTGGATTGAAGCCGAAGTCGCGCGGCGGCGGCAGCAGGATGTCGAGCACGCGGTCTTCCGCCGCGTCTTCGGCGCGTGCGCGGACCTTGCGCATTTCCGATTCGCGCGTCTGCTTGATCGCGATGTCAGTCAGATCGCGAATGATGGTATCGACGTCGCGGCCGACATAGCCTACTTCGGTGAACTTGGTCGCCTCGATCTTGATGAAGGGCGCGTCGGCCAGCTTGGCCAGGCGGCGCGCGATTTCAGTCTTGCCGACGCCGGTCGGGCCGATCATCAGAATGTTCTTCGGCGTGATTTCGTGGCGCAGCGGTTCTTCCACCTGCTGCCTGCGCCAGCGGTTGCGTAAGGCAATCGCTACAGCGCGTTTGGCGCGCGATTGGCCGACGACGTGCTTGTCGAGTTCGGAGACGATCTCCTGGGGAGTCATGTTCATGATGCCGATTCCAGAATTATTCGAGGGTTTCAATGGTGTGCGACAGGTTGGTGTAGATGCACAGTTCGCCGGCGATGGTGAGCGCTTTCTTCACGATTTCGACCGGTGCCATGTCTGTATTTTCCTGCAGTGCTTTTGCCGCCGATTGCGCATAAGAGCCGCCGGAGCCGATGGCGCCAATGCCGTTTTCCGGCTCCAGCACATCGCCATTGCCGGTGATGATCAGGGTGGATTCGCGGTCTGCTACCAGCAGCATTGCTTCAAGCCGGCGCAGAATGCGGTCGGTGCGCCAGTCCTTGGCCAGTTCGACCGATGCCCGCATCAGGTTGCCCTGGTGCTTCTCAAGCTTGGCCTCGAAGCGCTCCAGCAGCGTGAATGCATCGGCGGTGCCGCCCGCAAAACCGGCCAGAACCTTGCCTTGGTAGAGCTTGCGCACTTTGCGTGCACTGCCCTTCATGACGATGTTGCCGAGCGTAACCTGTCCATCGCCGCCGAGCGCAACAGTGCTGCCGCGCCGGACCGAAACGATGGTGGTGCCGTGAAATTGTTCCATGCTTGTCCCTGTCGAAATTGAATGTGCTGCAATTTCAACCAAGTGAGGGCACGTCGCCGAATTGCAAGGCGTCTAAGGTGATTTCCGTGAATGAATATCCCATTTTCGCGGCGCATACGGGCGCGCTGCCGCGTTGTTCCTCGTTTGTGTGGCCCGCCACACGGCACTCGTCACGCCTTGCATCGCATCCCGTCTGCACCACGACCATGGGATATTCATTTACGGAAATCACCTAAGCTGGAGAAATATCGCTCAGTTTTTGCGCGGCACGATACGCACGATGTCTTTCAAGCCGACGATATTGAAGAGTGCCGCAACCAGATGGTTGACATGGTGGAATTCCAAGGTTCTGCCGACGCTGCAAAAGGGGGCGAGCCCGGTGAGCAGGCGGCCTGCAGCGTTGAAGTCGACGCGGCTCAAGCGCGAGCAGTCAATGATGGCAGGATTGTGCTCGTCGGCATAAGCCGCGATCCCAAGGATCAAGTTGTCGATTTGCCCTTCGATTACGGGCGGCATCATGAAACCGCCTTCGGCATGCTCTCGCGACACTTCCGAGATGGTAGTGGTGATTTTGCTTTGCGGCGCAGCAAAGGTCGGGGGTGACACCTCGAAAGTCACGCAGTAGTCGATACTGGTTTCCTCGAATTCCTTTTCGCGATTGAGAAGGCGCAGGATTTCAAGCAGCAGCAGCCAACTTTGCTCGGAATCGTCGCGGCGTCCGACTTCCAGCGTTGCGCGAATCTTGTCGGCCAGTTCCGGTGCCCCGGCCAGCACCAGTTCGTGTCCCGATTTCTGCAAGCTCAGCAGTAATGACAACAACAGGGCGCAACCTTTTTCCTCCACTGCGGACACGCGCGTAAATTCAAGGCGCAGTGCATGATGTGTTTCCGCCAGCTTGCTGATGCGCTCGATATTCTTTTTGCTATCCGCATCGAGCCGACCTGGAAATGATATTGTCAGCCCGGTCACAGCTTGATGGGCCGGTCCCTGTTTCGGCTGTTCTATCCATGTTGGCGGCGAAGTCTCGAAACGATTGGCATACGCAATCGCCAATTGCTCGAATTCCTGCTGTTTGCCGTTGATCTGGTAGAGGTCGAACAGCATCAGCCACACTTCGGCAATCATTTCGCCGAGCGGGTCTTCTTCCATCGCCGTACGCAGTATCTGTTCGACCGGCTCGATGTGGCCGTTGGCAAACATGATGGCAGCTTCCTCGATCACGGCTGCCGCTTCCGAGGGAGCGACGTCGATTTTTCCCAAGGTGATGGAGCCGTCGAGCAGAAATTGCGTCGTCGTGCCCATTTCCAATGTGGGCAGCATGGCGGAAGGCGTGCCCGGTACAGGCGCAGCTTGGCTCGGCTCGGATTGCTGCTTTTGCGGGAGCGGGGCAGAAGGTTGGCTCAGTGCCGGATTCTTTTGTCTTTGCGCGTTGCGTTCAATTTGCCTGCTGGCCACGAATTCGGATGACATTTCCGATTCAATGGCATCGATTTTCAGCGCGGTAGCAAGTGCTGCTTGCGCATCGCGCTTATTACCCTGAGTTTGCGTTACAGGATTGTTGGCAGAAGGGGAGGTGTCGCGCTTCAGACGTGTGGACATCTTATCGTCAGACGTATCCTGGCGAAGGCGCTTTTTGCCGAATAGCGAGAAAATCCCCACGTTGTTCCTAAACGGTTGTTTGCATCCCGCATAGTTGAGCGGCGATGTGGTGAAAATTGCTTAGGACTTACGCAAACCGCACCGACGGCGTTGCGCCGCTTTGCTGGGACAATTTTGCGTAAGTCCTATTACTACAAGCAAGTCACAGCAGAGTGCAAGAGGGTAACATAATCATCTGTCCTGAAGTGCCCGCCTGCTCGGAGTGTGTTACGAATTCAGGATGGGACGAGTCTTCATTCTGTTCATCACCTTCTCCAGATCATTTTGCAGAAGCCGAAGCGGCCTCTGTCAGACGATAGTACAGCCCCATCGGATCGTCTTTCAAAATACTCATCTTGCCGGTCACAACAACAGGTTCGAAAGTGTACTTGACCGGCGCCTTCGTCTTTACCTCGACCACTCCTTCGGGACCGGCCGGCAGGCAGAAGGAGCAGGTCTGGGGATTGACCGAGATCAGGAAGTGCTTCTGTTTCTCGCCAGGTTCGAGCGGCATCATGAAACCTTGCAGCTTGACTTCCTTGTCATTGAGCGCTGTGATTTCCTTGGGGAATTCGGGCAGGATGCGGTCTTTCGCCTTGACCTGCTTGACCTTGGCCAGGGTGTTCCATGAGATTACGCCGGGGAGTTCGGGCAATTGCTGCAAGGTCGGTGCGGCAGGCGCGCCCACAGGTGGCACATGCTGAGACGGCGCCTGTGTTGCGGCGGAGGCGATTAGTGGCAGTGCAAGCAGAAAGCCGAAGAAAGGGCGCAAAGACGCATGCATAAGAGTGCTATCGAGCGGTAGATAAATGGAATTCATTGTAGCAAGCGGCTTGTCGTTTAAACCAGTTATCAGTGCTGGTGTTTCATTCCACATAACTTCCCAATGGCGATCCCCTTGCAGGCCTTGGTAAGTTCTGCATGGCACACTTCTTCGTCCTTGCCGGATTCCTTGCATTTCGCCGCCGCTTCATGTGCTGCAGCGATTGCGCGATGCTGGGCGATTTCCTTTTTCATCTGCTCGGCGTCCTCCTTGGCGTATAGGGCGAGCGGAAGGGCGGCAAACAAGAGGGGAAGCAAATTTTTCATGTTATTCCTCGATCCAATTGAATCAGCGGCTCAGAGTGGTCGCAATGTCAGTGCGATAGGCGCGCATCGCCGGCAGGACAGATGCCAGCAGGCCGACGGCAAGCGCGACGGCGGCAAGCCAGACCTCATCCGGGGCGATAATTGCACCGGACAGGCTGAGGTTTTGATCATTTGACAGCAGCCTGCCCAGCACTTCCACTGCGGCATGGCCCAGACTCCAACCGAGCAGCGCCCCAAGCGTTGTCAGCAGCAAGCCCTCTGCCAGCAGCAGGAGCATCAGCTTGTGCGGCGATGCTCCCAGCACACGCAGGATCGCCAAGTCCGTTTTGCGCTCTTCCAGCGCATTGTAGAGCGCGACGAACATCGACAGCGCAGCCGACAGTAGCACGATGGCGGCAATGCCACGCAATACATCGATGCCCACACCGAGCATGCGGAACAGCTTGGCCGCTTCAAATGCCGGCTGTGCAGCCTGCAGTTCGCTGCGACTGTTGATCATGCGCGGCAGGCTGACGGCGGCCAGCGGCGAGGCATACTGCACCAGTAATGCGGTCAGCTCTCGTTCTTCATCCATCGCCGCTTTTTCTTCCTTGTCGTTGACGTCGATGCCGTTGACGATTTCATGTACGCGCCATACCGATTCCACTGGCGTGAGTACGAGCCGGTCGAGCACGGTGCCGGTGGGTTGGAGGATGCCAACTACCGTGAAAGGTGCATCCTTGTGTTCTTCACCGCCTCGTGCCAAGCCGTGCGAGCCGGCGAAGGTCATGCCCACGGCAGCTCCCGTGCGGGTGGCGACTTGTGAGCCCAGCACCGCCTGCAGCGGCGCATCGAACAACTTGCCCAGCGCTAGCTTGCCGCCGTAATGCGCGATGTAGTCCGCGTTGGTGCCGGCAATGCGGAAACCCGCATAGCTGTCGCCCAGTGCCAGCGGGATCACTTTTTTCACAAGCCTGTTCTGTGCGAGTTGCGCCTGCGCTGCCAGCGGGATGTTCCCGGTCGGGATGTCGATGTGATAAATCGAGGAGAGGATCAGTTGCAGAGGTGAGCCCTTGGCCCCCACCACGAGGTCGATGCCTTGGGCATCGCGCAAGGCGCCTTCCTCAAGCTGCCGGGAGGCGGACAGTACGAAGCTCATCATCGCAATGCCAATCGCCATCAGCAGCAGGGTGAGGGCAGTCGACAGCGGCTTGTGGCGTAACGACTTGAGCGCCAGCGAGAAAGCATTCAGGCGCATGGTGCTGTCTCCTTTGAAGCGGACAGCCGTAACACCGCCGCATCGGGCAGCGCCTGCAGCACGCGTGCGTCATGTGTGGCGATCACCAGCGAAGCGCCAGCCTCGGCTGCCTGCGATTCGATCAGATCGATTGCTGCGGCACAGGCGGCATCGTCGAGGTTGGCGGTCGGTTCGTCCGCCAATACGAGTTTGGGACAGTTGAACATGGCTCTCGCAATCGCCACCCGTTGCTGCTGTCCCTGGCTGAGCTGATGAGGCTTGGCATTGGCTTTATCCTGCAGGCCGAGGGCGCGCAGCAACTCGTTGGCACGTGAAGCATCGGCTGCCATGCCGGCAGCATAGGGGGCAAGCCGCAGGTTTTCGTGCACCGTCAAACTGGCGACCAGCGCCAGCTTTTGCGGCAGGAAGCCAATGGTGCGTCCACGCCAAGCGTCGGCTGCATGGCGCGACAGCGAGGTAATGTCGATGCCTGCGACTTGCAGCGTACCCTGTTGCGGCGACAGAATCGCCGCCAGTAAGTGCAACAGAGTGGATTTCCCACAACCTGATGGGCCGAGGATGATCGCGTGTTGGCCTTGGGGCAGTGCAAAAGAGGGAAAGGTCAGTGGTGTGGAACGTGCACCAGAGTAGCGATAGCTAAGCTCGGAAATTTGCAACATCAGGCTATTCATATACGAACAGATGTTATCGCAAGAGTAATGCACAGACTGTTATACGGCAGTCTGTGAGGGGGATGGCATGGATGGCTGCAGCCAGCGCAGAAAACAAACAAGCGTACGTTGCGTGAGGCAAAGTACGCTTGGTGTTCTTGGTGTTGACTGCAGCCGGATACCCGGCAGGTGAGGGATTAATCCCCGTACAGCTTCTGCTTGAGTTCGCGGCGTTGTTGCGCTTCCAGCGACAGGGTTGCGGTCGGACGCGCCAGCAGACGCGGAATGCCGATCGGTTCGCCTGTTTCCTCGCACCAGCCGTATTCGCCGGTCTCGATGCTGGCCAGAGCCTGCTGCACTTTTTTCAGCAGCTTGCGTTCGCGGTCGCGGGTACGCAGCTCCAGCGCGTGTTCCTCTTCGATCGTGGCGCGGTCGGCCGGATCAGGAACGAGAACGGTCTCGCGCAGGTGTTCGGTAGTTTCGCCCGCATTCTTCAGCAGATCTTTTTCAAGTTGCTGCAGACGCGCCTTGAAGAAGGCGAGCTGGGCTTCATTCATGTAGTCTTCGTCGCTCATCGCCAGGATCTGCTCTTCAGTCAGCAGTGTGCCTTCGGCGGGGACGGGAGTCTGATTGTTTTGTTTGGTAGCCACTTCGCTTACTTTCGAAACTACGATGTTTCCATTGTATCTCTTAACCCGGCGCTTGCATTGTTGATGCTCATGAAGGCGCCGGACGTCTTCTGGATGCCTGGTTGACAAAGCTTACCGGGCGGCCGCCTGTATCTTGCTTTTTACCGTTGTTTTGGAGGGTTTGGCAACAGGTTTTGTTGCGGCCGAAATAATTTTTTTCGATCGGCCAAGTATGACATGCAACCTGCCCAGCGTTCCCTTTGCTGCTTGAACCTGAATCAAGGTGCGCGATAGTTTATACCAAACACTGTTCCAGGCCCTGAATAAATGTCTCCTTGGGCAGATTTTTGCCGATAAACACCATTTTGCTGCCGCGCGGCGCATTTTCAGGCCAGGGGGCGCCAATATCGGTGCCCATCATTTGATGTACTCCCTGGAACACTACTTTGCGGTCGGCTCCGCTCATCCACAATACACCTTTATAACGCAACAGGTGGGGGCCGAAAACCTGCACCAGGCCGCCGAGGAATTCGTCCAGTCGTTTCACATCGAAGGGGCGGTCGCTTTTGAAGACGAAGGCTGAAATATCGTCCGAATGATGCGCATGATGATGATCGTGTGCATGATCGTGGCCGCAATGTTCGCCGCATTCGTGATGGTCATGATCGTGTTCGTGCGCATGCTCTTCGGCAGCGAGGAAGTCCGGATCGATTTCCAGCTTGTCATTGAGGTTGAAGCCGCGCAGGTCGAGTACTTCGGAAATCGGCACTTCGCCGAAATGCACCTTGGCGATCGGCGCGCGCGGATTGATGCGCTTGAGCCGCGCAATCATCGCCTCGACCGTATCGCTATCGACAAGGTCGGTCTTCGACAGCAGCAGCTTGTCGGCGAAGCCGGCCTGACGTTGGGCTTCTTCATGCTCGTCGAGCTGCTGCATCGCATGGCGTGCATCGACTACCGTGACGATCGCGTCCAGCATATAGTTGGTCGCGACATCGTCATCCATGAAGAAAGTTTGCGCCACCGGTCCCGGATTGGCCAAGCCGGTGGTTTCGATCACGACGCGGTCGAAGTTCAGTTCTCCGGCGTCGCGCTTCTTTGCCAGCGTGCCGAGCGCTGCAATCAGGTCGCCGCGCACCGTGCAGCAAACGCAGCCATTGCTCATCTCGACGATCTGTTCGCTGGTTTCCTGCACCAGGATTTCATTGTCGATGTTCTCCTGCCCGAATTCATTCTCGATCACCGCGATCCGATAGCCATGCGATTCCTTCAGGATGCGGTTGAGCAGGGTGGTTTTGCCGGCCCCGAGAAAGCCGGTGAGTATGGTAGTGGGTATGGGCATGTCTCTTTTCTCATTGGGTGCAGTCTGCGCACCATCCTTTGATTGTGAATTCGAGGTCGTGGCTGCGAAAGCCTTTTCCGAGCGTTTTTTGCAGCGCGTTCTGCAGCAGCCCCGCTTCAGTCACGCTGTCCAGACAGAACACCTTGGCGCAGCGTGTGCACTTGAAATGTCCGTGCTGGGGATGGGACGATTTCGCGCTGTGATCGGCGCCGGCGCTGTAGCGGAACACGCGGTCGTCACCGGCCACCTTGTGGGCCAGACCGGCGTCGGTCAAGCAGTCCAGCGCCCGATAGAGCGTAACGCGATCCATGTCGGCGAAGCGGTCCTGCACTTCCTGATGCGAGACCGCGTGCTGCGCGTCAAGCAAGGCCGCCAGCACCTTGACCCGTGCTTCCGTGACGCGGACCGCAGCCTGACGCAACTGCGCCTCGGCCTGTGTCGTGATTTCAGGCGCGGCAGGCCGTCGCTGCGGGTGGATTACCGGTTTTGCTTTGATGCTCATGGAGCGGGGCAATGAAAACGCGATGACGGATTATGACGTAGATTGGCAATCGAGTTGCAAGAGCCGGCTGGCCGGCATTACGGTTTGCGCAGTATCAAGCCTTTCAGGTATTCGCCTTCCGGAAAGCTGGTTGTCATTGGGTGATCGACTCCGGCTGACAATCGACGCAAGATGTGGGCGTCGACTTTCGCATCGTTGGCGGCACCAGCAATGATTTTCTGAAACAGATCGGCGCTGATCGCTCCCGAGCAGGAATAGGTAAATAGCAAACCACCCGGACGCAACAACTGAAAGCCGAGCAGATTGATGTCCTTGTAGGCGCGAGCCGCACGCTCCACTTGACCGGGGGAGGCGGCGAACTTCGGCGGATCGAGCACGATGAGGTCGAAGGACTTGCCTTGTTCGCGCAGCGTGCGTAGGGTCTTGAAGACGTCGGCATCCCACCATTCCGCGTTCGCTGTGTCGAAGCCGTTCAGGACGGCATTACGCTTGGCGACGGAGAGCGCTTCGCCGGAAGAGTCGATCGAGATCACGCTCTTCGCACCGCCCTTCAGTGCCGCCAGTGAAAAGCCGCCGGTGTAGCAGAAGCAGTTGAGTACGTCGCGACCGGCAGCCTGCTCCATCACCAGCCGGCGGTTGTCGCGCTGGTCGATATAGAAACCGGTCTTGTGGCCGGTCTTGATATCGACTGCGTAGCGTACGCCGTTTTCGACCACGAGCGTTTCGTTGCCAGGTTCTTTCCCCGCCAGCGAACCCGTCACCAGCGGCAGCCCTTCGAGCTCTCGCACCGAAGCATCGGAGCGTTCGTAGACGTTCGGACAGCCCGTTTCGGCTATCAGCGTCTGCACGATAGGTGTCTTCCAGGCTTCCACCCCGGCAGACTGGAACTGGCAGACGAGGAATCCGTCCTTGCCGGCGTACCAGTCAACGACGAGGCCGGGAAAGCCATCCGCCTCGCCGAAGATGAGGCGGATGGCGTCGGTGTCGCGCACGTTCGCCTTGCGATAGGTTAACGCCTGCTGTACGCGGCGCTTGATCAATGCGTGGTCGACAGGCTCGTTTTCATTGAAGGTCCAGACCCGTGCGCGGATTTGCGATTTTGGGCTGTATGCGGCGCGCGCGAGGAATTGCCCGGAGGCCGATTTCACGACGGCAGTGGTGCCGGGTTTGTTTTTCTCTTCGGGCTTGCCTTCGACGTGGTCGATTGCGGTAGGAAAAATCCAGGGATGACGCCGCAGCAGACTCTTTTCCTTGCCGGGCTTGAGGGTAATGGTGAGCATGGTTGTTCCGTATATAAATAGGTAGGTGGCGGCGGTATCGGCGTCGCCCGTTCAGTCTTTTTTCTTTGCGCGCGGATGCGTTGCGTCGTAGACCTGGGCCAGACGCTGGAAGTCCAATGAGGTGTAGACCTGGGTCGCCGCGATCGACGCATGGCCGAGCATTTCCTGCACTGCTCGCAAGTCGCCTGAGGATTGCAACACATGCGAGGCGAAGGAGTGGCGCAGCACGTGCGGATGCACGTTGGCCGGAATGCCCAGTGCTTGCGCATGTGCCTTCAGTCGCAACTGCACCACGCGCGGCGACATACGATTGCCGCGCTCGCTCAGGAACAGCGGATGCGGGTCGGCTTTCACCAGCATCTCTCGTACTGCAAGCCAGGCTGTGATGGCATCAAGAGCGGGCCTGCCGACTGGCACCATGCGCTCCTTGCCGCCCTTGCCGGTGACATGCACTTCCTGCGCCTCGAAGTCGATCCAGCCTGCCGATACGTACTTGCCTTCCTTTGCATAGCGCACGTCCAGTCCGACCAGTTCGGATATGCGCAATCCGCTTGAATACAGCAGTTCGAACATCGCGCGGTTACACTGCTGTGTCGCCGCTGCTGCATCCTTGCCGGGCATGCTTTGAGCGGCCACGCGTATGGCATCGTCGGCAGACAGCGCCTTCGGCAAGGGCTTGTCGCGTTTGGGCGGCCTCACGTCGTTGACCGGATTGGCCGCCAGCGGCTCGTGTTCGGCGAGCCAGTCGAAAAAGCCGCGCCAAGCCGACAGTTTACGTGCGATGGAGCGCGGATTCAGACCGCTCGCATGTAGCTGGGAGGCGAATTTCCGAATGTGGAAGTGATGAAGCGTCGAGATATCGGGTTGATCTGGAAGAGCGGCGGCAAAGCGTGCCAATTCTGCAAGGTCGCGCCGGTAATTGCTCACCGTGTGCGGCGACAGCTTGCGTTGCTGCTCCAAGCTGTCGAGATATTCCGTAATACGAGTCGACTTGGTGATGGCACTCACCTCGGTCAAGCAAGCAGGCAGGTCAGTGCGGCGCTGGAGATGCCGCCAATTTTGGACAGGAAATCGGTCGCCTTGTCGGCAGAATACCGATGCGGATCTTCCGAGCCCAGCACCAGCAGGCCGAAAGCTTCCGGCGTTGCACTTGTACGCAGCGGCAGCATCGCAATCGACTTGAGAGGCGCAGCATCCTCGATCCAGGCGGCGGCTTCGAAATCCTGGTTAGGGCCGCAATAGGGGGCCGTCAGACCGTTGCCGAAGATTTTTGCGTCTTCCGATACTTCGGCCGCAAACCAGGTATGGGCAAATTCCGGGGCTACACCCCATATGCGCAGCGTTGCGTGCGGCGCCGAGAAGATGGTTTTCAGGCCGGCGATCAGGGTATGCGGCAGATCGACGTCGTTGCGTGCCAGCAGCAGCGAGTGTGTCCAGAGCTGGAATTTCTGCGAGATATCATCGTTTTCGTGGGCGATGCGCAGCAATTCGGCCAAGCGCAACTCCATTGTCTTGATCTTCTCGCGCAGCACTTCCATCTGCCGCTCCTGCAGAGATACCGTGCGGCCAGCAAGCGGGCTGGTGAGTTTGACCTTGGCCAGCAATTCGCTGTGCTCCTCGAAAAAGCCGGGGTTTTTTGCCAGATAGTCGGCGATGGTTTGAGCGTCCATGTGATAAGTCATGATTGCGGGGCCAGGAGCCCCGGATGTCGCAGGCAAGCGGGGATTTTACCCGAACGCCAGACGGATAAACGGGAGCGGCGGCATTGCGTGGCAATACCGCCAAAGCGGTTTACTTTAGATCTCGATCTCGCCTTCGAACACACTCACCGCAGGCCCGGTCATCATCACCGGCGTTCCTTTACCGGCCCAGGCGATGGAAAGTTCGCCGCCGTGCGTGCTGACTCTTACTGGCGAATCCAGCAGGCCGCGGCGAATACCGGCAACGACAGCTGCGCAAGCCCCGCTGCCGCAGGCCAGCGTTTCGCCTGAGCCGCGTTCGAACACGCGCAGTTTGATGTGATGACGATCGATGACTTGCATGAATCCTGCGTTGACTCGCTTCGGGAAACGGACGTGACGCTCGATCGCCGGGCCTTCGTTGAGTACCGGTGCGCTTTGCGTATCGTCGACCACTTGCACTGCATGCGGATTGCCCATCGATACCACGGAAATCCATACCGTGCGGCCATGGATTTCCAGCGGCCAGAGGAGGTCGTCGTTTTCGGGTTTGCCTTGCAAGCCGTTTGCATCGAAAGGCACGCGCTCCGGTTCGAGGATGGGCTCGCCCATGTTGACGGTGACGCGACCATCGTCTTCCAGCTTCGGTTCGATCACGCCGGTCATGGTCTGCACCTTAATGGCGCGCTTGTCCGTCAGCCGTTTTTCGGTGACGAACTTGACGAAAGCGCGTGCGCCGTTACCGCATTGCTCGACTTCGCCGCCATCGGCGTTATAGATGCGATAACGAAAGTCCACGTCGGGCGTCTGCGGCTTTTCTACCACCAGCATCTGGTCGGCGCCGACACCAAAGCGGCGGTCGGCGAGGAACTTCCATTGCTCGGGCGTGAAGTCGATACGCTGATTGATAGCGTCGATCACGACGAAGTCGTTGCCGGCACCGTGCATTTTTGTGAATTTGAGCTTCATGGCTTGGTTGTTTTGGTAATGGATCTCAGTTGTACAGGCTTGGCGCTTCCGGCGGCCGCGTCTTGAAGCGCTTGTGCGCCCAGAAGTATTCGCCCGGTGCTTCCAGTACGCGCTCTTCAATGAAGGCATTCATGCGTCGTGTGGCTTGCACGATGTCGCTCCCCGGGTAGTTTTCCCAAGGGGGATAGAAAACGATTTTCCAGCCTCGGTAATTCGGCAGGAAGGTTGCCACTACAGGGATCACCTTGGCGCCTGTCGCTGCCGCCATGCGTGCAGGCGCCGTCAGCGTGGCGGCAGGAATGCCGAAGAAGGGCACGAACTCTGCATCTTTCGCACCGAAATCCATGTCGGGCAGCATGAAGAACGGCAATCCTTCGCGCATGGCGCGGATAATGGGTTTGACTCCTTCAGCGCGCGAGAAGATCTTCACGGGACGGAAGCGCGAGCGGCCCTTGCGCAATGCCTTGTCGAAGACCGCGTTGCGCTGTTGGGTGTAGATGGAGCACGCTGTCGTCTCCATTGCGATGGCGGCGCCGGCCACATCGAGGCAGACGAAATGCGGGCAGAGCAGGATGGTTGGGCTGCTGGTCATCAGGTCGAGCGGCATGCGAGGCTCCACCACGATCAAGCGTTTCAAGCGCGCTTCCGATGCCCACCACAACACACCGCGTTCCAGCACGCTGCGCACGTAGCACTGGAAATGACGTTTGGCGATTGCGGTGCGCTCCGCTTGGGAAATGTGCGGAAAGCAGAGCCGCAGGTTGATCAAAGCAATCCGCCGCCGAGGACGGACCGCGATAAACAAGAGCGAACCGATCGCATCGCCGATGCGCCCGAGTAGCGGCAGGGGCAGCCAGTGCAGCAACCACATGAGGAAGAGCAGCAGTCTCATGCGGTTTCTCCTTGTGCGTCGGGAGCGGCAACACCTGGCGGCGTTTTGTAGCGGTTATAGCTCCAGAAGTATTGCTGCGGGCAGTGTGTAATCAGACCTTCCATTGCGGCGTTGATGGCGTGCGCCTGTTGTTCCGGCGTGCCTTCCAGCGGTTCATTGAATCGAGAAAAACGCACCACGAAACCCTTGCCGTGCGGTAGGCGCTCAGCGTAGGTGAGGATGACCGGAGCGCCGGACATGTCATGCAGCTTTGCCGGCAGAGTCATGGTGTAGGCGGGTTTGCCGAAGAAATTCGCCCACACGCCTTCACCGTTCTGCGGCACCTGGTCTGGCAGCAGTCCGACCAACTCTCCTCGCTTCAATGTCTTGAGCAGAATTCGCACGCCGGAAAGATTGGCCGGTGCGAGGGAAAGATTGTGCCGTGCACGCGCCCCTTCGATCAACGGCTTCAGGGAAGCTTTGCGTGGCGGGCGGTAAAGCACGGCGACAGGCACCTTTGCCGCGACTACCTGTGCCGTTATTTCAAAACAGCCCAAATGTGGGGTCAGGAAAATGATGCCGCGCTTTGCATCCAGCGCCTCTTGCACGACGTCCCAGTTTTCGATCGTCGCGCTTTGCAGCACACGTTGCGGATTGGCGCACCAGACGAAGGGCAGTTCGAGAACGCTTTTGCCTGCTTCCATGATCGCCTGGGGCAAGGTCGGGGCAAAGCCGGCGCGACTAATGTTGTCCTTCAGTCTGTGGCGATAAGAGGGCGATGCCAGGTAGACCAGCCAGCCCAGCGCTGCGCCCATTGCATGTAACACTGGCAGCGGCAGTGCGGACAGCAGGCGGAATAAAGTGATGAGCATCAAGAAAACGACAGAAACGTTGTGATTTTTTCCGAGAGGCGTAAGATAATATACTAGTGATGCGCCGCATGGCAGCGCTCACACCCGCCGAGTTAATCTGACAACTTGCGAGGCGGTTTATAAATTTCGCTAAAGCGTCGCAGGCTCAAGTTGGCCGCGACACGGTCAACAATAAAATTCTCCTTAGGAGCTTGCGATGGCAAAAGAATACCTCTTCACTTCCGAATCCGTTTCCGAAGGCCACCCGGACAAAGTCGCCGACCAGATTTCCGATGCGATCCTTGATGCGATCTTCGCACAGGACCCGCGCTCGCGAGTGGCTGCTGAAACATTGTGCAACACCGGTCTGGTGGTATTGGCGGGTGAAATCACTACGAATGCGCATGTCGACTACATTCAGGTCGCGCGCGATACGATCAAGCGTATCGGCTACGACAACACCGAATACGGCATCGATCATAAAGGCTGCGCAGTGCTGGTCGCTTACGACAAGCAGAGTAATGACATCGCCCAAGGTGTTGATCATGCAAGCGACGATTACCTCAATACTGGCGCCGGTGACCAGGGCCTGATGTTCGGCTACGCTTGCGATGAAACGCCTGAACTGATGCCCGCGCCGATCTACTACGCGCACCGCCTGGTCGAACGTCAGGCGCAGTTGCGCAAGGATGGTCGTCTGCCCTTTCTGCGCCCGGACGCCAAGAGCCAGGTGACGATGCGTTATGTGGACGGCAAACCGCACTCGATCGACACGGTGGTGCTGTCCAGCCAGCACAGTCCCGAAATGAGCGATGGCTCGAAGATGAAGCCTGCGTTCATCGAAGCGGTGATCGAGGAGATCATCAAGCCGGTGCTGCCCAAGGGGTGGCTGAAGGACACCAAGTATTTGATCAATCCGACCGGTCGATTCGTGATTGGCGGCCCGCAGGGTGACTGCGGTTTGACCGGCCGCAAAATCATTGTTGATACTTATGGCGGCGCTTGCCCGCACGGTGGCGGTGCGTTCTCCGGCAAGGATCCGACGAAGGTCGACCGCTCCGCCGCTTACGCGGCGCGCTATGTTGCGAAGAACATCGTCGCAGCCGGCCTCGCCCGTCAGTGCCAGATCCAGGTGGCCTATGCGATTGGCGTCGCACGGCCGATGAACGTGACAGTCTACACCGAGGGTACCGGTGTGATCTCCGACGAGAAGATCGCCGAACTCGTCAACGAACTTTTTGACTTGCGCCCGCGCGGCATCATCCAGATGCTCGACCTGCTGCGTCCTATCTACAGCAAGACCGCCGCCTACGGCCACTTCGGCCGCGAGGAGCCGGAGTTTTCATGGGAACGTACCGACAAGGCCGCTGCTCTGCGTGCCGCTGCCGGTCTGTAGGATGTAGGAAGCATCATGCTGCGGTTGGCGCGACGGAGGTACGATACGATGCGCTGGTTTTCTGGTGCTGTTGCCGCTGCGCTGGCCGGCGGCACTCTTGTTTTCATCTGTTCGTCATCTTTGGCGGCAAGTGCAACCGCAGCACAGCAAGCTGAGTGGTGCAAGCGCTTGTCGCCGCGTCTGCCGGGCGTTTCTGTTGCCGAATGTCAACATAGTGGCTTGCAACCTTCCGGTGCAGTTTCCCGCAAAGGTTTTCCGATTCTCGTGCGCAGCACTCCCGCTGGCAAGGCTGGCAAGGGGGCAGTGCGCGTTCTCCTTTTAGGAGGCATACATGGCGATGAGCTAACTGCCGCCGCCATTGTGTTCGAGTGGATGCAGTGGATGCAGACCGGAACCGCGCAGCAGTTTCAGTGGAAAGTCGCGCCTGTTCTCAATCCGGATGGGTTGTTGGCACCTAAGCCGCAACGCGTCAATGCCAACGGCGTCGACCTGAATCGTAATTTCCCGACGCCGGGCTGGCAGAAGGATGCACCGCAGTACTGGATGCGCGTTACCGGCAAGGATCCGCGCCGCTTTCCAGGCACATCGCCGTTGTCGGAGCCGGAGACGCGCTGGCTGAACGAGGAAATCGAGCGATTCAAACCGCATGTGATCGTATCGATTCACGCGCCTTTCGGCGTGCTGGATTTCGATGGTCCGGCACCCGCGCCGCAGCGCTTCGGCAGGTTGTACTTCAATCGGGTCGGCGTCTATCCGGGCTCGCTCGGCAGCTATGGCGGGGTGCACAAGAACATGCCGGTGATTACCATCGAACTGCAAAATTCGTTGCAGATGCCGTCGCCCGATGAGGTCAAACGTATCTGGCAGGATATGATCGGCTGGATTGCACGTAATGTGCCGAACAAGCAGCAGGCCGAGGCTTCGCAGGGGAGAGTGATCCAGGTCAGACGCTGATTTACCATGATTTAGCTGCGGTATAATGGCCGCCTCCAAGGAGCGTTGCAGCACGGTTTTCCCATAATCGTGTCAGGCTTGGATTGTTTCGCAACGGCGCTCACGAACTTTTTTCTATATTTACAGGAAAGGAGGGCGTGATGAGCGCCGTTATCTCGAATACCCAATCTCAAAATTCCCAGGATTTCTTCGTCGCCGACTTGAGCCTTGCCGACTGGGGACGCAAGGAAATCAAGATCGCCGAAACCGAAATGCCCGGCCTCATGGCCATCCGCGAGGAGTTCGCCGCATCCAAGCCGCTCAAAGGCGCGCTCATCACCGGTTCACTGCACATGACGATTCAGACCGCCGTGTTGATCCAGACGCTGGAAGCGCTGGGTGCGAAGGTGCGCTGGGCATCGTGCAACATCTACTCCACCCAGGATCACGCCGCCGCTGCGATTGCCGCCAATGGCACGCCGGTATTTGCTTTCAAGGGCGAGTCGCTCGACGAGTACTGGGATTTCACGCACCGTATCTTCGAGTGGCCGAACGGTGAATATTCCAACATGATCCTCGATGACGGTGGCGATGCGACCTTGCTGCTGCACCTCGGCACCCGCGCCGAGAAGGATCCGAGCGTGCTGGCGAATCCGGATTCAGAGGAAGCCGTTTGCCTGTTCAACGCGATCAAGAAAAAGCTGGCCGTCGATCCGACCTGGTATTCCACCCGCCTGGCACACATCAAGGGCGTGACCGAGGAAACCACTACCGGCGTCCATCGCCTGTACCAAATGCATAAGGAGGGCAAGCTGGCCTTCCCCGCGATCAATGTCAACGACTCCGTGACCAAGTCCAAGTTCGACAACCTGTACGGCTGCCGCGAGTCGCTGGTGGACGGCATCAAGCGCGCCACCGACGTCATGGTCGCCGGCAAGATCGCCGTGGTTTGCGGTTACGGCGATGTGGGCAAAGGCTCGGCACAGGCGTTGCGCGCATTGTCGGCGCAAGTATGGGTAACCGAAATCGATCCGATTTGCGCACTGCAGGCAGCGATGGAAGGTTATCGCGTCGTTACCATGGACTATGCCTGCGAACACGCTGATATCTTCGTCACTGCCACCGGTAACTACCATGTGATCACGCATGAGCACATGAAGCGCATGAAGGACCAGGCAATCGTTTGCAACATCGGTCACTTCGACAACGAGATCGAAGTCGCCGCGCTGCGCGAGTACACCTGGGAAAACATCAAGCCGCAGGTCGACCACGTCATTTTCCCAAACGGCAAGCGCATCATCCTCCTGGCAGAAGGCCGCCTGGTGAACCTCGGTTGCGGCACGGGCCATCCGTCCTACGTGATGAGTTCGTCGTTTGCCAATCAGACAATCGCGCAGATCGAGCTGTTCACGAATACGAAGGCCTATCCGGTCGGCGTGTACACATTGCCCAAGCATCTCGACGAGAAGGTCGCGCGCTTGCAACTGAAAAAGCTCAATGCGCAGTTGACCGAACTGACGAACGAACAGGCCGCCTACATCGGTGTGAACAAGGCGGGCCCATACAAGGCGGATCATTACCGCTATTGATGGGGGCGACGACGACTGCATAGAGCGTCGATCGCGCAATTGAAACAGCATGACGCCGTCCTGGCCGCATTTGGACGGCGTTGTGTCTTCGGTTCTTGAATCTCATCGTGGAGACGCCATGCGATTGCTGATCACCTGGCTTATCAACGCGGCGTCGCTCTTCGTGCTGCCCTTCGTGCTACCGACGATTTACGTGCAGGACTTTACGGTGGCATTGATCGCGGCGCTGGTGCTTGGTCTCGTGAACACGCTGGTGCGGCCCATCCTGATCTTGCTGACGCTGCCGGTAACGATACTGACGCTCGGCCTGTTCATCTTCATCATCAACGGCATGATGTTCTGGGTGGTCGCCAACTTTGTCAGCGGCTTCTACGTTGCAAGCTTCGGCACTGCACTGCTTGGCGCACTGCTGTACAGCGTGATTTCCTGGGGCCTCTCCGCGCTACTGCTTAAATAACATGAACGAACACAATTTCAGTATCGAGTTTTTCCCTCCGAAAACGCAGGAGGGCGTGGAGAAACTGCGCGCCGTGCGTGCCCAGCTTGTCACGCTGCAGCCGGCATATTTCTCCGTTACCTTCGGTGCCGGCGGCTCCACCCAGAGGGGCACGCTCGAAACCGTCCTTGAAATCCAGCGCGAAGGCCGGGAGGCAGCGCCGCATCTGTCGTGCATCGGCAGTACGCGCGAGTCCCTGCGCGCCATCCTCGAAGAGTACAAAGGCAACGGCATCAAGCGCATCGTTGCGCTGCGCGGCGACTTGCCGAGCGGCTATGGCATGTCCGGCGAATTCCGTTATGCGAATGAGCTGGTGGAATTCATTCGCGCCGAGACGGGCGACTGGTTCCGCATCGAGGTAGCGGCGTATCCCGAAGTGCATCCGCAAGCCAAGTCGCCGCAGGACGATCTGCAGAGCCTTGTGCGCAAGGTCAAGGCTGGCGCGGATACGGCGATTACGCAGTATTTCTACAATGCCGATGCCTACTTCCACTTCGTGGACGAAGCAGTGAAGGCGGGCGTGAACGTGCCCATCGTGCCAGGCATCATGCCGATCACGAATTACTCGCAGCTTGTGCGCTTTTCCGACATGTGCGGAGCGGAGATTCCGCGCTGGATTCGTTTGAAGCTCGCCAGTTTCGGAGACGATACGGCGTCGATCAAGGCCTTCGGGCTGGATGTCGTGGCAGCCTTGTGCGAAAAGCTGCTTGCCGGCGGAGCGCCGGGTTTGCATTTCTATACGCTGAATCAGGCTGCGGCGACGATGGAGATTTGTCGGCGGTTGAAGCGAGGATGATGCGCGCTCCTTCCCCCTTATAGGTGGATAGTTGGGAGAGGTGAGGTTGAGCATACGCCTGCATCAGCTCAATCTCACAGCTCCTCACCTTCACCATCCCCCAATTCCAGTGACGACTCTTCCGTAATCACTACGTTCAACGCAATGTCGTGTGCATCGCCACTGAACTCTCCACGGCAGCACGAATAGGCAATCCCCGCTGTCAACGGGCGGGGCGAAACCGCGAGTGTGCGGTCATAAAAGCCGCCGCCGTAACCAAGCCGGATATTGGCGGTATTAAAGCCTACACAGGGAATCAGCAGTGCATCCGGCTGCACTGCATTCGACACGTCCTGCGGCACCATCACGCCATAGGCATCTTTCGTCATCGCCGCGTCGGGGTGCCAGCGCACGAAGCGCAAGGGCGCATCCTTGTCCGTCACTATCGGCAGCGCAAGCTGTACGCCGCGTTCGACCAGGTTGGCATAGGTTGCGCGCAGATCGGGTTCTCCACGGATCGGCCAGTAGACGCCGAGCATCTGCATTGGATTGGCATTCCACCAAGCGAGTACACGTGAGCCGATTACAGCATTCCATTGCGCACGAACTTCCGCAGGAATGGCTTGTCTGTGAGCGAGCAGCATGCGTCTCAAGGCGGCTTTGTCTGTTGTTGTTTCAGGCATGATTTCGGTGCTGTATTCGTATATCCTACAAAGGACCTGCGAGAAAATAATTCCTAGGACTTACGCAAAACCGCCCCAGCGGCGTTACGCCGCCTTGCCGTACAACTCGTACTGTCTGCGTCGGCGCGCCTTGCTGGGACAATTTTGCGTAAGTCCTGATTCCTTGATTCCTTGGCAGTTCCAACAAACTGATGTATTCGAAGAGGGCGTAAGACAGATGTTCCCGATAAAACGGATTGCCGGTGTTGTATTGTTCATGACATCGGTGGCGCTGCTGGCGCCGGCTGCTCAGGCAGCAAAGGGCGCGTTGATGTTTGCCAGCGATGATGATGCTTTCCTGGCACTGCGCGATGCGGCACGCAACAACGATGCTGCGCGTGCCATGGAAATCGCGGAGCGTCTGCCCAATTATGCCATTCCCTCTTATGTCGATTACTACCGCCTGAAACCGCGCATCAATAGTGCGCCCGAGCAGGAAATCCGCGACTTCCTCACGCGCTACGATGGCCAAGCCATCGCCGACCGGCTGCGCAACGACTGGCTGCTTGAACTTGGCCGCACGCGCAATTGGAAGGCGTTCGATGAACAATATCCGCTGTTCGTGCTCGACGACGACACTCAGGTCAAGTGCTACGCCCTGATGTCCAAAGCGCTGAAGGGACAGAACGTGGCCGATGAGGCGCGCAGCGCGCTGACAGCGCCGCAGAACTATGGCGAAGCCTGTGCTTCGCTGATCGTCACGCTGGCGCAAAACAATCAGTTCGATGCCGATGATGTCTGGGCGCAGGTGCGTCTGGTCGCCGATTCCGGCTTTGGTGGCACGATACGACGCCTCGTCCCTGTGACCGAAGCGACTGAAACCGTAGTGATGCAGGCGATCGAGAAGCCGGAGAAGGTGCTCAAGGTCGGCCCGGGCCAAAGCCGTGTCGGCCATGAATTGTTCATCGTTGCGCTTGGCCGCGTCGCCAAGAACAACAGCGAGAAAGCCGTTGCCGCTCTGCTGGACATGAGCAGCCAGCTCAAGCCGCAGGAGCGCGCTATCGCTTGGTCGCAAATCGCCTTGCCTGCATCGAAGAATCTGGAGCCGGACGCGGTCGTTTACTGGCATCGCACCGCAGGAGCGCCGCTGTCGCTTGACGGCTATCAGTGGAAGGCGCGTGCCGCCCTGCGGGCCGGCGAATGGAAACTGGTGCGGGATGCGATAGAGTCCATGCCGCCGCAACTCGCCAACGATGCGACCTGGGTCTACTGGTTGGGGCGGGCATTGCGTGCTGAAGGCAAGGTTGCAGAGGCACAGAAAAAGTTCCAATCCATCGCCGACCAGACCAATTTCTACGGTCAGCTCGCTTTGGAAGAACTGAACCAGAAGATTTCGATTCCGCCTCGCGCACAGCCGGTCACGCCTGAAGAGATCGCGCCGATGGCGGAGAACCAGGGTTTCCGCCGCGCCTTGAAGCTCTTCGATCTCAACATGCGCTTCGAGGGGTATCGCGAGTGGAACTGGGAGTTGCGCAAGATGAACGAGCGCCAGCACTTGGCCGCCGCCGAATTCGCTCGCCAGAAGAACGTGCTCGACCGCATGGTCAATACTTCGGACCGCACGAAAAAGGAGGTCGATTTCACGCAGCGCTTTCCCTCGCCCTTTCGTGATGTCATGGCTTCCGCCACGGAGAAGCTTGGTCTCGACATGGCCTGGGTGTATGGTTTGATCCGGCAGGAGTCGCGTTTTGTCCAGAATGCGCGTTCCCACGTCGGGGCTTCCGGATTGATGCAGGTGATGCCGGCAACAGCCCAATTCGTTGCCCGTAAGATCGGTCTGGCCAATTACTCGCATGGTCAGATGACCGACATCCAGACCAACATTACGCTCGGCACGAATTATTTGAACATGGTGCTGAACGATCTTGATGGATCGCAGGCACTGGCCACTGCCGCTTACAATGCCGGACCGGGTCGTCCCCGTGCCTGGCGCGCCAAGCTTCCGCGTGCGGTGGAAGGCGCGGTCTTCGCGGAGTCGATTCCGTTCAACGAGACGCGTGACTATGTGAAGAAAGTGCTGTCTAACGCTACGTATTACGCGGCGCTATTCGAAAACAGGCCGCAGTCGCTGAAGGCGCGTCTGGGAATGGTAGTGCCGAAGGGATTTGTCGGAAGCGACTTGCCCTGATCGGCCGGCTGCCTTTGATGGCGGCCATTGACGAGGAACGGTCAGGGTTCGAGGTCGATCTTGAACTTTGACTGAGGAGCGACATCATGGAATATCGTTCCATCCTTGTGATTGGCGGCTCCGGCTTCATCGGCAGCCATCTGATTGCTAAATTGAATCATCCTGGTTATTGCATTACGGTACCGACCAGGCGTTTGGCGCATGCGCAACATCTGCTGGTTCTGCCTGCGGTCGAAGATGTGATCGAGGCCAGCGTGCATGACGACGCTACGCTGCTTCAACTGATCCACGGCAAGGATGCGGTAATCAATCTGGCGGGCATTTTGCATGGCAAAGCTGCTGCCAATGCTCCTTATGGTCCGGAATTCGCACGAGCGCACGTTGAACTGCCAAAACGCATTGTTGCTGCCTGCGCGGAACTGGGGGTGCGGCGCTATCTGCATATGAGCGCGCTCGGCGCTAACAGCAAGGGACCGTCGATGTACTTGCGTTCCAAAGGTGATGGCGAAGCGGCGGCATTTTCCAATCCGCATGTGAGCACGACGGTGTTCCGGCCCTCTGTCGTGTTTGGCGACAAGGATCGTTTTCTCAATCTCTTTGCTTCATTGCAACGCTTTCTGCCTGTGATGCTGCTTGGCGCGGCCGAGGCGAAATTTCAGCCGATCTATGTGGAAGACGTAGCACAGGCTTTTGCTGCTGCTCTGCATAACGACCGCACGGCAGGCAGATACTACGAACTTGCCGGGCCGAAGGTCTATACGCTGCGTGAGCTGGTGCAGCTTGCCGGCGTATTCTCCGGGCACCCGCGGCCGGTGATCGGCTTGCCGCCACTGCTGGCTCGCTTGCAAGCCTGGCTGCTGGAACATTTGCCCGGCGAAACCTTGATGAGCCGAGATAATCTTGATTCGATGCGAGTCAATAACGTGGCACATGGCCCGATTGCACCCGAGCTTGGCATCGTACCGACTGCGCTGGAAGCGGTGGCTCCTTATTATCTGCGCGGTGCGCCACCGCATTCCGGCTTGGGAGACACGCCGCTTTACCACGTCTGAGTCTTTGCGATTTGGCAAAAGAGAATAAAAGCTTTATCCTCGAAAGCTTCACTGTCGTGCGTTGTGCACGCGCCATCTCTTATCCTTCCAGGTTGCAAGCATGCAAGATACAGAACTCGATCCCATTCTTTCCCAGACGCTTGCTGCTGCCAAAAGGGCGAGCATGAAACTTGTCATCGGCAACAAGAACTATTCGTCATGGTCCATGCGTCCATGGATAGTGATGAAGGCTTTCAGTATTCCGTTCGAAGAAGTGCGCATTTCCCTCGACCAGCCCGATACTTCCAAGCACATCGCCGAGTATTCGCTTGCAGGTCGGGTGCCGGTGCTGGTAGTCGGCGATATCACGGTCTGGGATTCGTTGGCTATCTGTGAGTATCTGGCTGAACGTTTCCCCGAGAAAGAGTTATGGCCGCACGATCACGAGGCACGTGCCATCGCGCGCTCGATTTGTGCGGAAATGCATTCCGGCTTCACCGGGTTGCGTTCTGCCATGTGGATGAACATCCGCGCCAGCTTCCCTGGCAAGGGGCGCACACCGCAGGCGCAGGCCGACATCGGGCGTGTGACTGAAATCTGGGAGGATTGCCTGGCGCGCTCTGGGCAGCATGGTTTTCTGTTTGGCGATTTTTCCATTGCCGATGCCTACTATGCGCCAGTCGTGATGCGTTTTCGTACCTATGGCGTCTGGTTGCCGCCTGCGTTGCAGGCTTACATGAACCGGGTGATTGCGCATCCCGCAGTGGCGCAGTGGATGCGTGAGGCAGTCGAGGAAACGGATCGGCTGGAGAAATATGACGTTTACCCCGATTGATTGCGGCTGATCCTATGAAGACCTATATCGTCGGCGGAGCTGTTCGCGATGAATTGCTTGAATTGCCTGTGCAGGATCGCGATCATGTGGTTGTCGGGG
>Ga0207657_10001015_pt1 | contig 29845 bp, 25 predicted proteins | sample KBSC33metaG_FD_184316 | JGI IMG/M metagenome (GOLD analysis project Ga0207657, IMG submission 184316) | Corn rhizosphere microbial communities from Kellogg Biological Station, Michigan, USA - KBS C3-3 metaG (SPAdes) (version 2) | ecosystem: Host-associated > Plants > Roots > Rhizosphere > Soil ...
TTCTCCTTTGTATTAGGCATGACGTTTCAGGTTTCTGATATTCAAATCACTTCTAAACGACTGCGCAGGATAGCATTGCTGCATGGCATTTTATCGTTTGGATTTAATACAATTATTGTAGCGCTCACCATCAATGTTATTGCAGGTTTGACGAAGTGATTCCTAAATCATTGAAATTCTCATTTCCTCATTACGCTGGTGGAGTATTTTTCCCCATTGACATCAACAGTAAGGATATATATACCGCTTTTTATCCCTTTGTTGCCTACATTCAATCTTATTACGGATTGATAGTTTACGTCGAATTCTTGTGCTACTATTCGTCGACCGGCAACATCAGTTAGTCGTATATTAATTTTACCCCTCGGCAATTTTGCAAATCTGATATCGAGATAATTTATGAAAGGGTTATTCATCACAGTCATTCCATTACCCGGCTGTACAATGACTTTTACGTTTTTGTTGTCTGCAATGCTGTTGCTTGTCAACGAACGTGTATTTAATACGTTGCCTTTAATTAGTGCAAGCCGGCTTCCAATGCCGCTTGGCGGTATGCATACGGTTGCAATAATATCATTCTTCCCATCGCCTGTAAAATCAGCATAAATGGGAGAAGCCACCCCCCAATACATGCCTGCTCTTTCTTTAAAGATAAAGGTACCGTTGCCCTTATTTAAATAAATGGAAACATCATTTGAGGCCGCATTGCCAACCATTATGTCAATATCGCCATCATTATCAACGTCGCCTGATGTTATACCCGATTCGTTTCTGAGATCAGGTGAATAAGCACCATCATAGTTTTGCGCAGGTTGAAAAGTGCCGTTGCCGTTTCCAAGCAAAACACTCATTCCTTCACTGTTATATTCTGTGCATGCAGCTACATCAAGGTGTCCATCATTATTAAAATCATTTGCAATAATGGTATAGGGTGCCTTTTGCGTTGCAAACGATACAGGAGGTAATAAATCGCCGGTTCCCGTTCCACGATGAAGATCTATACCAGGGGATTGTCCCGTAACCAAATCAACTTTTCCATCTTCATTAAAATCTCCGGTAGCTATAGAACCGGGGAAGGGGTTTACAATTTTAATAAGCGGTACACTAAAAACTCCATGACCATTATTCTTACTAATAAAAATTCTTCGTGCTGAATTGCTCACATTTTGGCAACCAAGCCATTCCGTTATAACTACATCTAAATCGCCATCATTATCGAGGTCTACTGCTTCAATATCGTTCCAGCCGCATGCATTCATGCTCCAGGTTTGGCGTGGACCAAAAGTTCCATCGCCATTATTGATTGCTGTATGAAAATCGTAGGGCGGTGAAGATATAGCAGTTGCAAATAAAAGGTCAGGGTTACCATCACCATTTAAATCCCGAAACTTTGCATGCACTCCACCGCCTCTTATGGAATAAGCAACTCCTTTAGTGAAAGTTCCGTTGCCGTTATTTTTCTCAACAGTAATGGTTACACCAACGGCTGCAATACTTGAAGCGGATGATACGACATCTAAATCTCCATCGCCATCAATATCTGCGGCATCCAGCGACCCTGCCGTTGCGTTGTTGCTATTAAACAGGGCAGGTATAGGGAAACCGGCATTGCCATTATTTTTGTGTATCGTTACCTGCAGTGAATACCAGTCGCAAGTGATTACATCAATTTTATGATCATTATTTATATCTGCTGTTGTAAGGGTGTACGTGCTTTGACCTGCAGGCTTTGCAACTGCGGAAAGAAAATTTCCGCTCCCATTATTTAAAACTACCTGGTACCCGTCTCCGATTCTTCCTGAGAAATTTGCAGCAACAATATCCTTCCATCCATCGCCATTTAAGTCTGCCACATCCATATCTACAGCTCCGCCGGTAAATACAGCGAGGTTAATTAATTGCACTGCTGCAAATGTTCCGTTTCCCATGTTTCTGAAAAGAGCAATTTGTGCTGTGTTGCCATCCCATGTAAGCGAGCTTGAGTACAAAATATCGTTATCATTATCATTGTCAATATCAGCGGCTTCAACATTTGCATTAGCGTCGCCTCCCCATACTACGGTTTGCACAACCGTTTCAACCCGGTTGAAAAAATTGTTGCTGCCGCCATTGAAGAGAATATTCATTTTCTCACCTTCATTTGCAACAACGATATCTAGCAGATTATCATTATTGATTTTTGCAACAGTGATTTTATAAGGAGTTTGCCCCGCAGGGAAATTAATAGCTGGTGCGAATACGCCGCTTCCTTTATTTACTAAAATAGAAATACTGCCGCCGGGCGCACGGTTATTTGCAACGGCAAGATCAATATCACCGTCATTGTCAAAATCAGCAGCAGCGATTCCTATGGGGTTAGCGCCAACCGTATAGTTTGTTGCACTTCCAAATATTCCGTTGCCCTGATTAAAATAAACGGAAATAGTTTTCCCGTCAAAGTTTGTCCCTGAGTTAGTAAGCGCCACATCTTTTTTTCCATCGTTATTAAGGTCTGTAACTACAATGTCTTTAGAAGCCTTCGCTGAATTGTATTTAACAGGTGCAGAAAATAAAAAGTTACCCTGGTTTTTTAAAACCACAAACCCATTGGAAAAATTCTCCTGCGATACAACTATATCAGAATCTCCATCATTGTCAAGATCTGCAGATCTTACTTGTGAAGGACTTTGTCCATTCGGATACATGCCGGTTGTAAAACCATACCATGAATTGTTGAAAAAAAGAGAATTTGATTGTGAGAAAGCAGCTTTGGGCAGAATATTCATGATGATGAATAAGCACGTTAGATAGCTAATAAAAGTTTTCATAATAAATTATTTATAGGGTGGATATTATTTGTAGTTACATGAAAATTATAAATAAGTGAGTTTTTAACCTCTGATGACTGTCATTGATAGTTATGATTTAGGTCATTTAAGAAGATCGTATCTGTTCAGAAAAGTTCAGGAAGCACAAGTGAGTGACACAACGAAAGCCTTTTCATGAATGGCTGCTGGTATCAAAAAAATTATTCTTCCTTAATCAGTGTTTTACTCTTTACTATTTTAGTTGCATTATTATTTTGCACTGTTATCGCATGAATTCCTTTTGGAATATTTCTTATATCAAGACCGATGTTGTTGATACCTACATTCGCTGTTATACTTTTCTTTAGCGATACTTTTCCCTGCAGGTCAGTAATAATTATTTCAGCGGATGCGCGAATGAGTGAGGTAAACGTTATAGTGACATAATAGCTTTTTGCCATTGTACGTTGCCATTTACATCTGCCTTTACCACCATGTAATCTTTGAGCCCGTTATACTCATTAAGGTCACCATCAATGCCCATAGTTGTGCCTGCAGTTATAAACCCGCCGTCTGTAGTGGGAGCAATAGAATAAGCCTCATCAGAGAATATATTTCCATAAAATTTTTGCCACAGCATAGTTCCGTCACTGTTAATTTTTATTACCCACATATCAGTAGTACCGTCGCTTTGTGTGTATTTACCTGCTACTAAAAATCCACCCGTCAGCACTTGCAATAATAGAATGGGGAGCGTCTTCGCGTATGCCACCATAGGTATGTTGCCATACAAGAGAGCCCGCAGTATTTAGCTTTACAATCCAAAAATCAGTTTGACTGTGATTGTTTGTTACATCACCATCAATCGAACCTGGTTCACCTGCAATTACATAACCACCATCTGCACTTAGCGCAATATCGAACGGAACATCTTCTTTAACACTGCCAAGCGTTTTCTGCCAAAGTAATTTACCCGTTGAATTTGTTTTGATGATCCAGAAATCACTTAAAAATCCAAGACCTCCATGAAAGCCCGTTACCTGACCATCGTTAGAAATAGTTTGTCCTGCAACAAGGTAGTTACCATTCTTTACTTTCTTAATAGAAGTGGCATTGTCTGAACAGGAGCCTCCATAGGATTTATCTTTTTTAGTGAATGTTATTTGAGCAGGGGTAGTTTGCAGAAATAGAAAAAAACTTAAATTAATTGCAAGTGTTTGTTTGTAAAATTTAGTCATGGTAAGCCTTTTAGCGATACATTATAAGGAGTGAGATTAGCATATTCAATTTACGCGATTATACTTGTTTTGTTATGTATTTCTTGCCTGAACGGGAAGTAAAGAAGTTTGAGTAAGCAATCGAGTGCTTATTTCGTAAATAAAAAGTATCAGTTGGTTAAAACGCAAGCTTTATTTGTACGGATTGTGTTCCCTTAACTTTTTAAGTTATTCTTTCCATCAAGTCATAAAGTAAGACATTGTACAAAATATCATAAACTGAAAGGTATGAACATTGCCACAGGTAAACATTACACAACTTTAGAAATAAGTTACATGATTCACACATTAGTAGTATTGAGGCGAGCAGAAAAGAGAATAAAAGGAGCACGTCTTTACATTAAAAATTATAACGGTACAAATCGAATAGCTTTATATACTTTTTAGCATACAGCTAAAGAAAAAACTTATAGTAATGAAAGCATTAGTTTATCATGAAAGCATTGAAAGTTATTTTAACCAATGAATAGTACTTGTGCCTTCGTTAAGCAGAACCTGCTACTCACAAATTCAACTGCACAAGTGAGTGACAAATAAAAGCACCGACTTTAATCTGGTGCTTTATTTTTCTGCAAGTTGCAGTAGGATAGGATTAAAAAGTATTAAGCAAGGTGGCGGATGGAATAAAGACAAATTCAATCTATTATTCAATTATATCTTTCCTTAAGCAAAGGAATAATATGTGGTCCCATGCTTTCTTGTAAAAAAGGAATAACCACATGCACATAGTTCTTTTGATAAAGATTCAGTATGTCCCTAATATTATTTTTTAATAAACGCGGATCAGAGGGTTTAATAAGAAGAAAAATTGCACCAAGCTCTCTTGCAACTTCAGTTTCCGCAGGGTTATTCGATCTAGTTAAAATAACAACGGGAATAATTTTTAAATGAACATGCTTTTTCAAAAGTGTAAGGTATCCAAAGCCATTCATAAGAGACATGTTAATATCCATAAAAATAATGTCGCGGAGAGGGCTCATACTACCAAGTTGGTCAAGAGCTTCTCTTCCGTTTTTTGCCATGTAAATGCATATAGATTGATCAATTTCTTTTACAGCTTCAACAAAAAATCGTTGATTATCTTCATTGTCTTCAACCCAAAAAATACTTTTTCTTATCACTATGCGGTTTGCCGGAAATTGTTTGGTAAATGAAACAGCTTTACAAAATTGAGTAATGTTGTCGGGGCAAGCGTTACATAAACTGTTGAAAAAATTACATAAATCACATATTCACCGCTCTATTTTCCAATGGCGTTTTTAAAAGGCTCTTGTTATAAAGGCTCGCTTAATTAATGCCTATAAAATTTTAAACTGTATAATAGCAGTAACGTATTTATTCTTGTAGCTTCTATCCTTTGTTAAATAAAATACTTATCATTTTCTTTTTGTGGTTAATGGTTAAATTAAGGCTACCTTGTACAAATGACCATCAATATACACTGGGGTGAATTTTGCGGAGCAGCAGAAAGAACAGAAATTCATTTTCCTGTGGGTGCAAATCCAAAAAAGATACAAGACTCTGTTTATCAATATTACATGCTGTTGAGAGGTTATTTACCCTTTACGCTTTTTAAGAATTATACAACAAAACAATGGATAGATACTTCCCCAACTGAACCTTCCATTTCAAAGCAGGTAATTTTTTACGCGAAAAAAATCATTGATGATTTTGAAATAAAAAATAAGTATTAAGCTTCTTTCTTTGATTCTATTTGCAATCTTTTTTGCAAGAGTTCTTTACAACATTGTATGTATTCGTGGTGTTTCCGAATCTCCCTATCCTTTCTTTCTAAACCGTTGCAACCTCATCCTTTGAATTTAAATTATTGAATGAATTTTGAAATGAAACCTGGAGAATTATGAAAATTAAAGCTGATCTAAAAAATGAGGTTAAGTTTACGCCTATATTTAAGAAAGATAAAAATGCTGATTATTGCAAGGTGCATTACAAGGGGTTTTCGAACGCTATTGCTAAAGGTAAAACTGAACAGGAAGCAGAATTAAATCTTCTGCAAATATTTATAGTACTGCTAAAAACTAGAAGGGAACAAATAAGAGAAAAATCGCTTAACAGCTACTACTCTCATTAACCAGAGGCACTCACACAAAAAAACCACAAGCATTTGCCTGTGGTTACTAAGGGTGTATTTAAAACTAATTCTTCATCATTACGGTATCCGAAGAATGGATGACTCCATTTGATCTTGCGCATCACGATTTTGAATTGAGTACCCTTCAATATTTATGAAAACTTTTCTTAAGTAAAACCGAATTGATTTCACGCTATTTCTGATACCGCTTAATTGATAGCCTAATATATCTCTTATGCTTCCAAAAATCTTATTGTCCGCAAGCGCTTCGGCGTAAGCGTTTGCGACAGCATTATCTTTTATAATACATTCGTTAATAAGCGTATTCTCATCAACTAATGTGAAACTTGATTTAACATTTTTCTCTATATCATCGGTATCCTTTACAATTTGGTTGGTTTCATTATCAAAGCCACCTAAACTTCTGATAATTGAGTTCAGTTCAGCAATATCTGCTGTTCTTTCCTTTGCATTCTGCAGTAACGATTTTTTTATCAGTTCATTTTTCACATTTGCGGCAGCAGCTATATAATTGTTTTGGCTGTATGCAGCAACTGCTATAAGATGATTCAATTTTTTGATGACAATATTATTTATGTTTTCCATACTTCTTTCTGTTTTAGACGTTCCGAATTTTACTAATTTTTCCTATTAAGCTATACTGGTTGATTAAGTATTAATATGTTTCATTCATCTTATTAAGCTTATGATTATTCATACCCGCTTTTTATAACAGTAGACATCATTTTAAACCGCTCGTTTGGTTTTATTAAATTGCTTGTGTGTGCGGGTATTATAATTGACTGGCCCGTTTCAAGTAAATGCGATTTTGAATCAATCACTATCTCTGCATTTCCATCAATAATTTGAAGGTATGTGTCGAAGGGAGAAATTTTTTCACTTAATCCTTCGCCGCTATCAAAAGACATTACACTAATATCTCCTGTTAATTTTTTTATGATTGTTTTGCTAACAATGGAATGAGACATGTATTCAGTTATTTCTACAGTAATGTGCACTTTTGATTTTTCAACTTCTGTGTTATACATAATATTTTTGTTTTTAAATCGGCGACAATAAAAATTTTCCTTGCCAAATTATTTCTTGTCGTGTCAGTTTTTATAATTCAGCAATGAAACACTTTAAATGTTAGCAAGGAAGGGAAAGTATTCTTTTATCGAAATGATGATTTGTAGTTATTTACTGCATAGTACGCGGGATAACTAATCTACAAAGGTAAGTTGCTATACCACGGAAATGTTATACAATTGAAGAAATAGGTTACATGATTCACATATTGTATCAAACACTTTCTTTTAAATTATTCGGTGGTTGGAACCTGATACATTTAGAAATAATTATTATTACCCTGTGAATGTTATTTCGATTTAATTCTTTAGTACTCTCTTGTACCCGTTTGCATGTAAATTTAAAGATGGATTATTTTATATTGTAAGTGTTACATAATTAAAGATATACATTACATCATTCACAGATTCTCAAGTGTATATGTCTTTTTTGGTTTAACATGTTTAATTCTGTTGGGGTATGGGCCCGTAGTTTTTTAATAAGTTGCAAAGACGTGCAACATTGCTATAATACAGGTTTTCATGCCATTCTTTAAGGCAATTCATTAACATGATATAACTACTGTACTCCTTTATTAAGTATGGAAAGACAAGCCAATAGATCGGTTATAACATCTCACATTTAAAATATGAAATAAACAATCGCTGCAACCCAAACACACAAAACATAATTCACGAAAAAGGAATATAAATATCGAAGGTTGCGCCTTTATTTAATTCACTGGTTGCGGTTATAATTCCATGATGGATGTCAATTATTTTTTTTACAATTGCCAGTCCTATTCCTGTTCCTGTATATTCTTCTTTCCCATGAAGTCTTTGAAACACTTCAAATATCCTTTCACTGAAATGAGGTTCGAAACCTATGCCGTTATCTGCGATGCTGATATGGCAATATTTTTTTTGTGGTGAAATCTTTTCTGCTAACAAAGCAGTGTTTTCCTTACTTAGTTTACTGCCATTACCTACTTTGCTTTTTATAAATATTTGTGGCGGATGTTCGGGATTTGAAAATTTAAGCGCGTTACTAATTAGGTTAAGCATAAGCTGGCGAAACTGAAAGGGGATGATTCTTGTTTTGCACATTATCCTTGTGTGTATAATGGCATGTTTCTCTCTAATGGCATCTGCAAGTTCTGCTTTTACTGCTTTTACAATATTTAACAGGTCAGTCTTTTCAAATCTGCACTCATCGCCGCTCGTTTGCGAGTACAGGAGCAAGTCTTCTATAAGTGTTTTCATTCGTTGTGCAGAAGACTGTATCCTGTTAAAATTATCTTTGCCTTCGGCAGATAAGTTTTGATATTCTTTTTCGAGTATGCGCGAAGCAAACAATCCCATTTTTCTAAGTGGCTCCTGCAAATCGTGTCCTGAAACGTAAGCAAATGATTGAAGTTCTTTGTTGCTTCTTTCGAGCTCTTCATTTTTTTTCCGGAGAGATTCATTTATCTCTGTTATTTTTTCTGTTCTTTCTTCAACAACTTTTTCCAGTTTCTCATTTTGTAAGTTGGTCTTTTGAATATTTTCTTCAAGCAATTCCTTTTCTTTTTGCTGACGGATGAAAAGCTCGGTGATGTCTTCTATGGCAAGAAGAATTAATTTTTCCTTATGAGTTTTTTGGACGATACGACTTGCGTTAAGCAACATCGTTTTTTTGCCGACATGAGAAAATACATGTGTAACTTCAAAATTTTCGAAATGAGAATTTTTAGAAAGAATATTGTTAAGCAGCTCGTGTAGCTTCGGAATTTTCCATTGTTTACTACTCAATTCAAAAAAAGGCTTCCCTTCTATATCTTCCTTATTAAGAATGAATTTTTTATAGAATGCCTGGTTGGCAGATTTTACATGAAGATTGCTATCAAGAATTATCAGTGGTTCATGAATAGTAGCAATAATGGTTTGAGAATAATTATAAGATTCTGCCAGCAATTGGTTGTGTGTTTTTAATTCCTGGTTCGTAGCAATAAGCTCTTCATTAGTCGCTTCAGTTTCTTCTTTTGATGTTTCAAGCTCTTCATTCAATGTTTGAAATTCTTCATTGTTTGAAACGATTTCTTCATTGCTTGCCTGTAATTCCTGGAAAGCTATCTCCTGTGATTCGATAACTGAATTCATTGCTTCTCGTAAACTATTCAGTTCTTCAGTCATCTTTTGCAGTCTGCTGTTATTGAGGGCTGAATTATTTTTTTTGTCATTATCATCTTTGCTATAGTGTTCTACCTTCTCGTGCAGTGTAAAAACGATAAAAAGCAAAGGTTCGTCCCAATCAATTTTAAGAGGGCGCACTTCCAAAGACATCAAGCGAAAAACAGAATCAACTTTTATTTCAATACCCGATCTGCATTCCGGCTGATTTGTTTTTATTACTTTAAGAATCGCGTCCCGCAATTCGAAAGCAAATTCAGGGCGCGTCATCTTTAGGATATTCAGGCTGGCTTTGCCCGGAGGATGCGTAAGATATAACGAAGTTAAACCCCTGAACTGAAGAATCTCCATCTCTTTATTAATAACTGCGCATGCAGGCATATAACTGGAAAGAAGAAGAGAATCAATAGCGCTATCTATACCGGTTGGAATTGCATGTATATTTTTTGGAGAAGGATTTATTTTTTTATCATAAAAATCTGTACGCGGAAAATAGGAAGCTAATTCAGGTATCTTTCGCATACCTGGATCTTTCTTTCGCGAGTATATCTTAATTTTTTTATTTACCTGGGTAAAAAACGGGGATGACACTCCTGTGGTTTCGGATTTGCCAAGCATTAAATATTTTCCTTCATCCAAAGCATAATGCAGTGTTGCCAGTATTTTTTTTTGAGCAACTAGGTCAAAATAAATAAGAAGGTTACGGCAACTGATAAAATCAATATGCAAAAAGGGAGGGTCACGCAAAATATTATGCGGAGCGAATACACACATTTCGCGCACTTCTTTACTAATGCAGTAATTGTCGCCCTTTTTTGTAAAGAAACGCTCTATATTTTTTCTGGAAATCCCTTTCATAGAGCTTTCAGGATATTCGCCCATGCGGGCAACACGAATTGCCTGTTCACTCAAGTCTGTTGCAAAAATCCGGACAGGCATTTTCGAGGGATTATCATACTGCAATTCTATTATAAGCATTGCAATTGAATACGCTTCCTCACCGGTGGAACAGGCAGGTACCCATATTCGCAGTTCTTCATTACTTATTTTAGGCTTAAGAAGCTTGGGTAGTAAACTTGTTTTTAAATATCCGAACACTTCTGTGTCTCTGAAAAAACTCGTCACATTAATAAGTAAATCTTTGTAAAGTAGGTCTATTGCTTTGTTATCCTTTATCAACAGGTCTGCATATTCCTTTATTGTTTTTACACCAGACTGAAGCATTCTGTTATTCAACCGCCTCTTAATGGTGGGAATTTTATAATGACTAAAATCCACACCCCTTTTTTTGTGTAAAAGCTCAAAAATAATTTTCAATCCGTAATCGTCATCTGAAACTGCATCAGCTTTAAACATCAGTTTACCATCAGCACCCACATAACTATTCATGCTAAGGCGGCTTAATTCTGCTGCAATTTCTTTAGGTGACAAAACATAATCAACCACGCCCGAAGCAATAGCTGATTTAGGCATGCTGAGTGCTTGTGCAGAATCATCCTGTGCAAAGGTTTTACCTCCCGCATCTTTAATTGCTTTTAACCCAAGTGTGCCGTCATTGGCGTTGCCCGAAAGAATTACACCAATAACATTTTCTTTATGCGTTTCAGCCAGGGATGAGAATAGGAAATCAATTGAAAGATTGGTACGAATACTTTTACGGCGCAGCAGTAATTGAATGTGCCCGTCAATCACTTTAATTTCTTTATTATTTGGGATCACATACAAATTATTGGGAGCCATGTGTTCCATATTTTGTATTTCCTGCACCTTCATTTTAGTTATCTTGGATAAAATAGAAGTGAGGAAACTTTTATGGTTTGGACTGAGGTGTTGTACGTAGATAAACGCCATGCCTGTATCGGCGGGAATATACCGCAAAAGCTGTGTTACCGCCTCCAATCCCCCTGCTGAAGCGCCGATGGCAACCACTGTAAATGGGTTCTTTTTATTTTCTTTTACCGGAGGAGAGGTATTTTTGCTTACTTTTTTAATGAGCTTTTTTTTAAAAGTTATTTCAGAGGATTTCATGACAGGGATTCTTTAAAAATTTGTACTAATCAACTGTAAGAACAAAATTTTCTCTTGACGGCTGTAAATCTTTTTTCTGCTGTAAAAGTGTAAGTGCATGATGAATTATTTTTTTAAGCTCTTTAAAATTATCCGGTTTGCGAATGTAATATTGCGCACCCTTTTTATAAAGCAGGTCTATTATAGCTGCTTCAAAAGAAGTAGAGAAAATTACTACCGGCAGCATCTTAAGCCTTTCGATAAGTTTGATTGCTTCCAGACATTCTACTCCGTTTTTACGTGGCATATTAAGATCGAGGAAAAGAACATCCGGAAGATCACCTGTTTCCTTTGCAAGCAACTGTAAAAGCTGTTCGCCATTCTTTACAGTAGCGAGATGTGAAGAAACCGGTAGTTCATTTAACGCCTCTTTGAAGAGTAAGCAATCATCTATATCATCGTCTGCGAGAAGTACTTGCATTTTTTGGCTATGCATCTTTAGGTTACTCGAAATACTCCTTAAGTACAATTAAACACCGTATGCTATGTTGCTGTGATGGTGAAGTGATCTTAACAAGTGAATAAAAATTTTCATCTTTTGCTTTTTCCTCTTTTTCTGCTTTTTTCTTGTTTTTGTTTCTGTTTTATGTAGTGATTAATTTCAGAATTTTTTTAAAAGTGTCTCATGGATACCCATAAGTAAAACAGAATGCATCTTTTGCATTCGGTTTTATTTTCCTTTCTTCTGCTACCATTTATTATCAGCCTTCTTATTATCAGCCTGTTTCACGTGTTTTTAACTGCACCACTTATAATGGTGAGGGAGCTTTTAAATTTCTCTTTTTGTACCCGTTTGCATGTAAATTCAAAGGTGGACTATTTTATATTGATAAGCGTTACACAATTATAGATATACATTACATCATTCACAGATTCTCGAGATTATTGCGTCTTTTTTGATTAAGCAGTTTGAAGTGCGTAGGCGTTAAACCTGTAATTTTTTTGAATTGATTAGAAAGGTGAGCAACACTGCTGTAGTGCAGTTTCCATGCTATTTCTGTGAGATTGAGCTCGTCGTACACTATCAATTCTTTTACACGCTCTATTTTATGGGTAATCATAAAGTGTTCTATGGTAGTGCCTTCCACTTCCGAAAATAAATTGGAGAGATAAGTATAATCGTAGTTTAATTTTTCGCTCAAATAAGCAGAAAAGTTATTTTTCAATGGTTCTTCGGAGTAGTGAATCAATTCGATAATAGTGCTTTTTATTTTCTCGATCAACACGCTTTTTTTACTGTCCATTAATTCGAGACCCCACTTTTGCAAAGCGGCTTTCATTTTATCGTGCTGTTCGTTTGTAACATTTTCAATAATTTCTGCTTCACCTAATTCTACTCTTGTATAATGAAGCCCAAGTTTTGATAATTCGTCCTTCACAATCATTTTGCACCGTATGCATACCATATTTTTTATGTAGAACTTCACCGTATTACCCATTGGGAAAAAACGAATTTAACTCAAATAACATGCTATTTACATTCCCTATTGAAATGTGTAAAATATATAGCATAAATATGTACCTGATTTGAAATATGAAATAAGAATGGAAGAAATGAAATGCGAGCAAGCAATTGAAAATAAAGAAGAGGCTGCTGTCGATTATTACGTAAAAAAATTACCACGCTAAAGACATTGGTGAGTGAGTATGTCAACAAGCTGAATTGCATAAAAAAATTAATAATCTTTGAAATGAATGACGTAGATGTAGCAGTTCTTGTTTCAATGCGATCATCCATTAATTTTTTATAAGAAGAATAAATGTTCTATGATTATAATTGCTAACCTATGAGCACGAAATAAAAAACCTCTTTTTTGTTCCTTGCCCTTTGAGAATATAAGAAAAATATCCTTTGTTGCTTGTAGAGAGTTTTTTTATAATGCATCTGATTTTTTATATCGATAAAACTGTGAATTGTGTAATATAAATCTCTAACTGTGTAATGCTTAACTAATATAAAAATCCAGTTTTGGAAATGGAAAGTATGCTGACCGTGCTCTATGATTTTATTGACAATTGTCAGTCCTTTCGAATTATCATTGATAATACGATTTCAGATACTTTGATTTAACCCTTACCTCGTTATTCTTAACGGGGTTTTTTACTGCTACAAAATACAGCAGTAAATAAATAGGACAATGAAGTATTAATTTTGCCCCATCTTCTTCAAATAAGATATATGTGATGCAATTGCCAAATGCATTTTACTATGTTCAAGATATGGCACTCCTAATGCAGCACATGTTTTCCTTACTATATTGCTTACAACAGGATAATGGATGTGTGATATTTTCGGGAATAAATGATGTTCTACCTGAAAGTTTAAACCTCCGAGCCACCAACTGATAAATTTATTTTTTGTAGCAAAATCTGCAGTGGTTTTTAATTGATGCAACGCCCATTCATCTTCTATTTTATTGAATGGTTGTAATGGAACCGGGAAAGAAGTTTCATCAACGGTATGCGCCAGCTGAAAAACTATACTTAATAAAAAGCCGGCAACTCCAGCATTAATGAGAAAGCCGATTAACCATGGAGTGAAACCGCAAAAATAGATTGGTAAGCCTATAAATAAAAAAATATACAACGCTTTAAAACCCCAAAAGAAAATATGATCTTTCAGCTTCAATTTTTGCAAAGGCACATTACCTATTTTATGTGAAAAGTATTTTTTATAATCGGCAAAAAATACCCAAAACAAATATAGAAAGCAATATAACAACCAGAAATAGATGTGCTGATAACGGTGAATTTTATAGAGTTTTTGTGTATCGCATAAACGAAGAAAAGGGCGTGCATTAATATCATCGTCTATACCATCGATGTTTGTGTAAGCATGGTGAATCACGTTATGCTTCATATTCCACATGAAACTGCTTGCGCCTAAAAAATCTAAGCTTGAAGCTGCCAGTTTATTTATCCAGGAATATTTGCTAAAACTGCCATGAGCCCCATCATGCATTACATTAAACCCTATGGACGCCGTTAATATACCTAATAAGATACATTCAATAATAGCGAAGAATGCATCTGGTGTAAAAAATATAAGATGGATATAAATTGATACATAACTGATCAAAAGGATACCCGCTTTGATATATAATTTATAATTCCCGGCAGGCGACATTTTTCGTTGTTGAAAATACTCATTTACGTTCTTTTTTAACACAGCGTGAAGAGACAAACTTGACGTTGCAAACTTTGGTGTAACCATAACAAATTTAATTTTTCTAAAGCATATATACTACGCTTTTATTTTATCATAATACTTTTTTGAGAGCATTGCGACATGATTTAATATTCTTTAAAGTGTTGCAACGCCCTTGAAAAACTTTATACAGCTCCGGATATTTTGCTCTCATTTCTGATGTACGTTGACGCTTAGCAGTAACTGTTTTTCTGAAAAATAACATTCAAATAACTCGTTTAAATTATGAGACCCAGTCTTGCGTTTTATTGCACAATTAATAACGCAGGTAACCTTTTCAATGCATTCAACGATTTCGTAAGGTTTAATTTGCTTTTCTTGATTTTCGGGGGAAAATAAATGCGGATAAAACAATAACGAGAAGTGCCAGCACAAGATTACTTGCGTAAAAACCGAAATAACCAAACGCCAATGTTATAACAGTTATAATTACGAGGGGATAAAGTAATTTTTTCATAAATTATACATTAATACTGAAAAGATGTTCACATCTTGCCAATTAAATGCAAAAAATGCGACGACACAAAGGTCAAAGTATTCAGGCGAGTAATTGTTATAGAATTTTGGTAAATAGTTATATCATTCACATATTTACCAGACGATTATAGTTATAATTTTTGATTAAGTGCCCAAATGATCCGTTTGAAAGAAAATCTGAATCATTCATTTTTTAATTCTATAATTTTCAAATTATAAATAATTGAAATTGAATTAAACTGATATGATTTATTACCTTTAAACAGAAATAGTTTTCGTTATTCTATAACGTGAACAAAAAGGTGAACTAATAGAAAGACTTTATCGCAACAGTTTGATAAATATATTATTAAAAACTTTTGGTGCGTCCAGTCCTTCCGACTGAAATAGAGAGTCAGCAATTGACTCTTTTTTTATGTATTTCGTTTACATTCTACATAGCGACAGTATTAAGAATTTTATTGTGGATATCAGGTCTAATGAAAGTATTGCAAACAGAATATCGTTTAAATAAAATTTACTCTTTTTAAAAATCTCCTTCGAAGATAATCGGGGATGCATGATTTAATCTCGATTAGCTTTTTGTCAAACCTAATTATTTAAGCATCGTTGAATAATTATTTTTTGTTGCAAAACTTCTTTATTAATAAGCATACGTCGCAAATATATTCCGATAATAAATTTGGAATTTTTCATAATACATAAGAAAAAGCTTTTCCTGATGAAAATCAGATAAACGCACAATTACAGTCATTATTTTTTATCATCACCTATGATAGTTTTACAGAGAAAAATTTCTCAGCCATAGTCGATTAACTCGTGATATTATAAACGACTTCAGATGGGAAGTTGCAAGGTGATTTTCGCAAAACCTTTTTATAATTATTCAATCTTGCCCGTATGTCATCAAAAGAAAAAAATAATCGGCGCAATTTCTGAAATCCCTTCTAACTAACTGTTATTGGTATTTGTACTACATGTAATAAAATAAGATCTGCCTCTATTGCCGCAGCAAGATCGGCAGCATAATTTAGTGCGTTGATAGAAACGCTGGAAAAATCTGTTGGTGCAACTATTGTTCTCATAAAAAGAATATTTATGTTAATGAGGAATAAAATTGCACAAAGAGCAGGATCTAAAAAATGATTTTTGTTACTGCAAACATTGATTTTTGTCAGGTGTCGTCTATCGAAGAGAATGGGATCCTTTCTTTTCGTATTCCCGGAAATAGGAACATAGAGAGAAAAAATTTTCAGGAAGATTTACACGATGAGAAAACAATCAAACTACTATCACCTTTACCCCTAAACTTTCAAGTTTTGTCTTATGCTCGGTACGGATGCCTTTATCTGTTACTACACTATTGATTTTATTGACCGGAGCAATAAACGCAAAGCCTCGTCTCTCAAATTTACTTGAATCAGTAACGACAATAACTTCTTTTGAAATTTCGATCATGATTTGATTCAGGTGTGCTTCTTCTGGGCTTGGCGTTGAAATACCAAAGTCAAGATCAAACCCATCGACGCCGAGAAACACTTTGTCGCAGAAATAATCTTTAAAACCTTTTTCTGCAAGAATGCCGATAAGCGAAACGGAATTCTTTCGTAAAATGCCTCCCGGTACGATTACGTTTATATTTTTATATTCTGCCAGTAAAGTGGCTACATTCAGGGCGTTGGTAATTACGGTAAGATCTTCAAAACTGTTTAGATTTTTTGCGAGCTGATAAGTGGTAGATCCGGAATCTATTATAATAGTGTTACCATTTTCAATCAATTCTGCCGCTTTTTTTCCGATTTCTTTTTTTTCAAGAAGATGCTTTTTTTGTTTATCTGACAAGGGGAAATCTTCATCTAAATAATTCTGATCTATTTTAATCGCACCGCCTCTCGCTCTTATCAATATATTCTTCTTTTCAAGCTGTGCAAGATCATTTCTAATGGTAACTCCTGTTACACCCAAGGCTTCACTAAGATCTTTTACATTTACTTGTCCATCGGATTTAAGAGTTTCTAAAATTTTAATTCTCCGGCTTACAGTTGATTTGCCTTCACCCTTATTCATAAGTACATTTTAACACAAATGTAATTTTTTTACTCAATTTTAAAATTATATGAAATAAAAAAAGGTTTCGTAAAATTTTAATGCTTAACAAGGTAAAAAAAATATTTTTTGTTTCAAATCCCTTATTTTATCTTCATATTTTAAAAATTGTTTCAAATCAAAACCTGCTGCGAAATGAAAAGAAAATTCTTTTTTAAAAGTGCCTTATTTATTTGCACACTATTTATTTACCTAATCCCTCTTTCAGCACAAGAAATAACCGTTTCAGGTACCGTTAATAACGGAGATGACGGATCTCCTCTGGAGGGCGTTACTATTACAGTGTTAGAAACTTCAAAACACACAACTACCGATGCGAAAGGAAAGTATATCATCAGTGTGCCGCATGGAAAAGCAAGGATTTCTTTTTCATATACGGGTTATAATCTTCAGACGCTTGAAGTAAATAACAGATCTGTTATTGATGTAGCGCTGGTGGCCAGTTCAAAACAACTCACTGATGTTACTGTTACGGCATTAGGCATTACAAAACAAAAAAGAACAATTGGATATTCAACTCAGGAACTTCCTAAAAAAGATCTTACTAATGCAAGAGATGTAAATGTGGCCAATTACCTCACAGGCAAAATAGCAGGTGTGCAGGTTTCACTTTCCGCCGGAGGTGTTGGTGGTTCAAGCAAAGTAATAATTCGCGGGATTAGTTCCTTAACTGGTGAAAATCAACCTTTATATGTTGTGGATGGTATCCCTTTGGACAATACTAAATATAATGAAGGCCAGGTTTACACAGACGGACGTGATTTTGGAGACGGCATCAGTAACATCAATCCGCAGGACATAGAATCAATAAATGTATTGAAAGGGCCTAATGCAACGGCGCTTTATGGCTCGCGGGGTGCCAATGGAGTAATTGTAATCACAACAAAATCCGGAAAGGCAGGAAAAGGCATTGCTGTGGAAGTAAATTCAAATGTTACAGTTGATAAATTAAATCTCTTTCCAAAGCTTCAGAATAAGTATATGACAGGCTATGAGGATATGAACTTATACGGAGACGTAGTTACTATTGACGGAGTAAATTACGAAACCATACCCGACTGGCATTTCGAAAGTATGGGGCCTGCAATGAAAGGACAATTGTATGTTAATCCTTTTGTTTTCGATCCGAATGCTCCGCCCACCACTTTTGCTATGGAGCCTCAACCAGAAAATAATGTAAGAGATTTTTTTGAAGATGGTCTTGTCACAAACAATTCTATAGCAGCTTCCGGGGGTAACGAAAAAGCTTCAGCAAGGTTATCAGTCAATAATACAACCATAAAAGGAATTATTCCAAATCATAAAGAAAATCAGCAGTCCATCACTTTAAGGGCAGCAGCTAACATCACTTCAAAGCTATCAATTGAAGGTAAAATTAATTACATACACAAGAAGTCAGATAATCCTCCCGGGCTGGGTGTTTTTTCTTCAAATAATGTAGTAAGAGACCTTGCCGCAATGGGTCGTTACGTGCCTATGCCGTTCCTGAAAGAGTATTACGAAAAAACCGGTGAAGCCGGTAGCTGGCCCGCAATATCTGTGAACCCGTATTATCTTGTAAATGAAAATAAAAATAGCGCGGATAGAGACCGTATCATTGGTTTTGTTTCAGCTAAATACCAGTTTGCAAGCTGGTTAAGTCTAATGGCAAGAACCGGGATCGATCAATACACTGAAACAAGACGGTCAAGGCGACCGGTAGGTTTCCCTGATGCCACAAGTGGCCGGCTTGTCGATGAAACGTATTTTACAAAAGAAACAAACAGCGATGTTTTGCTCACCGCCACCAAAAATAATTTAAAGAATCTTACAGCATCACTTTCTGTTGGCGCGGCTATTTCAAAAAGAAGTTACAGGCAGCAGGGATGGGAAGGATTAGATTTTAAAGTACCGGGTATTTACGACATAAGTAATGCAAGACAAGTGACTCCTTATTACTCTTTGGTAGAAAGGGAAATTCAATCTGTTTATGCATCTGGTGAAATTGGCTATAAAAATTATTTGTTCTTGAATATAACCGGGCGAAATGATTGGTCTTCTACCTTAGGGGAAAACAATTACTCCTTCTTTTATCCTTCGGTGGGAGGCAGCTTTGTTTTCACAGACGCATTTAACCTGCACTCAAAGATCCTTACATATGGAAAGCTCCGGGCTTCTTATGCATTGGCCGGAAATGATGGAGACGCCTATTTAACACAGTCTGGTTATTACCTCGGCACTACACCTTTTAACGGACAAAGCCTCGCATATCAAAGCAACACCATAGCATTATTTAACCTAAAAAATGAATTGAAAAAATCTATCGAGCTGGGCACTGATTTAAGGTTTTTCGGAGACCGTGCAGGATTGGATGTGACAGTATATAAAAGCAATACAAAAAATCAAATCGTACCTATTTCTATTTCAACAGCAAGCGGCTACACTACTAAGATTGTCAACGCCGGTAACATTGAAAATAAAGGAATTGAGATAGCCTTGCAGGCTACTCCGGTTCAGTTAAGAAATGGATTGCGTTGGGATATATCTTTTAATTATGCGAGAAACTATTCCAAAGTAATTGAACTGGCGCCGGGAATAGAAACCTTTTTCCTTAATGAAACATCACAAGTTGCCCAGATTGAAGCACGGACCGGAGAACGGTTCGGCAATATAGTGGGCTACAGATACAGGAGGGCGCCAGACGGGCAAATAATTGTTAATGACGACGGTTCTTATGCAAGGGAAGATACTTTAAGCATCCTTGGCAATGTTACTCCCAAATGGACAGGCGGCTTAAACAACACTTTTTCTTATAAAGGATTTTCACTGAACTTTTTGATCGATTTTGTGCAGGGCAATCAAATCAACTCCGATACAAAGTATCGTATGGTAGCGAACGGTACCGGAAAATTCACCGAACAATATAGGGAGCATTCAGAACCATTGCCCGGTGTTGTAGAAGTGAAAGATGCCGATGGACACGTAACCGGCTACGAACCAAATGCAAAACTTGTTGATGGACAAACCGCATGGTCGTACAGAGCCTGGGGGCAGGTAAGTGAGGAATTTATATTAGATGGCAGCTTTGTAATGTTGAGAGAAGTTGTACTGGATTATACATTTCAACCGACGTTTCTTCATAAAACTCCTTTCAAAAGTGTAAAGGTTGCATTGGTGGGCAGAAATCTTTGGTATATCGAAGAACATATGCAGGGTTTGGGTATTTCGCCTGAAACAAATCTTAATACCAGTGCCAAAGCCACAGGGGTTGAAGTGTTCAGCATGCCAACCACAAGAAGCTATGGCATTAATCTCAATTTTACTTTCTAGTACTATTTTACAACCTGTTAATTAAAAAAGATGAAAGCATATCATAAAATAAAAAGTTTCAGTTTCATATTATTTGCTTTGTTTTTGACGGTATCGTGTACGAAAGATTTTCAGGAGGAGAATACAAATCCGGCTCTTGTTTCTGAGGAACTTGTTGCTCCTGAATTTTTATTAAGCGGTGTGCAATATGGAATAAAAGGAGGCATGAGTGCCGCAGATGTAGGAAATTATTGCGGCATGACGGTGCGTGTTGATAATGCCCCTTTTGTTGATCATTTTGATGATGGTGCATGGAATGCAACCTATACATCCTACTGTAATAATCTGGCAGCTATTATCCGCAAAACACAGGATGATCCTGAAATGGTGAATAAAAAAGCAATTGCACGCATTATGAAAGTTTGGATTTATTCACAGATGACAGACATCTATGGTGACATTCCTTATTTCGAAGCGAATAAATCACCGGAGGAAGCAATTGCAAGCCCTAAGTATGATCTGCAAAAAGATATTTACCAGGATTTTTTTAAAGAATTGAAGGAAGCTGCTGCAGAACTCGATCTTTCAAAAGCAAGCTATGATGATGCCGATTTTTATTATGGAGGCGATGTAACCAAATGGAAAAAATTTGCCAATTCACTACGTTTAAGACTTGCTTTACATGTTCGTTATGCCGATGAACAAATAGCTAAGGACAATGTGAGTGACCTGTCCGAAGCGGATCTTATAACAACCAGAGAAGATGATGCCTCAATATATACTACCGATGATATTGAAGCAAACCGCAACCCCGCATACAATAATATTGCAAATGGCGCCGATCCGGCTGAAAGACAGGATTATGTAGGTCATCAGCTTGCAGGCAAAGCACTTTTGGACGCGTTGATTGGAAGTTCGCCTCCTACAAACCCTCTTGATCCCCGTACAAAAGTAATTGCTGATACTGCTGTGCTCAACGGGGCAACGTTAAATCCTCCTCATGCTCTTTTTGGATTTCGCGCCCAGCCATTATTGGGTAATGTGCCGGTCGAAAACAAATATCCTTATGGTGCAGGATCTACTTCATTGTTTAGCTTATTTTGGTATGTGCCAGTTATTGAACAACCGGTTTTAAGAAGTTCAGAAGTTTATTTTGCACTTGCAGAAGCTGCTCTTGTTGGTTTAATAAGCGGCCAGGATCCCAATGTTTATTTCAAAAAAGGCATTGAAGCAAGCATTACCGAAACACAGGACCTTTATAACAAAGGCAAAGAAATGATGCCTAACTTATTAGAACTGGTTTACGGGTCGGGCTTCGATGTAAATAAGTTTCTTGATTATAAAGAAATGAAGCAAAGTGAGATCGATGCCTTTCTTGCATCCCCGGTAACCATGCTAACCGGTTCAAAAGAAGAACAACTTGAACAGATCATTAATCAAAAAATAATTGCACTTTATCCTAATGAATTGGAGGGATGGACTGAATGGAGAAGAACAGGTTATCCGCGGGTGCTTGTTGCCGAAAATGAACAAAGCACATTTCATGGCGTTTCTCCAAGAAGGCAGCATTATCCAAATAACGAACGCTTGGTTAACAGTCACCATTTTCAGGAAGCTGTTGACAGAATGGGCGGCACAGATGATTTGCTAAGTAGAATGTGGTGGGATGCTAATACCAATGCTCCGCACGAACACCCGGGAAGTGTAGAATGGAGGGCTACACCGTGGAAATAAAGTTTTGAGGGCTATAAAGGAAAATTGTCTTATAGCAATTAGTTATGGTTAGAGGCTGTCCTGCTTGACAGCCTCTTTTTGGCATATTATCTAAAATAGCTATTTGCCGAGAGAGAATGGATAGATGTGATCTGTGCTGTTCAGCTTATATGTCTTTTCCAAAAAGAATTTGAAAAGGATCAAACAAAACTGATGGTAGAATGGTAGCGGCGGCAAATATCTTCTGCGCTTTAAAATAAGCGTTGGCCTTAATAAAGCCGAAGTGCAATTAACAATTCAGTTAATCAATAGAGCATCATCGTTAAGGCACATCATCCTGTACAATCACTTATTGCTTCTCCTCAAAATACCATTTGTTTGCGTTGGTGAAATAAATCTTATCAATTACTTCTTTTGGTAAATCCAATCCTTTAAATTTTTTATTTACCAATGTTGATTGAAGACTGTCGCCGGTTGTAAAATATCTCCAGTCTCTTGTCCAAGTTTCATGCGCGTTTTTTCTTACACTGTCAGGATTGTCTGTATGCGATTGCTCAAGATCGGTTCCATACATAATTCTATCTTGATACTTGATAAAAAAATCATGAACCTTTTGCCAGTTGTCAAGCGATTGATACTGCAGTTGTCCCATACGTGCGGCGGTTTCAACACTCATGTTTGGAAATTTATCAAGCCGCTGCGCAATTTCATCAACATCCCATTCAAGACTTGCCAAATGTGCTCCGATAAATTTCAGGTTGGGATGTTTTTCGAGCAAATGATCGCGTGCATTTATTTGATCTTCATAAGAAGGATAGTCAGAATGAAGGTACATGTGATATTGCGGGTGCTGTGCAAAATATTCTCTGTCGTTATTTGTGGTCATTGAATCTAAAGGAAGCCAGCAATTTTTTGGCTCACCAAGATGACCAATCACAGGAATATGATTTTGCTCGAGGTAATTAAAGATTGGATCGAAGACGGGGTTATCTATCATAATAAAATTGCTGTCTTTATCTCTTATCTCCATCCCGATATTTTTCCAAACTTTTATTCCAAGGGCACCGCTATCAAAAGATTTTCTCAAATAGTCAAGTTGCCTGTCAGCCCAGCCCGGTTCATTAATGGTTTTTGTTTCGAAGGTTGTAATCAAAAAAATATTGTTTGGAAACTCGTGATGCAATTGAAGTACATAATATTGCTGGCTATCTATAGGCGGCAGATCAGGAACTTCAACATTTATACTGGTTAGAATAAAATTATCTTCCTTTGCCTGCTGCACAAATTCCGGTCTGGGGGAAAGCGCATGAGCATGCACATCTATTTTTTTTATTTTGTAGAAATCATCTGCCGTATAATATTTATTGTTATCGGTTGCGGAGTCGCAGGAGTGCAGCATAGCAAGCCCGGCGGCAAAAAAAACATGCAAAAATTTTCTCGTGTTTTTTTGAAGTTTCATGGTCTATTCATTTGTGTTAATCAATTTCAATGGCAAGAAGTTTATCTTTCACAAGTTGTGTTACAGCGGTAGTTGCACAAGGGAATACTTTTCGCAGGTCTATCTCCTCTTCATTCGCCAGTTTGTTTTTTAGCGTCTTCATGAAAATATTTTTTATCTCTGTCGCAAGGTTTATTTTACAAATGCCTCGGCGGATCGCTTCTCTCAATGTTTCATGAGGAATGCCTGAAGCGCCATGCAGCACCAGCGCCGCACTTGTTGCGTTTCGTATTTCAGAGAGTCGCTTAAGATCGAGTTTGGGTTCTTCTTTATAAAACCCATGCGCAGAGCCAATCGCAACCGCCAATGCATTCACACCCGTTTCTTCTACAAACAACTTTGCTTCCGATGCTTCGGTAAAACCTTTTTCATTTGTACTCTGACCAAGCTTTGCAACATAGCCAAGTTCCGCTTCTACATTTGCTCCATATTTCTCTGCGATTTTTACAACACTTCGCGTGATGCGCACATTTTCATCAAACGGTTTTTCGCTTGCATCAATCATCACCGATTCAAAACCCGCATCCAAACATGCGGCTGCCAACTCGTACGAATCACCGTGATCAAGATGCACCCATCCTTCAACACCGTAAAACTTCAACATTGATTCTGCAAGTTGTTTTGCAACAGAAAGCCCCATATAATCTATTGAGCTTTTTGTAAGTTGTAATATGATGGATTTCTTTGTTGCACTTGCCGCTTGCAATACACCCTGCAACGTTTCAAGATTATAAAAGTTTGTTGCAAGTAATGCCTGCCCTTGCAGTTGAAGTTCTTTCCATTTTTGCTGCAGCGTTGGTTTATTCATCATATCCAAATTTTTCTTTGGCAATTTTCATTATAGTTTTAAGATCGGTAAAAGCTGAAGTACCTCCTGCTGCAGTGGTTGAAATAGCACCTGTTAAATTGCCAAACAACTGGCAGATTTCTAAGGGAGCATCCTGTAAAAATTTTAAAATAAACCCTGCATTAAAACTGTCGCCTGCGCCAATGGCGTCCACAACTTGCTTGTTTAAAAATGATTCTTTAAACAATGTCTTTTTATTATAAACAGCAACGGAACCTTTGTTTCCTAATTTCACTACCGTAATCGCTGCAGCGTCCTGTACTGCATCTATCGAGGTTTCCAGTGTTTTTGTACCCGTGAGTTGTAAAAGTTCTGTTTCATTTGGCAAAAACACATCTACATACTGCAGTACTTTTTTATAATCAAGTTCCCATTTCTCTTCCGGATCCCACTGCACATCGAAGGATGTGCTCAACCCAAGTTCTTTTGCCATCTTAAATAAATTGTGTAACTCATTTTTAAAACCCGGCTGTAAAAAATAAGATGAAAAGTGCAGGTGATTTGCTGTGCTTAACATTTCGCTTGTTATGTCACCAATGCCCAGATATTTCATAGCGCCCTGGTAAGTTACATTCGCCCGGTCTTCATCAGCATTCAGAATAATGGTAGCGCCAGTTTTCCATTTATTGCTCATCATCAGCATAGAAGTATCAACGCCTTTCGCTTCGAGTTGTTCTTTACAAAAATTGCCAAATACATCATTCCCCACTTTACCGATAAAAGACACGCGCATTCCCAAAGCGCTGAGGTTACTTGCAAAAATTGCCGACGAACTTCCCAATGTAAGCGTCATATTTTCTGCGAGCTTTTCTTTGCCCACTTCCGGGAAAGACTCAATCTGATTTAATATCAAATCAACATTTAATTCGCCAACGACAATTACATCAAACTTTTTTTGCATTAGCACTCTCTTTTTTCAGTATAAAAAATTCTATCGCATGGATGGTAAAAACCTATATTATTTTGGTATAAGCAATATCGTTTCATGGCGTCAACCGTTGCGTGCAATGGCGTCTCCCGACAGGCAGGCTTTCATCGTACCGTTTTCACGCAGCAAATCTTCAAAGTTTCTAAGAACATTCAAGCGCAAATTAATTGCACGGTACGAAAAAAGATATTTAAAAACTAATAAGGATAAATTGTCACACCCTGCACGATTCTCGATATGCCGCCATTTTTTGAGGGCGAATCAGGCGCCAATCCCAATGCAAGCGATTTATAAGCGCCGAGAATTTGCGCAGGAATTACACTGCAAATGGCAAAGTAGTCATCGGGGATTTTTTTGCCGCAGCAAAGATCAATGGTCAGGTTAAAATTAAGATTTGGCAATTCACTCAAACATTGACCGATGCCAATACTAAAAAGAAAATGTTCGTTTGAATTGATCGATTGCACAAGATCCACTTCGTACTTATAAACATAAGGTTCACATGAAAATAAATAAAAAAGCAGTGTAGATTCATCTATCACAGCCCTTGGTCCGTGGCGAAAACCGAGAAAAGAATCATACTGGCAAATAATCTGCCCGTCCGTTAATTCGAGAACTTTTAAATGAGATTCCCTTGCACCACCTTTTAAAGGACCAGAACCTAAAAAAACAACGCGCTTAAAATCTCTCCCGGCTAACGTGCTCAATTCTTCCCCATATTTTTTTATAATTTCTTTCCCGAATTCCGTAACCGCTTTTACAATTTCTTCGTTCTGCTCAATATTGCTGATATCGGCGATCAACAAGCCTGCAAGAACCATCGAGGTAAAAGAGCCTGTCATCGCCAATGCCTGGTCATTCGCTTCGTCGGGCATTAAAAAGATGAGAGCGTTTTTTGCTGACTTAGCCGTTTTCGCAAGCTCCCCGTCGGGATTACAGGTAATGATAAGATGATATATTGTTTTATGAAATCTCTCGGCAAGCTTAAATGTTGCGATGCTTTCAGGGCTGTCTCCTGACCGCGCAAACGAAATAAGCAGCGTAGGAACCGATTTTTGAAAATATTCTTTCGGATGGGTTACAAGATCGGTGGTGGGAATTGCTCTGGTCGGTATCCCGGTTTTTATATAAAATGATTGTTGCAGAATTTCGCCCACAAAAGCCGATGAACCAGCGCCTGTGAGAATTATCTGCAGGTTTTTAACTTTGAATATCTCATTCAGGAAAGTAACAATCTGCTTTTTTTGACTCAGGAGGACTTCATAAGTTTTTTTCCAGAGGTTGGGCTGACCATTAATTTCTTTAAATAAGTAACTCGATTCCCCGATTTTTAAATCTGCTAAAGAGTCAATATCATTCATAAATTTCTTTCATTTCGTTTAATTTCAAAATTAATTATTTTATTTTTTCTTTCCTAACAAATTTTTTATTTTCAAATTTTGACATTCAATAGCTTTTTAATTTTTTCAATCAGCCAAAAGAAAAATGGCAACTATCGCCAGTACCATGCCTGTTAAAATAGCTGTATGCGGGAACACACCATAAATAATCAGAGAAATAACAATCGTAATAACGGGCGCCCCGGCATTGGTAAGAGGACTCACAATGATCGCTTTGCCATAACGAAACGCATATACCAGGAAGAGTGCCCCGATTGAATTCAATATTTGAATCATTGCTGCGAGGTACGGACCTTTAAAGCCCCAATTAATATCTGTTGAAAAATCAGTTAGTAAAATTGCAAAAGGAATCAGCGCAATCCCAGTGATCATCATATAAAAAAATATGCTTTCTGCCTTCATATGTGTGTTAGCTAATTTCATAAAATATGCCTGAACGCCCCACAGCAAAAACACAAGCAGCGCAAATATGATCCACAGATATCCTGAACTTCCGCCATTTTGAGCAGGCTGGTAAGAAAGCAACGGAATGGCAACAAGCGCAATGATTATACCCGTCCACGCTTTCGCGGATGCTTTTTCCCTTAGCAATAAAATGGAAAGTAAAATGGTAACGAGCGGGGAAAGTGATACGAAAGGAAAAACAAGGTATGCCGGACCACTTCTCAATGCCAGGAAAAGCAGGAGTTGACCCGCTGCACCGGATAACCCGATTAATAACCCATACACAATGGCTTTTTTATCTTTATCGAGCTTCCAGTTTATAATTTTCAAAGCAATGAGTGAAGGGATGATCATAGTAAATGCCCATACGCTGTAACCGAGTGTGGCAGGAAACCCTGCTTTTTCGGGAAGTTCAATAAGAGCGCCCCATAAACCCCAAAAAACGGTGGTGATCAGCGCATACATCAACCAGGGTTTTAGTTTCATAAAAAATAGGTTTTGAAAATTTATGAGAATAAAAAGAAAATTATTTAAAAATAATAGCAATGTTAAGAAAGATATTTAAGATGTTTATTTTAATTTTAAGGCGAATTCTTTTCATCAGACGCTATTTAAGAAAACGCAGAATATTTCCGTATGAACAAATCCATTCTTTTTTGTAGCCTAATTTTATTGGTAATTAAATTCAATCGCATTTCGGCACAAATTGAACCTGGCACATTTGTCGCCCGCCCGGAAGAAATAGACGATGTTCTCATCAACCCAGGAATTGGCTTTACTACATTTCAACGATTTAATGGAGACACGCTCACTACATTAAGAGACAATTCAGGCTGGACTGAAGGATACCCCATCGTGTACCAGCAGGCAAAACAAAATCTCACAAACAAAAATCACCCTCAAACTACCATAGCTTACTGGCGGGTGTACTGGCAATACCTTGAACCGGAAAAGGAAAAATATCGCTGGAATCTTATTGACCAGGCATTGGCAACGGCTGAAGAAAGAGGTCAAACCTTAATATTACGCGTTGCGCCTTATGGAACAGTGCAAGAAGATGGAAGCGACAGAGGTGTGGCAAGAGATGTTCCAGCCTGGTATCGCGAAATGGTTGGCAAGAATATGAACTGGAAATATAACAATCCCGTAAATCGCTGGGTCGTTGATGCGGAAGACCCGAGATATGTTGAGTACTTTGGCGGTTTTATAAGAGAGCTGGGAAAACGTTACGATGGTCATCCTGCGTTGGAAGCGGTTGATCTCTCCATCGTGGGTGCTTGGGGTGAAGGCGGCGGTTCAGAATTTCTCACACAAAAAACAAGAGAAGCTTTGGTTCGTGCCTACACCGATAATTTTAAGAAAACTCCCTTAATAGCATTATTGACCGATGAGACGACCAATAAATATGCGAATTCCCAAGCGAATGTTGGTTGGCGGGTTGATTGCATCGGCGATCTTGGATTTTGGGCAAAAGATCAAAATGGCTGGACACACATGTATGATTACTATCCTGAATCAATCATCAAGTTTGGAGTAAAAGATAACTGGCAAACCGCACCCATTAGTCTCGAAATTTGCGGCACACTTTACTCCTGGAAAAACGAAGAAGGTTATAACAAAGAACAGGTGAAATATATCTTTGACCAAACCCTCAAATGGCACATCTCTTCTTTCAATGCAAAATCATCGCCAGTACCGCCCGAATGGGAGCCGCTTGTAAATGAATGGCTGAAAAAAATGGGTTACCGTTTTGTACTTCGCAAATTTTCTTGTCCTGAAACGGTAAAAAGAAACAGCCGGTTGGATTTTGAAACGTGGTGGGAGAACAAAGGCGTAGCACCATGTTACAAAAATTTTTCACTTGCCATAAAACTGAAAGGCGATAAAGACAGCGCAATGTTTTTGACAGATGCAGACATACGTAAATGGATGCCCGGCGACAATGTATATGATAACAGCATTTTTATTCCGAAGGATTTTGCACCTGGTGATTATTCTGTTGAAATCGCAATTGTTGACCGATCAAGCAGAAAACCAAAAGTGCAACTTGCTATAAAAGGAAAAGATGCCGAAGGATGGTACAATCTCGGAAAGATAAAAGTAGAATAACCGTTGTGCGATTAAAGAGTTGCAATTTCTTTTTCAAATTTTTGCCTTTAACCTTAGTAGAGAAATCGTTTATTGATTATTCAACCTTATTGCCTTATAAAGAGAGCATATGGAAATAAGGTAATAAGATTAAACCTTTAAAAATAATTCTTCTACTAAGGTTTAATCGCACAACGGCTTAGAATAATATTTTTTTTAAACGTGGTCCGTAATGTGGTAGTTCTTCTCCTATCTCATAAGCACCGCAATCAGGAGCTTTACCTTTAAAGTGATTGTTGATGTTTGGAATTATCAACGCAGCATCCTGCACTTTTGAACCGGCTCTTGGTCTTAAATCGGGCGGCGCATATAATGGAAATGGGTAAAACG
>Ga0207657_10001017_pt1 | contig 29789 bp, 33 predicted proteins | sample KBSC33metaG_FD_184316 | JGI IMG/M metagenome (GOLD analysis project Ga0207657, IMG submission 184316) | Corn rhizosphere microbial communities from Kellogg Biological Station, Michigan, USA - KBS C3-3 metaG (SPAdes) (version 2) | ecosystem: Host-associated > Plants > Roots > Rhizosphere > Soil ...
GCGTGACGGCGTATCTCCCAACGCTGATCACGAGCCCGGAAGAGCAGGTGCTCGCGGCAATGCGCGAGGTGCCGGTCGACGACGCCGCGCGGCCGCGGATCCTCGGCATGCACCTCGAAGGCCCGTTCCTCTCCCCCAACCGTCTCGGCACCCACGAGGCGTCGTCGCGGCGAGACCCCGACCTGCCGCTGCTCGAGCGGCTGCTCGACGCCGGCCCGGTTCGGCTGATGACGCTCGCACCGGAGCTCGCCGGCGCCGGAGCCCTGATCGACGTGCTGCTCGCGCGTGGCGTCGTCGTATCGCTCGGTCACACCGACGCGAACGTCGCCCAGGCGAACGCTGCCTTCGACGCCGGCGCGCGCGGCGTCACTCATCTCTTCAACGCGATGCGGCCGCTGCTGCACCGTGACCCGGGCATCGTCGGGGCCGCGCTCGCCCGGGACGACATCTACGTCTCGGTCATCATCGACGACATCCATCTCGCGCCCGAGACCGCGCGCACCGTCTGGAAAGCGGCGCGCGAGCGCACGATCCTCGTTTCCGACGCGATCGCCGCGGCACCGCGCAACGACGGCCCGTCGACGCTCGGCGAGCTTGCCCTACAGGTGCACGAAGGCGCGGTGCGCGGCCCTGACGGCGTGCTCGCGGGCAGCGTGCTGACGATGATCGAGGCCGTGCGCAACTTGCACGAGCTCGGCGCGCCACTCGAGGACGCCGTCGGCGCCGCAACGCTCGCACCAGCCGGGCTGCTCGGCGACACGCAGCTCGGCCGCATCGACGTCGGGCTACCGGCCGACCTCGTCGTGCTGAACGACCGCATCGAAATCGAGCGCGTGGTCGTCGCCGGCGTCGATCAGGTCGTCGCGTAGATCCCGCCGTCAGCGCCGAGCGACGACGAACGTGCCGTTCATCGTCGCGAAGTGGGCCGAGCATGCGTAGGCGTAATGGCCGGGGGCCAGCCTGAGTGTGTACGTCGTCGTCCCAATCCACTTGATGCCGGTCGTGAAGAGCCGCTTGTTGGCGGTCTGCGATCCGAGTGCGAAGTTGTGGATCCGCGAGTAGTCGTGGATCGCGAAGGTGTACGTCCCCGCCGGGATCGTCTTGACCTTCTGCCCGTTTGGCAGGGCCAGTCTGATGACGTAGGCGTCGTGCCGCCCCGACGTCCCGATCAGCAGTGGGTGGGTCGTCGCGGTGGCGGGCGTGATGAATACCGATGACGCCCCGAGCACGAGGGCGACTCCGACCACACGGATGAACCGGTTCCTCTTCCGACGCAAGAATTCGGCGAAGCGAGTCCCGCGTCAACTTCTTCGCCCGAAAGCGAATCGGCCTGATCGTCAGTCTTGCTTGAACGGCGCGTCGAGGTTCTCGCGGCCGATCTTCTTGACGACCGCGTTGACCGAGCCTTGCTCCTCGTCGTACTCGCGCTCGAACTTGTGCGCTTCGCGCTCTTCCTCGTCCGGCAGCGGGTCGAGCCGCTTCTTCTGCCAGAACCGAAGGTTCATGAGCGGGACAATACGCCTCCGACTGACTAGCAGCCGCCCAGAACCGGACGCGGTACGGGACGCAGCGGATGGCGGAGCCGAGCCGCGAACGCCGCGGAGCGTGAAGGCCGACCCGCCCGCTGCTCCGTCCGCCGCGCGGCACGCCGTGCCCGGATCGTCTGCTGGAGCTCCCGCTCGCGTTCGAGCTCGCGCCAGCTCTCTTCCAACAGGTTCGGCACCATGTGTACACCAAGAAAGTTCATTGCTGTCTCCTCACCAGACCCTTCGAGTGTCATTGCACTCCGAGGGTACGGAGACGCCCTTCGCGGGTCATCGGCAGTCCGGACGATCCTGCCTCCTCAGCGCTGACGAACCAGCGTCGTCCCTCCGGACGACGGCGCGCCGCACCCCGAGCGCCGCCACCCCCGCAACGAGTGGCACCGCGAGATACCAACCAGAGAAGCCTCCGAGGACAAGCACGAGCGCGAAGGTGAACGCGGCCAGCACGCGGGTCGATCCCTCCAGGATGCGAACCGCCGAGAGCAGCGCGAGCACATAGACACCGATGAAGCACGCGGACGTCGCGCGAATCAGTGCATCCGTGCTCGAGAAGCCCGCAACGAGAGCGCCGAGCAGCACGACGCCCGGCACGGCGATCAACACCAGCGGCCGACGGGGGACGCTGCGGTGGGAGTCGCCCGCCAGCACGCGCGGTAGCGCGCCCTCGAGCCCGAGCGACGCGATCAGCTTCGAGGCGCCGGCGATGTAGACGTTCATCGTCCCCATCGTCAGAGCCACCGCCAACACGGCCGTCGCATCGCGGCCGGCGTGGCCGAAGCCGACTGCGATCAGATCTGCGAGCGGCACCCGCGAGTCCGAGCCAGACGTCACGGCGATCGTCGCCGCGCCCAGGCCGCAGTAGAGAACAGTGACGACGGCGAACGCAAGCGTCATCGCGCGCGGTAGGTCACGGTCCGGGGCGCGGAAGTCGCCGGCAAGCTGCGCGCCGGCCTCCCAGCCGACGAACAGCCAGACGAGGATGTTCGCCGCCGTTCCGACCGCCCACCAGCCGTGCGGTGCGAACGGCTGCCAGTTGTCGCCGCCGCGCGACGGCAGCGCGACCGCGATCGCCGATGCGATCACGACCACGAGCACCGACGCGAGCACGAGCTGGAACCCGGACGACACGCGCAGGCCGAAGGCGTTCGCAGCCAGCACCGTCCCGAACATGCCGAGACCGACGGCAGCGGCGACGGGTGTGCCCGAGCCGGTGAGGTCGGCGACGTAGAAGCCGCCGATCAGCGCGACGGCAGGACCGCCGCAGAACACCGCTGCGACGAAGAAGCCGCCGGTGACCGCGGCAGCGGCGTCGCCGAGGCCTTCGCGAACGTACGCCGTGACGCCGCCCGCGACCGGATGGCGAACGCCGAGCGCCGCGAACGTGACGGCGAGCGGCGCCGACAGGACGAGCAGCGCAGCCCAGGCGAGGATCGAGGCCGGCCCGGCTGCGTCGACCGCGAGCGCGGGAACGAGCAGAACGCCGGGACCGATCAGCGCGCCGACGTACAGCGCGGCCCCGCGCTTGACATCGAGACTATGAGCGTGAGGTTCCGTCATGGCTTCCGGGCGATGATGCCGCTCTGGCTCGGCGTTGCGCCGTTCGCACTTGCGTACGCGGTGCTCGCACGCAACGCGGGTCTGTCGATCGTCGAGACACAGGCGCTGTCGCTGCTTGTCTTCGCAGGCAGCGCGCAGGTGAGCGCGGTCGGGCTGTTCGGCCGCGGCGTCGGTGGGCTCGAGGTCGTGCTGACGACGTTCCTCTTGAACGTGCGCCACGTGCTGTACGGGATGTCGCTCGGACGCGTCGTTCCGATGACACGGCGCGAGCGGCTGATCGGCGCGTACCTCTTGACCGACGAGGCGTACGGCGTCTCGGTCGCGCGCGGCGCGCGGTCGTTCCCGTTCGTGCTCGGGACCGAGGTGAGCCTCTTCCTCGTCTGGAACGCGATGACGCTCGCGGGGGCGCTGGTCGGCGGGGTCATTCCCGATCCAGAACGTCTCGGCGTCGACTTCGTGTTCCCGGTCGCGTTCCTCGCACTCCTCGTGCCGCTGCTCCGGCTGCGTGTCGATGTCGCAGTCGCCCTCGTCGCAGGAGCGGCGGCCTGGCTGCTCGCGAAGTGGCTGCCGGGCGGCGTTCCCGTCCTCGGCGCCGGCGTCTCCGGCGCCCTCCTCGGAGCATGGCTCACACGATGAGCTTCTGGCCGACGTGTCTCGGGATGCTCGCGGTGACGTTCGGGTCGCGCCTCACCGGCCTGCTCGTCAGGATGCGGCTCCCTCCGTTCTGGCTGCGCTTCCTGCACTTCGTGCCGATCGCGGTGTTCGCAGCGCTGATCACGCCGTCACTCGAAGGCTCGCGCGGCGAGGGTGGCATCAGGGTCGCGGCAGCCGCGCTCGCCGGAATCGTCGCGTGGCGGACGCGCCACCTGGCGCTCACGATCGCAGTCGGTCTCGCCGCGTTCTGGCTGCTGCGCTTGGTCTAGACGCGAATCGACTTCGAACGGCCGAGCACCTGCCCGGAGGCGTCGAGCGCGACCGCGCGCGCGTACTTGTCGCCGGGCGTCGTGCGTAGCGCGGTCTCGAAGCCCTTGCGCGCGACGGCGGTGCCGGCTCGCAGCGCGCCGGGCCGCGGCCCGGAGTCGAGCCGCCAAGCAGCCACGTCGGTCGCGCCGTTCCACGACACGTAGACCGTGCCCCGCCCGTGCGCGAAGCGGTACACCGCGGTCGGCGGCAGCGACGGCCGGCCGCGCCATGGCAGCCGGAAGGCGCGGTAGTTCATGCCGCCCTCCGGGAGCCGGGCATCGAGTGCGACCTCGCCGTTCGGACCGAACTCCGTGAAGTACGGCTCGCTGCCCCAGCCGATCATCACGTTGCCGTTGTCGAGCGCCTGCATGTTTCCCATGAAGCGAGACACGATCCGGTTCGGCCGGTGAACGTACTTGCGCACGAGCCGCGCGGTGCCCGACTTCTGGTCGAGCTGGATAACGAGCCCGCGTGACTGGGGCTCGACCTGCGGCATCGCGCCGTCGTCGAAGATGGTGAGGCGGTTGTGGCCTTGGTGGCGCGCGTCGTGCTGCCACGCGAACACCGTTCCCTCGCCCATCTTGAAGTCGCTCCGCTTCCCACCGAGGCGCCAGCGCACCTCACCGCTGCGGCGACTGATCTTGTAGACGGCCCAGGTGTTGCGCGCCGAGACGAGAAGCCCACCGTCGGGCGTCAGATCGATCGAGTTGATGTGGAAGTAGTCGAGCGGATGACCCAGCCACGGCGCGTGCGTCTCCGCGATGTCGACGTGGTCGAGGCTCTTCCACTCGAACAGCACGCGGCCGCTCGGCAGCGCGATCTCCTGCACCATCCCACCGATCACCTTGCCGTTCGGCGGGCCGCCGACCGAGGTCAGGTCGGCGTCGCGAATCTCGTAGCTCGTGATGAGCCCGGTGTTCTGCGGCGTGATCAGGAACTCGTGCAGGTCGGACTGGCGACCGTGTCCGGCTGGAACGCGCGCGATCACGCGATAGCTGTCGTCGAGGATCACGTGCGTGCCGGTGCCGAGGCCGCTCTCGGCCTTTCCTTCCCACCAGGTCAGCACCGGCTTGCCGTGGAAGACGCCGGTGCGGAAGTTCATCGCGGTCTGCGGTGTCGTCGGCAGGAACCAGATCGGCTCACCCGCCTCGTCCGCGATCAACGCTCCGCGCTGGCCCGGCCCCGACGACGGCGCAAGGAAGAGGCTCCCCTTCGCGGTCCTCCCGCGATGAAGGAGGGTGAGCTTCGGCGGGTGAAGATCGGGCCGCGAGACGAAGTGCCACGTGTCGTTCGCCGCCCCTGCGCCGAACGCGTCGCCCGCACGCGCCAGCAGGTCGACGCCGCCGAGCAGCGAGCCCGCGATCACAGCTCGTGCACCGCGCTGCACGAGCTGGCTCCGTGTCAACGCCCGGTCCCACTCCATGCCTAGGCGATCTTAAGCCACTGCGTACGCGTCGTCCGTGTCCTCCCCCTGCGCCCGCTGGGCGGCGATCAGGTCGCGGTACCAGTAGAAGCTGCCCTTCGGGACCCGCTCGAGTGTCGCGAAGTCGACGTACACGAGCCCGAACCGCTTCCAGTACCCCCACGCCCACTCGAAGTTGTCGAGCAGCGACCAGGCGAAGTAGCCCTTGAGTGGGACACCCGACGCGGCAGCCTCGGCGGCAGCGCCGATGTACCCCTCGAAGTAGGCCTGCCGCTCAGGGTCGCCGACGGAACCGTCGTGACCGCGAACGTCGGGATACGCCGCGCCGTTCTCGGTCACGTAGATGCCCTTCGGCGCATAGTCACGGGCGAGCCGCAGCAGCAGGTCGCGCAGCCCGTCGGGGACGACTTCCCAGCCCATGTCGGTGCGGTCGACATCGGCGCGCCGCACGATCCGCGAGCGGCTGCCGTCGGTGTCGGCCGCGACGAGTGGCGAGGTGTAGTTGTTCACGCCGAGGAAGTCGATGGGCACGGAGATGGTCTCGAGGTCGCCGTCCTGGATCTCCGGCAGAACGTCGCGCCAAGCCTCGACCATGTCCGCGGGATAGGCGCCCTTGAAGATCGGATCGAGGAACCAGCGGTTGTGGAAGCCGTCGACCCAGGCTGCAGCCGCCTCGTCGCCGTCGTCCTCGCCGGCGGCGTATGCGTAGTCGAGGTTGAGCGTGATGCCGACCTCGGACTTGGGCGAGAGCTCGCGCAGGATCTGCACCGCACGGCCGTGGGAAAGGAGCAAGTGGTGCGCCGTCGCCAGCGCGTCCGCCTCCGACGTCCGGCCCGGCGCGTGGTGGCCCCAACCGTGCCCGACCCACGACACGACCCACGGCTCGTTGTGCGTGATCCAGTGGCCCACCCGGTCACCGAGCTTGCCGGCGACTGCTTCGACGTATGCACAGAACGCCTCGACGGTGCTGCGGACCGGCCAGCCGCCCTCGTCCTCGATCGGCTGCGGCGTGTCCCAGTGGAAGAGCGTGACGAACGGAGTGATCCCATTGCCGAGGAGCTCGTCGATCAGGCGGTCGTAGAAGTCCAGTCCCTTCTTGTTGATCGGACCGCGCCCGCCCGGGATGACGCGCGGCCACGCAATCGACAAGCGGAACGCATCGATGCCGAGCTCGCGCATGAGCGCGATGTCGTCGCGGTAGCGGTGGTAGAAGTCGCACGCGATCGTGCCGTTGTCACCGTTGCGGACCTTGCCGGGCGTCGCGCAGAAGCGATCCCAGACGCTCTCGCCGCGGCCGTCCACGGTGGCTGCGCCTTCGATCTGGAACGCGGCAGTCGCGGTGCCCCAGACGAAGTCGGCGGGAAATGCGCTAAGCGGCAGGTTGGGCATGGAGGTCCTCTCGTTGACGGGGTGCAGTGACGTGGCAGCGTGCGATGCGGCCGGGCTCGGCTTCGACGAGCTGCGGCGTCTCGTGACGACAGACGTCGATCGCGAGCGGGCAGCGCTCGACGAAGCGGCAGCCCGGCGCCGGGTCGACGGCAGCCGCGGCGGTTCCTTTGCGGATCTCGATCGGCTCGAGGTTGCGCTCGCCGTCCGGAACGGAGGCGATCAGGAGCCGGGTGTAGGGATGCAGCGGATTGGCAAGCACCTCGTCGACCGGCCCCTGCTCGACGATCTGACCCGCGTACATGACGAGGATGTCGTCGGCGATGTAGCGCGCGCTCGCGAGGTCGTGCGTGACGTAGAGAAACGCGATCTCCAGCTCTTTCAGATCGCGCATCAGGTTGAGGATCCCGATGCGGATCGAGACGTCGAGCATCGAAATCGGCTCGTCGGCGATCACGACCTTCGGATCCGCGGCGAGCGCGCGCGCAATCGCGACGCGCTGGCGTTGTCCACCCGAGAGCTCGTGCGGGTACTTGTCGGCAACGGTCGAAGCGGGCACCAGGCCGACGGTCTCGAGCAGCGCGTCGACTCTCGCCTTCGCGTCGCGCCGGCCGGCGATCCCATGGATGCGGAGCGGGCGCTCGAGGTGAGCACGGACCGTCTTCGCCGGGTTCAGGGACCCGAACGGGTCCTGGAAGATCATCTGCACGTGCTTGCGGTACCGGAGCACGTCGCGTCGACGCCGATCACGCGCAACGTTGCGTCCCTCGAAGAGCACTTCGCCGCCGGACGGCGTTAGGAGCCGGAGCAGCAGGCGCGCGACCGTGCTCTTGCCGCTGCCGCTCTCGCCGGCGAGCGCCGTGATCCGGCCCGGCCGGAGCGCGAACGTGACGTCGTCGACCGCGTGCAACCGGGACGGATGCAACAGCCCGCCCGATCGGAACTGCTTCGAGAGCGCGCGCACTTCGAGGATGGGCGTCACGCGGTCTCCCGGTGGCAGGCGACGCGATGCTCGCCGGCGACGACGCGCAGCACAGGCCGCTCGCCGACCTGCCGGGCATACAGCGACGGATCGTCACGCGTGCAGTGCGGGCACCGTGGATGAAAACGGCAACCGGACGGGGGAGCTCCGAGGTCGGGCGGCGCTCCCGGAATGCCGGAGAGCCGCTCGACCGGGCCGTGCAACGGCGGGAACGAGCCGAGCAGCCCGACGGTGTACGGGTGGCGCGGGTCGTCGCGCAGCCGAGCCGCTGGCGCCTCCTCGACGATCTCGCCCGCGTACATGATCGCGATGCGGTGCGCGAGCTCGAGCAGCAGCGAGAGATCGTGCGTGATGAAGAGCACCGCGAACCCGAGCTCGGACTGCAGCTCGCGGATCTGCTGCAAGATCTCACGCTGGACGACGACGTCCAGGGCGGTCGTCGGCTCGTCCATGATCACGAGCTCGGGGCGCAGTGCGAGCGCCATCGCGATCACGACGCGCTGCCGCATGCCGCCGGAGAGCTCGTGGGGATACGAACGCAAGCGACGGCGGTCGATGCCAACGAGCTCGAGCAGATCGCCCGCTCGCGCGAGTGCCTCGTGCTTCGACACGCGCTCGTGCGCACGGATCATGTCGACGAACTGGTCACCTGTCCGCATGACGGGGTTGAGCGCATTCATCGCGCTCTGGAAGACCATCGACACGTTGCGCCACCGGAACCGCCGCAGCTCCTCGCGCCGACGCCCGATGACGTTTTCGCCGTCGAACAACACACGTCCGCCGGTCACCTGGGCCGGCGGACGGAGGATCTGCATCAGTGCGTTTCCGAGCGTGCTCTTGCCGCAGCCTGACTCGCCTGCGAGGCCGACGATCTCACCGGCGCCGATCGAGAGGGAAACGCCGTCGACCGCCCTGGTCGTGCGAGTGCGCGTCACGTAGTCGACGACGAGGTTCTCCACTTCGACGACAGGCGTCGCGCGCTCGGCACCCATGTCGGGCGTGACCGAGAACGCCAAGGTCATGCCGCCCGCCGGCTCGGAAGGATGAGGCTGCGCAGCAGGTGGCGGCGGACGCGCACCTCGTTGCGGAGGCGCGGATTCGAGACCTCGTCGATGCCGGCCAGGATCAGCGTCAGACCGAGGACGGTGATTACGAGCGCGAGGCCCGGGAAGACGAACGGCCACCACTCACCCTGCAGCACGGCCGAGTTCGTCTGCGCCCAGTAGAGCGTCATCCCCCAGCTCACATGCGTCGTGTCGCCGAGACCGAGGAACTCGAGTCCCGCGTCGACGAGCAGCGAGATGTAGAAGACGAGCACGAACGCCGCGGCGATGCGGCTGATCATGTTCGGCATGATCTCGCCGAAGACGATGCGCCACGTCGACTCGCCCGCGACCTTCGCCGCCATGATGAAGTCGCGGTTCTTCAGCTGAAGTGCCTGCCCGCGCAGGATGCGCGCCTCGAAGGCCCACAGGGTGAACGCGAGGACGAGGATCATCGTTCCCATGCTCCGGCTCTTCAGGTACGCCGAGATGACGACGAGCAACGGGATGACCGGAATGACGAGGAAGACGTTCGTGAGGAAGTTGATGACTTCGTCGACGATCCCGCCCGAGTAGGCAGCGAGGATCCCGAGCGTCGCCGCGAGGACGGTTGCGAGCGCGCCGGCGGCGGCGCCCAGCAGCAGCGAGCGGCGGGCGCCGAGCACGACCTGCGAGAAGATGTCACTGCCCTGATCGGTCGTCCCGAACAGGTGGTGCCACGACGGCGCCTGGCGCACCGCGTTCAGATCGAAGCCTGTCGGGTCGGAGACGGAGATCAGCGGCGCGATCAGCGCGACGACGACCATGAAGCCGACCATCACGAGCCCGACACGCGACTTCGGGGTGCGAAGGAGCAGCTCGAGCCAGCTCGGGATGTGCAGCCGTGACTTCACGACTACCGGCGGCTGGGCGAGCTCGAGAGTTGGCTGGAGCTGCGACATCAGCCGGTGCGCACGCGCGGGTCGAGGACGAGGTTCAGCAGGTCCATGAAGAAGTTCGCCGCAATCACGCACAGCGCGAAGACGACGAGTAACCCCTGCGTCAGCGGGTAGTCGTTCCCGAGCGCGGCCTGCTGGAGCGTGAGACCGGCGCCCGGGTAGCTGAAGACGTACTCGATGAAGACGAGGCCGCCGACTGCGCTCGCGAACTGCGCCGCGAAGCCGTTGAGCGGCGGCAGGATCGCGTTGCGGCCGGCGTAGCGCGTCATCACACGCCTGTCGCGCAGGCCTTTCGCGTGGGCCATCGCGACGTAGTCCTCGCCCATCGTGTTGATCATCACCGTGCGCATGTTCAGCACCCACCCGCCGGTGAATGCGGCGACGATGATGAGAATCGGCAGTTGCGAATGCCTGAACGCGCTCGACAGGAACGCCCAGTCGAAACCCGGCACGAGCCCGCTGTCGTACGCGTGCTGGATCGGGAACCAGTGCAGCTTCAGCCCGAGGAAGTACACGCCGAGGAGCCCGGTGAAGAACGCCGGGAACGCGGACAGCGCCATGAAGACGGGCACGACCACGGTGTCGAAGCCGCCGCCGCGCCGCCACGCGGCGACCATCCCGATCCCGGTCCCAAGCAGGAACGCGAGGATGAACGCGACGCCGACGAGGAAGATCGAGTACGGCAGCACACGCCCGATCACCTCGGACACGTGCGCTGGATAGTTCGACGTCGATACGCCGAAGTTCAGGTGCGCGACGCGGTGGAGGTAGACGACATAGTCGTGCCAAATCGAGTGATGACCGCCGCCGAGCAGCGCCTGATAGGTCTTGATGATCCCGGGGTTCGACTGGATCTGCGCCGGCGAGAGGCGTTGCAGCACGCCGCCGATCGGATCACCCGGCATGAGCCGCGGCAGCAGGAAGTTGAGCGTCAGCGCAACCCACACGGCGAAGACGTAGAACGCGAGTCGTCGGAGGAAGAAACGCATGGCTCCTTAGTTATGCATGTTCGGAAATGCGGCGGCGGACGACCCCCAGTGGCCGTCCGCCGCCTGCATGGAGGGGCTTGGTCGTACTACTGCCCGGCTTGCCCGCCCGGGCAGATCTTGGTGAAGCTGAGGATGTTGTCGGGGAACGTGCTGAAGATCGGGTCGCCGAAGTGGTTCTTCGGCGAGTTGAAGCAGTGGAAGTACTTGGTGCTGTACGTCGACCAGCGCGGCCCGATGAACAGCGGGACGAGCGGGAACTGCTGCAGCCACAGCTTCTCGAGCGACGTCGCGATCGCGTGCTGCTTGTCGCTGTCGAGCGTGGTCTTCCACTGGGCCAGGAGCGCCGTCGCTGCGTCGTTCTTGTAGTGGATCCAGTTGCCGGTGTTCGTCCCGTCGCTCCCGGGTGCCGTATACGCGTTGTTCGACATGTTCGAGAAGAAGAACCCGTACGGCGAGCCCTGCGAGGCGTTCTGCCAGAGCAGCGTCGGGAACTTCGTCGCGGACGCGTTCGGATACCACGAGTTCCAGTCGGGCTCGAGCTTGACGTTCGAGTCGATGCCGATCGCCTGGAGGTTCTTCGTGATGATCTGGTTCGACGCCACCCAGTCCGACCAACCTGAGATGACGTGGATGTCGAGGTTGACGGCGTTCCCCTTCGGGTCGATCAGCTGGCTCCCCTTGTAAGTGAACCCGTTCGACGTGAGCAAGTTCTTCGCCGCAGTCGGGTTGTAGGTCGCGAGCGCCTTCGCCTGCGCCTTCACCGAGGCGTCGGTGACCCACTGCGGGAAGAGGCCGCTGATGCCGATCGCGTCGGTCGGCGGCGCGTAGCCGTACTCACCGAGCTTCGACACCGTCTTGCGGTCGATCGCCATCGACAGCGCCTTGCGGAAGCTGACGAGGCTGTACGGATACTGCGTCGTGTCGAGGGTGAGCGAGATCGGATAGGCCGTCGTCGCGTAGAAGGAGTGGTAGTGGGCCTTGTCTTTCGCCTCGTACGCCTGCTCGACGTTCGGGACGAAGTTGTGCGTCCAGTCGACCTGGCCGCTCTGGGCTAGGGCGAGTGCCGCGTCGTTCGACGACGCCTGGACGTACTCGAGGCAGCCGATCAGCGGCTTGCCGGCCTGCCAGTAGTGCGGGTTCTTCGAGAAGACGTAGTCCTGGCTCGTGAACCGAGCGATCGTCGTGAACGGCCCCGAGGCAACCGGGTGCGGGTTCGTGAACGTCGCGGGGTTCTTCACCTTCGCCCAGACGTGCTGCGGCACGACGAACGCGGGGTTCAGGTTGGTGGCGATGAACTGGGAGTCGACAGTCTTGAGCTTCAGCACGACGGCGTACTTGCCGCTCGCGGTGATCGAGGCGATGTTCGAGTCCGGCCGCGTGTAGCCGATGATGTCCATCACCTTCGACTGGGTTCCGTTGCCACCCTTGAGCGAGTAGACGACGTCGGCCGACGTCAGCGCCGTGCCGTCCGACCACTTGACGTTCTTCGCCAGGTTCAGCGTCAGCGTCTTGTTGCCGTTCGTCCACTTCCAGGTGCGGGCGAGCCATGGAACCGCCGGCAGGCCGCCTTCCGGAGAGATCACGAGCGGCTCGTACATCGAGCCCTTGATGAACTGACCGCTCGGCAGGCCGGTGGCGGTGTAGGGGTTGAAGTTCCTGACGAACGCCGGATCGCCCGATCCGGTCATGACGAGACACTTGTGCGCCGCCGCCTTCGAGATCGACGCCGGGGCCGATCCGCGGGCCGCGGACGAGACCGTGGCGACGACGAGCACCACGAGGGCCGCAAGCACACCGACGGCCGTGACGGCGAACCACGGGCGCCTCGGTGACCCTGCAGAACGTGACATGGGGATGTGACCTCCTCGGTCGGACTGCCGGTATCGGCGTGTTCCGGAAATGTTCCGGGAACCGTAAACCTTGCACCGACCGCCTGTCAAGGTAGTATTTCTTGCTCTCCGGCAGCCGTTCTGCAAGGCTGTTCCGGAACCGTTTCCGGAACCCATGGCACAAGCAGACATTCAACGAGACGGCCCTCCCTTCAGGGGGCGGAAGACGATCCGGGACATCGCCGACCTGGCGGGGGTCTCGATCGCGACCGTCTCCCGGGTGCTGAACGACCGCCCGGACGTCGCACCCGACACACGCGAGACCGTCCTCCAGGTCGTCCGCGAGCACGGTTTCAACCGGAACCGCGGCGCCCGCGCGCTCGGGCGCGGCCGGACCGGGTTCATCGGGCTGACGCTGCCGCTGATCGCGGACGCGTACTTCGGCCCGATCCTGAGCGGCGCCTCTGAGGCGCTCTACGAAGAGGACATGCGGATCATCCTCGCCCCCACGCTGCACGAGCACGACCGTGAGCTCTCCATGCTCGAGCACCTCGTCCGCGAGTCGACGGACGGCGCGATCTTGATGCTGCCGTCCGAGTCCGAGGAGGAGCTCCGCGACCTCCAGGCGCGCAACTACCCGTTCGTCGTCGTCGACCCGATGGAGCCGCCGCCGGACGGAATCCCGTGCGTCTCGGCGATGCATGCGTCTGGTGCGAAACAGGCGACCGAGCACTTGCTCGGCCTCGGGCACCGCCGCATCGCTGCGCTGGCGGGCGCCGAAGGGTGGTACGCCACCGAGGAACGGCTGCTCGGTTTCCGCGCAGCACTGGCGGGCGCGGGCATCCTGCCGGACCCGACGCTGATCGAGTATTCGGACTGGCAGATGCGCGGCGGGGAGCTTGCCGCGGACGCGCTGCTGGCGCATCCCCAGCCGCCGACCGCGATCTTCGCCTTCAACGACAACGTCGCGATCGGCGCGCTGAACGCCGCCCGCAAGCGCGAATTGCGCGTACCGGAGGATCTGTCGATCGTCGGCTTCGACGACACGTTCCAGTCGAAGATCGTGTGGCCTCAGCTCACAACCGTGCGCCAGCCGCTGCAGGAGCTCGGCCGGACCGGCGTCAGCCTGCTGATGCGATTGCTCGAAGGGCAGCGCGTCGAGGCGTTGCGGATGGAGCTCTCGACGACGCTCGTCGTGCGCGGGTCGACCGCGCCGCCGCGCAATGCGGCTCCGTAGCGTCGCGCTCGTCGCACTGACCCTCGCGTGCGCCGGCGCGCTCGTCGTCGCCGCCCGCTCGACACCCCGCGACGACACGTTCGTGGTGCATCGGCTGGTCGCGGATGTGCCGGGCCGCGCCGCACACGTCGATCCGCAGCTCGTGAACCCATGGGGCCTCGCAGCGACGCCGACCGGCGAATGGTGGACCGGGAACGAAGCGCGCGAGTCGAGCACGCTCTACTCCGGCACTGGTCGAAAGACGGTGCTCGACGTTCACGTCGACGGCGGCCCGACCGCGGTCGTGTTCAACAGCGGACGGGGCTTCGTCGAACGCGGCGGCGGACGACGCGATCCCGCGCGATTCATCTACGCGTGCGAAGACGGCGTGCTGCGAGCGTGGACACCGACCGTGCCGACAGGGTGGTCAACGCGCGCGGTGCCCGTGTTCCACGGCGGGCCGGCCGCGCTGTTCCGCGGGTTGGCGTTGCTCGACTCGCGGCTGTACGTAACGGACTTCCACAACGCGCGTCTGGTCGTGTTGGATTCGCACTGGCGGCAGGTCCGCCTCGCGCGCGGTGCGTTCGTCGATGCGTCGATCCCGTCGTGGTACGCGCCGTTCGGGATCGAGGCGAGCGGCGGGCACGTCTTCGTCACGTACGCGTGGCGCGCGCCGGTGAACGGAAACGACGCACCGACCGGCGGCTACGTCGACGAGTTCACGGCGTCCGGTCGACTCGTCGCGCGGTTGCCGCGTGCCCGCCTGAACGAGCCTTGGGGCCTCGTGCGCGCGCCGGCGAGCTTCGGGCGCTTCGGCGGCGACCTGCTCGTCGGCAACTTCGGCGACGGCACGATCGGCGCGTACCGGCAGTCGAGAGAGACGTGGAGGTTCGACGGCTACCTGCGTGGCCGCAACCACAAGCCGATCGCGATCAGCGGCCTGTGGTCGCTCGCATTCGGCAACGACGGTCTCGCCGGCTCGTCGCGCACGTTGTTCTTCACCGCCGGCCCGCACACATGGATCGGCGCGACGGAGCAGTCGGTGCACGGCCTGCTCGGCGCGATCGAACCCGCCTGACGCGCCTTCGTCAGCGGACCCGCTGCGAGAAGAACTCGTACGTCACCGTGCCTGCGTCGGTCACCGTCACCGAGGGCCAAGAGCGCTCGCCGTCGAATCCGGCCACGCTGGTCAACGACGCCGGGAAGCGCACGACGATGCCGTCGGTCGCGGTTCCCGGCACGAGCAACACGCGTATCTCCCGGCCTGGCCGGACGATCGGCACTCGCGGCTTGTAGGCCAGGTCCCGCACGCGGTTCCAGATCCCCTGGTCGACATGGATTCGGAGGAGAACCAGGGCGTCCCGAGGTGCGCTCGGCACTTGCACGACGATCCCGGGACGCGCCGTCACGCGCTCGATGAGCGACGGCGACGGGTCGCAACGCGGCGCGGACCTCGCCAGGACTTGCCAGCGGTCACTCGCCGCGACCTGCCGGTAGTTGCAGAGCATCGCGTGGAACGCCGCAGGCGCCGAGAGCTCGCGCTTCCGGCCGTTGACAGTGAGATCCGTCGCCTCGACCAGGATGCGCTGCGGCGCCCGGTCCGACGCGAGCGCACGTGCTTCGGCGTTGTCGAGCGCGGACGTGTATGCGCTATATGACTGCACTATCGGTAGCGGCCTCCACGCGAGGCCGTAGGCGGCGATCGCTGCCGTCTCGAACGGCTCGACGTGAACCGTGTGCCCGCGCAACGTCGCAAGTAGCCGTCGAGGAACCTGGTACACCGCTCGCTCGTTCTCTTTCGAACCGCGGACGAGTTCGCGGCGGCGGGCGCTGTCCGCCACGGTCGCGATCTGACTCCCGAGCCGCCCGGCAGACGCCGCGGGTTGGAACGGAAGGCCGGGCGCCGACTCCACCGCCGCAAGACAGGACACCAGGACACCGAGCGCCACCCACTTCAGCCGTCCGCGCCACCTGAACGAGGTGACCGCGACCGCGACCGCGCCGAAGAAGTACGGCCCGTGGTAGACGTCGTGCCGGATGAACGCCTCCTTGAAGAAGGCGAAGAGGAAGCCGGCAACCACGAGAACCGCTGCGGCGCGAAGGCGCCATGATTCGTCCCTGATGAGCAGCGTCACGGCGGCGAGGAGAACCAATGTGACGGCTCCCGCGAGAACGTACTGCCAGCCGAGGGTCACGTCCTCGGCTTGCATGGCACCCGAGTAGCCACTGACGACGCCGCGCGAGAGGCGCAGCCACGGCAGGAGCTGGAGGAGCGAGTTGCCGGTCCACAGCCAGAGAACGACCGTCGTGCCGACCGCCACGGGAATCGTCGCCCAGCGCCTCGGGCCGAGGTCGCGGCGGGCCCACGCCGTGACGACGACGATCGCCAGGGCGGTGATTCCCGAGTTCGTCTTCATCAGGACTGCGGCACCCGCAGCGCTCCCGGTCGCGAGCAGCCCCCAGAGCTGCGACCCAGGATCCTGAAGGATCGTGATCGCTGCGAGCAGGACGATCATGACGAGGACGTCGGGGCGCTGGAGCGGCAGGAGCGCGACGGCCAGCACGACCACCGGCGAGAGTAACGGCGACGTCCGCATCGCAGCGCGGCAGAGGAGGTAGCACAGCGTGAGCTGCGTCGCGATGCAGAACACGAACGCCTGCACCAGGGTGGAGCTGGTCACGGCGATCGGGAACGCGAGATAGCCGAGCGGCCCATATGTCCAGACAAAGTGGGAACCGAACCCGATGTGAAGGACGTGCGCGAGGTGCAGCGCCGTCATCCACGACGAATCGAGCCCTCCCGTCGCGCGCAGCGTCGTCGGTTCCCAGGTGGCGAATGTGACCGCCGCCGCGATTCCCAAGCACCAGGCATGTTCGGCGCCCCTCGTCGCGGCGATCCGGTCGAGGATCGCGATTCCGGTCAACTGATTGCTGACGGCCTCGGACCCCAACCGTCGGAGCGTAGCGCGACCCCGCCACCGCGCCCAACCGGCGCGCGAGAAGCTCGTCGGCCCGGCTCTACACTCCTCTCTTGGCCCCCGTAGCTCAGTGGATAGAGCAGCGGTTTCCTAAACCGCGTGCACAAGTTCGATTCTTGTCGGGGGCACTTCGGTCGTCGTCTCGACCAGCGGGTGACTCACGTTCGGGAAGATGCGGGGCAGCCGTAGACCCAGGGCGCGCGGATGCGCAACTGCCGTACGGCCTCCGTCAGGGTGGTACCGCGTTACAGAAGTGATCTAGCGTCCGTAGACAGGTACGAGCAGCGCGCGGCCAAGCGTGTGGAAGAAGAGGTTGAAGCCGAGGTAGGCCGGGCTGGCGTCTTCGGGCAGTTCGAGTGTGCTGCAGTCGAGTGCGTGTACGGCGAAGATGTAGCGGTGGTCACCATGGCCTTGTGGCGGGGCGGCGCCGACGTAGCCGCGCATGCCGGCGTCGTTGCGGAGCGTCACCGCTTCGTGGGGCAGCGCTGTCGAGTTGGGGGAGCCGGCGCCTGCCGCGAGCTCGGTCACTTCGGCGGGGAGGTTGTAGACGGCCCAGTGCCAGAAGCCGCTAGCAGTCGGGGCGTCGGGGTCGAAGACGGTGAGGGCGAAGCCGCGCGTCGCGGCCGGAAACCCGGACCAGGCGAGCTGCGGCGAGATGTCCTCTCCGCCTGCATCCATCAGCCCGCTGACCTGCGATCGCGGCAGCTGCTTGCCGTCGTGGATGTCGACGCTCGTCAGCGCGAACGTCTGAACGTCGGGGAGAAACTCGTAGGGGAGTGGCGGACGGCCCGGCTTCATGGTGCTAGGTCCGCCTCGAGCTCGCGCAGTAGTGAAGTGGCGTCCGCAAGATTGGAGGTCAGGATCTGCCGGGCGACCTCGAGGAGTTGGAACAGGCGCGGGTCGCGAACGCGGTAGTAGACGCTCGTTCGCTCGCGGCGGCTCTCGAGCAGGCCGTGTCGCTTGAGGGCTGCCAGATGCTGGGAGGTTCCGCCCGAGTCGAGCGCAAGCGCAGCCTGGAGATCACCCACTGATCGCTCGCCGTCGCGGAGCAGCTCGAGGATCTTGATGCGAGCGGGATGGCCGAGGACGCGGAACATGTCGCTCTTCACGGTGTAGATGGGGTCTGAGAACGGCATCGTCGAGATTGGGAGTGTCGCAGACTGATCGACCTTCACTTGGTCTTTGCTTTCTATTGTTTCTTCGAATAGTCTAAGATACCAAGATGACGGAAAGGGAGAGACAAGGGCGGCGGTGGGTCAGCGTCGACGGCGCGCGCTTCGACCTCGAGCGCGGTGAATGGGCTCATGCACGGTCGGCGGCGGCCAGCGACGGCTCGGCACCGCGTGAGGGATTCGTCTCGGTCGACGGCGCCTGGTTCAATCTTGGGCGCGCGGAATGGGGCGTGCCCCCGTGGCTGGTGGCGGCGAGCGGGGCTCACGTCGTCCCCGAAGGCTTCGTGTCAGTCGACGGAGCGCTCCTTGCGGCCGAGCCGAACTGACCTCTCCGAGCGGTAGAGGGGAAGGCGCGTCCCGGACGCGCAGCTCGCCGCCCGCCTATGAGGTGAAGGCGCACCTGTTCCGAGTGCTCGGCCATCCGGCACGAGTGCGCGTTCTCGAATTGCTCCGCGATGGCGAGCAGTCGGTCAGCCGGCTGCAGTCGGAACTGGGGCTCGACTCGAGCGGGACGTCGCAGCATCTCGGGGCGCTCCGGCGGATCGGAGTCGTGTCGGTGCGCCGAGAGGGGACGAGCGCCTTCTACTCGATCGAGGACGGGCGTGTATTCGACCTGCTGACCGCCGGCCGGGCGATCATCGCGCGGCGTCTGGTTGCCGAGCAGTCGCTGCTCGCCGAACTGGAACAGGAAGCACGTTGACTCTCGCCTTGCTCGTTTCGGCGGCCGGGTTCATCACCGTCGGCGCCGCAGGTGCGTCCCGCGCTCGCTGGTTTGCTCGCGCCGTCACCCTGCAGGCGGCGGGGGCGGCTTTGCTGTCCGTCGCCGGTTCTTGGGCGCTTGCTTCAGGGGCGACCGTCGGCAGCGGATTCACGTCGGGGTTCCAGCCCCGGTTCGGCGTCGACGGGCTGACCGCGTTCTTCCTGATGACCGTGGGGGCGGTTGCGGCCCCAACCCTTTTGTACGCCCGGTCATACACGCGGGTGGCCGTCGGCGGCCGGGTGGTCGCTGCGCTGTGCGGCGTGTTCGTGCTCGTGCTCGTCGAGGTCTTGTGTGCCCGCGACCCGATGACGTTCCTTGCCGGCTGGGAGCTGATGACGCTGTTGCCGGCGGCGATGATCCTGGTCGCGCGGCCCGACGAGAGGTCGCGGCACACGGTGTTCCTCTACGTCGCCGCGACGCACCTCGCCGGTGCGGGAACCTGGATCGCCGTTCTGCTCCTCGCACACGCCGGTGCAATCGGCGGGCCTCCGGTCGCGCAGGGCTCGGCGCTGCAGGCCGCGATCGCCTTGACCGCGCTGGTCGGCATGGGGACGAAGGCTGGTCTGGTGCCGTTCCACAGCTGGCTGCCGCGCGCGCACCCGATCGCGCCGGCACCGCTGTCGGCGCTGATGAGCGGTGTGATGATCAAGATCGCGATCTACGGGCTCGTGCGAGTGCTCATCGACTGGCTGGGAGTACTGCCGCTCTGGATCGGCGTGCTCGTCCTCGCGCTCGGAGCGCTGTCGGCGGTTGGCGGCGTGCTCTACGCGATCTTCCAGCACGAGCTGAAGCGGCTGCTCGCGTTCCACTCAATCGAGAACGTCGGCATCATCGTTCTCGGACTCGGCGCCTGCGTGCTCTTGCGGGCGCGCGGCGATGATCTGTGGGCGGCATTCGCGCTTGGTGCCGCGTTGCTGCACACACTCAACCACGCGCTGTTCAAGTCGCTGCTGTTTCTCGGTGCAGGCTCGTTCGAGCGCGCGGCGGGTGCGCTCGAACTCGATCGGCTCGGCGGACTGCTGCGTCGGATGCCGTGGACGGGCGCGGCGTTCTTGCTCGGCGCGATGGCGATCGCCGGACTGCCGCCGCTCAACGGTTTCGTCTCCGAGTGGCTGACGCTGCAGGCCCTGCTGCACGTCTCCGCCGCGGGCGGTGTCGGCGACGGCGCCGCGGGCGCAGTCGCCTTAGCCGCGCTGGCGGCGACCGCTGCGCTCGCGGTGCTGTGCTTCGTGAAGGTGGTCGGGCTCGTCTTGCTCGGCCCACCGCGACGGGCCGCGGTCGCAGCGGCGACGGAGGTCGCGGCACCGATGCGCGCCGCCGTGGCCGCCCTCGCGCTTGGCTGCGTGGCGCTCGGGCTCCTGCCGGCGCTGCTCTTTCGCAAGCTCGTCGCGCTGGCGCCATGGCGGACGCCGGCGAGCCCGACCGTTTCTCTGCACCTGCCGGGAACCGGCGCGCTGCCGACGGTCGGAGTCGCGCTGAGCCTGATCCTGCTGACGAGCGTGCTCATGGTACTGCGCGGAAAACGCTCAGCGACGCCGGCGCCGACGTGGGCCTGCGGCCAGCTGGTCGAGCCTCACCTCAACTGGACAAGCGCCGGATTCAGCAAGCCACTGCGCCTGGTGCTCGAAGTCATTCTTCGCCCCGAGCGTGAGATCGCGGTGCGCTCCAGCGGCCGCGTCATCCAGGAGGTCTCCTACAGCGGCCGCGTCCCTCACCTGCTCGACGAGCGCCTCTACAAGCCGGCCGTGACCCTAGGGCTTGACGCCGCGCACCAGGCGCGTCGTCTGCAGACCGGTCGTCTCGGCACCTACGTCGGCTACCTGATCGCATTGGTGCTCTTCCTGCTAGCGGCGGTGAAGGTCGGAGCGATCGGGTGACTGCCGCATCGATCGCAGTGCAGCTGATCGGCGGCTTCCTGCTCGCGCCGCTGCTGCCGGGACTGATTCAGCACTGGAAAGCGACGCTGCAAGGCCGCCGCGGCCCTTCGCCGATCCAGCCCTACCGTGAGCTCCGCCGGCTGTGGGCCAAGTCCAGCGTCACGGTCGAGGGCGCGAGCGTCGTCTATCGCCTCGCTCCGGCCGTCGCGACCGCCTCGCTCGCGACGGCGCTCCTGCTCGTACCCGTTGCGGCGGACGCACCAAGCCTCGGCGTCGGCCGCGACGCGTTGGCGCTGCTCGGCCTGCTCGCACTCGCACGGTTTGCGGTCGCTGCCTCCTGCTGGGACGTGGCAAACGGCTTCTCGCTGATGGGCGCGAGCCGCGACCTGACGATCTCTGTCTCGGTCGAAGCAACCTTCGTGCTCGCGATCGCGGCGGCGGCGCTGGTTGCCGGCACCACCGACCTGGCGGGGATGATCGCCGGCACCGCCGGCGGCTCCGTCTGGTCGGGCCCAGCGCTCGGTCTGGCAGCCGTCGCGTTCGCCTTGGTCGTCGTCGCCGAGACCGGACGCCAGCCGGTCGACAACCCGGACACACACCTCGAGCTGACGATGATCCACGAAGGTCCGCTGCTCGAGTACGCCGGCCGCGATCTCGCGATGCTGCAGTGGGGAGCAGCTGCCCGCCACTGGCTGATGCTGGTCATCGCGGCCGAGGTCTTCCTGCCGCATCCGCAGGCGGTGTGGCAGCAACTCGCGCTGCTGCCGGTCGTCCTTATCCTGCTCTGCGCTGGGCTGGCGCTCGTCGAGACGCTAGTCGTGAAGATGCGGATCCTGCTCGCGCCACGGCTGCTGATGGTCGGCGCGGCGGCGGCGCTGCTCGGCATCGTCTCCTGGCTGGTGCAGTTGTGAGCGGCGCGCTCGCCTGGTTCCTGGTTGCGCTCGGGCTGGGCGTCGTCGTCGTGCGCCGCCGCTCGCTCGCCGTCGCGCTCGTCACCGGGCAAGCGCTCGTGCTCGCGGTCAGCGCACACAGCGAACCGGGCGCCGCGGCCGCACTCGCCGTCCGCGCGCTCGTGCTCGGGCTCCTGCTTCTGCTCGTCGTCTCGCGCACGCGTGAGCCTCGCCCGGTCAGATCCGGCGTCGCGCCGCTGATGCGCGGCGGCTTCGCGGTCATCCTCGCGCTCGCATTCACATGGCTCGTGCCGACGTTGGGGCTCACGTCGCGAAACGCCGAGCGCGGCGTGCTCGCGCTCATCGCGTTCGGCCTGGTCGCCGTCGCGACGAGGACGGCCACGCTCTTCCAGGTGCTCGGGATCGTGCTCGTCGAGAACGGCCTCGCGCTGGCCGCTCTTCAATTGCACAACGGCTCGTCGGCGGCGATCGAGCTCGGCGTCGCCTTCGACCTGACCTTGATCGCGACGGTCGCGGTCGTCTTCCACGAGCGGATCTTCGCCGAGTTCGGCACGGGCGACGCCGGCGCGCTTCGGAGCCTGCGTGACTAGCAGCGAGCTGCTCGCGCTCACCGCCGTCGCGCTTCCGGCGCTGGCGGCCGTCGGCTCCGCCGCCGCGCGGCGCCGCGCGGTAGGAGCGCTGGCAGCCGGCGGCGCGACTCTCTCCGCGATTGCGGCAGGGGCGCTCGCGGTCGCGACGGTCGGCAGACCCGGCACGACGGCGGAGAGCGCGTGGCTGGTCGTCGATCCGGCCGCCGGGATCCTGGTGGCGGTGATCGGGGCGGTCGGGCTCGCCAGTGTGCTCGTCTCACCTAGCTACCTGTCGACACTCACCGGCGGGCTCGTCCGGGCGAGCCGGATCCCGCGCTGGTACTACAGCCTGCTCTTCGCCTTCTGGGCGATCCTCGCGGCGGTGCCGGTGATCGGCAATCTTGGCGGCGCGTGGCTGCTCGTCGAGGCGACCACCGCCGTGTCGGCGCTCCTGGTCGGATTCAGCGGGAAGCCGCGCGCGCTCGAGGCCGCCTGGAAGTACCTGATCCTGACGTCACTCGGGCTCGGCGTCGCGCTGCTCGGCGTCGTCCTGCTCGCCGCAACCGCCGGCGGCGGGCTGGACGCGCTCTCCTGGCAGGCTCTCGCGCGCGTTCCGGCCGGCGGGCAGACCGTGCTGATCGCGTACCTGCTGCTGCTTGCCGGTCTGGCAGCGAAGATCGGTTGGGCACCGGTTCACAACTGGCTCCCCGACGCCCACTCAGAGGCGCCCGCCCCGGTCTCGGCGTTGCTCTCAGCCGCGCTGCTCCCGACCGTCCTCCTGGTCGCCTGGCGCTCCAGCCGTGCGCTTGCGCCTGCCATCGGCACGGCCACGGTCCACTCCGTGCTGATCGGTTTCGGGCTGCTCTCGCTCGCCGTTGCGGTGCCGTTTCTCTGGCGGCCGCTGCCCTGGAAGCGGCTGCTCGCCTACTCGAGTCTCGAGCACATGGGCGTGATCGCACTCGGGCTCGGTTTCGGCGGGCCGCTCGCGCTCGCCGGAGTGGTCGTCCACATCGCCGGTCACGCCGCCGCTAAAGCACTCGGCTTCTACGCCGCCGTGCCCCTGCTCAGCCATGAGCCGCGCGCCGGCGGCCACGCCGTTGGCGGCGTTGCCCGCACCGAGCCTGCGCTCGCGGCAGCCATGGGCATCTCGCTCAGTGCACTTGCCGGCCTCCCGCCCTCACCGCTCTTTTTCAGCGAGGTGCTGATCGTCGCCGGCGGCTTCGCTGCCGGCCGTCCCTGGACCGCCGGAGCTTCCGCCGTGCTGCTGTCGCTCGGGTTCCTCGGGCTGGCACATGCGCTGCTCGACACGCTCGCCGGCCGTTCCCGGCACGGCTCGGAGCGCCGTCAATCGGTCGGCCTGCGCACCGTCACGATCCTGACCACGATCACGGTGCTCAGCCTGCTCGCGCTGACCGTGGCTGCGTTCTGGTTGCCCGGCAGCGAGCTCGCCCACAACCTCGCCATGGAGCCGCGATGAGCCGTCACCGCGACACCGTTCAACAGTCAATCGAGGCGGGGTCGCGGTTCGCCACCCTCTACGCCTCCGAGAACACCGTCCGGACCGTCCTCGTCGCCCCGCACGGTGCAACACAGATCATCGTCTCCCCGGTCGTCGACGGTCACGCACGATCAGTCGTCGACCTCGTGCCGGCCGCCGCCTGGGACGAACGCGAAGCCGCCGATCTGTACGGCATCTGCTTCGACGGCCACGAGCCACTGCGGCCGCTCGTCAACCACGACCCCGACCTCGAAAGTTGGACCGTCCCAGTCCAGGGCCGGGACGCCTACCAGATCGCGGTCGGGCCGATCCACGCCGGCGTCATCGAGTCCGGCCACTTTCGGTTCCACGTGGTCGGAGATCGCATTCTCCACCTCGACGCCCGGCTCTTCTACAAGCACCGCGGCCTCGAACGAGCCGCCGAAGGGCACAGCCCCGAGGGCGGGATCGCCTTCGCCCAGCGAGCCTGCGCCGGCTGCGCCGTCTCCAACAGCCTCGCCTACGCGCACGCCTGGGAGAACGCGCTCGGTCTCGCCCCGACGCGCGAACTTTCCTGCAGCCGCACGATCCTGCTCGAGCTGGAACGGCTCTGGAACCACCTGAACGACATCGCCGCGATCTGCGCAGGCGTCGGCTTTGCCGCCGGCAACAACCGCTTCGCCGGCCTCACCGAGAACGCGCGCCGGCTCAACGAAGCGCTCACGGGCCACCGCTTCCTCTTCGACACGATCTCCGTCGGAGGCAGCACGCTCACTCTCACCCGTGAGCAGGTCGCGCACGCCCGCGAGCAGTTGGAGGCGATCCGGGACGAGTCTCGCCGCGCCTGGCGCGAACTGCTGTTCAACGCCTCGTTCCAGGACCGGCTTCCCGACGTTGGTGTCGTCAGCGCCGACGACGCCCGCACGCTGGGCGCGGTCGGGCCCGCCGCACGTGCCAGCGGCTTGGCCGAAGACGCCCGCACAACCAGCCACCGGCTCGCCTACGACGACTTCCAGCCGGTCGCACCGAAGCGAACCGCCGGCGACGTGCAAGCACGACTCGAACAGCGCGCCGTAGAGCTACTGCAAACCTTCGACCTCCTCGAATCGCTCCTCGACGCACCCGTCAACCCGACGTCGACCGTTGCCGGCGGGCTCGAGGCAGACGTCGGGATCGGCCGAGTCGAAAGCCCACGCGGCGCTACCGTCTGCGTCGTCGAACACACCAACCGGCAGATCAAGCGTGTCCACCTCCGGACCGGCTCCTACGCGAACTGGCCGGTCGTCGCGCACGCCGCCGCCGGCAACCTCCTCCCCGACTTCCCGCTGATCAATAAGAGCTTCGAGCTCTGCTACGCCTGCGCCGACCGCTGATGCTCACCCTCCTCCGCGACCTCCGCCGCCTCCGCCAAACCGCCGCCCTGCCACGCCCAGACCGTGGCCGAAGCCTCGCCCTCCGCCACGTCGACGCCGGCTCGTGCAACGGCTGCGAACACGAACTCACTCTCGCCAACAGCCCCTACTACGACCTGCAGCGCTTCGGACTCGGGCTCGTCGCCTCCCCCCGCCACGCCGACGTCCTGCTCGTCACCGGTCCCGTCACCAGCCGCATGCGCGAACCTCTTCTTGCCGCCTACAACGCCATGCCCGAACCACGCCGAGTCGCCGCCCTCGGCGACTGCGCCCTCGGCTGCAACCTGCTCGGAACCCACGACGCCCTAGTTGGAGCCGTCGACGAGGTACTACCGGTCGCGCTACGCATCAGCGGCTGCCCACCCCGACCCGACGAGATCGCTGCCGCGTTGCTCGCACTGATCGACCAGAAGAACCAACACGCGCCGTGAACGAGACCGACCCGTCCACCCAAGGCGAATCGTTCGTCGATCTGCCCGAACAGGTCGAAGACGAATTCGACATCTACATCAGCGGCGTCCTTCAGGAGTACCCAGACGACTACCAGCTCGATGGGCGAACCCTCGTCTTCCCACGAACACTTGCGCCCGACGTCAAGATGACCAAGTTTCAGCTCATTCGGGCCGTCCTCGGCGTCGCCGGCACCTACACCAACCACCACACCATCGACATCGTCTACGAACACGACGGCTACAGGCTCGTCGGAACCGGTCTCAAGCCGCGCCGCCGAAACGGCGATCGCGCATAACCCGATGCACGAACTCCAATTCCGCTACGAGCTCCGCTCCGGAGACCAGATCCTCGCAACCGGTCATCTCTCGCTTGCAAACCCACCGCACGTCGGGGACGAGCTCACTTTCGGCGTAAAACGCGGCGCCGTGGCCGAGGTATCCCCGATCGCAGGCAGCCACGAGAGCCGACTGGTCATCAAGCTCGCCACGGCGAGTCAGACACCGTGAACGGGGGCAAGGACACTCCAAACCGACGGCCTCCCGACGATGCCGATGCATGCCGCGCGCGAATCCCTGTCCGCGTGCGAGCAGCCGCGCGTCGCGACGAGATCGCGGGAGCCATAGATGGAGCGGTCGTCATCTTCGTGTCGGCGCCCGCACACGAAGGACGCGCGAACCGAGCGACCTGCCGCCTGCTTGCCAAACACCTGGGAGTCGCCCAGTCGCGGCTGAGGATCCTGCGCGGTCAGCGCTCACGCGACAAGCTCATTGAGGTCGCCGGAATCGAGCAACCAACCGTGGACGCTGCCCTCGGACTGAACGACAGCGCCAGGGCTCGCTAGTCCCGGACAGGAGATCCGACGACCGCGTAGCGGGCCGCTAAACCAAAGCGAGTCCGAAAACCACCATTGATGTTGCCTGGCTAGGCAATCTAGCTCAAGTCGGGAGCAAGGGAGATCGCGGATCTTGAATGCGCTGATAGTGCGCTGCCTCTACGCATCCGAACCGGTTTCCTAAACCGCCTGCACAAGTTCGATTCTTGTCGGGGGCATCAACGGATGCCGACACAGCTAGCAGCGGCCGTGCCCCGCCGGACGCAGGTGTGCTCATCAGTTGGGCAGGCAGCTCCGGTCGTGGAGGTTGCGCTCGAGCTCGTTGGCGGCCGCGTCGACGCGGGCGTCGTAGGGACCGGGCGCGGCGGCTTGCCAGAGGACATCCGGGGTTACTCCCGGCCCCTCGACCGTCGCTCGGTAAGCCGTGCCCTTCCCGGCGGGGTGCAGGTTGTGCGGGTTGAAGCTGTAACAGAACGCGCCCGTGCCGGTGTGAGTGAGAAAGCTGTTCTCGCGACGCCAGCCGCGTCCATAGGCGGAGTTGAAGGTATCCACGTAGATGTTGCGGCCGAACGTGTCCAACGGCACTCCAGCCGAGGTCGAACGGAAGCCGAACACCGGATTGCCGACGTAGAGGTAACTGCCGAACAGGTGGTCCCATTGATGCCAAGCCCAATCGGTCATCACCACCAACGTCGCCATGGAGCCCGTCCAGTGTGAGAGCCGCAGCTCCCAGGCAGCCTGCGCCACCGACGGCGTGACGCCGTAGTTGGGCAGCATCCGTTGCCACGCCTGGAGCGCCCAGTAGGAGCCGTCAGGCGCCTTGCAGGCCGCCACCTTCCAAGCCAGCGGCGGGCCGTCGTACCGCCCGCAGCCACCCGAGAACGTCACCCAGTAGTCGCGGTGGTATTTGCCCCAGCCGCCCGCATAGTCGAGTTTGAACGCCAACTGAGGCCGGGACCGAGTCGGCGCAATCGCGTTCACCGCCCCCCAGGCGAGCACATGCCGCAGCTGCCCGTTTGCACGGTACGTGATCAACGCCTCACCCTTCGCATTCACCAACATCGTCACGTTGCGGGCGTTTCGATCGACCAGCTGCGACGATGCAGCCCTCACCGGAAACACGAGTGCCACCGCCACGACCACGACCAGCGCAACCGACACTCCTTCCTCGCGATTGGCTGTGATTCTCCGGCTGTGCCGCATTGGGACCTCCCTTACTTCGGGCCGCCCCCCTCCTTCGGTAGCTCGGCGAACTCAGAGAGTCCCGTGGCTTTGCGCCCCCGCCTCGCGACGGGTTAGCCGTTTCGGGAGACAGCTGACAGCCGAGCGGCTTCCTGCCGCCCGGGCCGCATCCGCCACATCTCGATCAGCGGGACAGATGTTCCCGGCGCACGTCGCAGCCGAACTCCCTCATGCGAGGGAAGCGCAACTCTTGCCGAGACCATCCCGGAAGCGTTCAGTAATCGGAGCCCGCTCGCGCGGGCTCCGATCGTAAGCAAGTCGCCGCCGCAGACGACGGTGGAAGACGGGTTAGCCGCAGCTGGTGCTGACGTTGTCGAAGTTCACTGTGACCGTCCCGTTGGCGTTCATCGTGAAGACCGTCGTTTCGTGCAGAGTGATCGCGGAGCCGTCCGAGCCCGTGAGGTGGACCGTCGCCGTGAAGGCACTGGTCTGGTTGCGCTCGTTCAGATTGACGTTCCCCCACGCAGTCGCGTGACCGCTGTAGGTGACGCCGGTGACGTCGTCGGTGGCAGTGACAGAGGCTGTCTCGGTGAACGTCGTCCATAGTTCATCGCTGTTGGTGAAGAAGGTGACGTGGTTGACCAGGTTTCCGTCGAACAAAGCTCCCTGGCCCCCGTTGAAGGTGTCGCCATTGCAGGGGTTGTTCGCGTTCGGCTCGTAGAACGTGCCGTGGACGTGATCGGTCTCGGTGATGGTCTGCCCGTTTGGACTGCCGGCGGATGCAGGTGCGACAACGATCACCGCCGCAAGAACGGTCGCGAGCACGGCAAACAGAACTGCCTTCCTCATAGTGACTTCTCCTCCTCGTAGTTGTCCCAGCTGATCGCGATCTCAGCGGCAAGCGCGTACAACGTCGATCGCTCGACAGCACCCTTGCGGGGTCCGGTAGAGGATCGGTAGTGGATCAGGGCAACGACCATCAGGTCGTTCCCTGTCTCGACGGACCGACCGACGGTCGCATGTGTGATGTGCTGGCGAGGGCGATGCTGGCGACGACGATCCAGACATTCGCTCCGAGGTACGCGAAGAAGCCGACCGGCGTGAACACGGCGATTCCGAGGAGCGCTGCGATCCAACCGAGCCACTTCCAGTGGTCCGTGCGGCGCACGGTGAGTGCGGCGGCGCCGAGCAGCATGATCGCGGTGCCGATGCTGAACGGTTGGAAGTCCTCGGCATCGATCGCGTTCAATGCCTGCGCGCCGGCGGGGCCGATCCCATGGTGAACCGCCTCGGCGAGCGCAAGATGCACCGCTGCCGCCACCAGGTAGCCGGCTGTCGCGACTCCGGCGCCGAGCAGCGTGAGCGCACCGCCGAGACGGGCGAGTGCCTCTTCACGGTCGTCGGTCAGCTCCCGCCACAGCGCTGCAGCGAACACCGCGAGGAAGAGCACCGAGAGCGCAAGGAGGAACGATGCGGTCGATTGACGATCGTGGTGTGAGGTGTAGAACGCGCTGACCTCCGAGGGCGTGGCGGAGATGCCTGGCGTGTTCCCGCCGTGAACGACGATCGTGACCACGGCCAGTGCGGCGAAGACGATGCCGCTGAGAGGTACAAGACGCTTTCCCATTCACTGATCCTTTGCTCGACGGGTTGAGGGCACGATCAGACGCCGTATGCGGAGATCTCGGAAGAACGTGATGGCAGGTTGCGAAGCCCGTTCCTCGAGGAGTGGCAACAGCCGCTGCTCGCGAAAGTCGCGGTAGGCCTGTTCGTTCTCCCAGACGTCGATGATGCGGACGCCCTCGTCGGTCGGGCCGGCGGCGTGAAAGACCAGCCCGGCCGGAGGACCGGCGAGGGCCAGCCTCACCACCTCCTCGTACACGGCCCAGCTCACGGGGACGTCGCTGACGAGTGCGTAGCGCATCGGCCGGAAACCTGGCGGCCGGCGGTAGAGAATCGGTAGAGCGTGTCCGACGCCGTCGAGTACCTGATCCTTGGCCCGCTCGTCGTCCGTTCGCGTCTCGACGTGTGTACACCGACGGCGAAGAAGGAACGGCTCCTACTGATTCGGTTGCTGATCGACGCCGAGACGGTGATCTCGACGGACGCCCTGCTGGACGGCCTCTGGGGGCCGCGACCGCCGGCAACAGCGCGCAAACTCTTGCAGCAATACGTCGGCGCGCTGCGATCGCGGTTGGGACAGCGAGCGATCGAGACCCTCGAGGAGGGCTACCGGCTCCGCGCCGCGCCGGCAGCGATCGACCGTGACCGATTCGCGCAGCTCGCGGCGGAGGGC
>Ga0207657_10001018_pt1 | contig 29759 bp, 31 predicted proteins | sample KBSC33metaG_FD_184316 | JGI IMG/M metagenome (GOLD analysis project Ga0207657, IMG submission 184316) | Corn rhizosphere microbial communities from Kellogg Biological Station, Michigan, USA - KBS C3-3 metaG (SPAdes) (version 2) | ecosystem: Host-associated > Plants > Roots > Rhizosphere > Soil ...
CCTGGGCATGGCGGCGGATGGTGACCAGCGCCTCGTCGCGGTTGGCCCAGCCGTAGGCGATCGACTCCCGCAGCAGGCTCGCGAACTCGGCCGCCACTCCGTCGGGAAGCGCCCGATCGGCCAGGATCCCGCCCAGCGGCACGGGCGCGTCCGCCAGCCGCTCGAACGAGGTGCCCAGGTCCTCGACCAGCGTCAGGCCGTCGCGCTGGTAGGTGAGCCGCCCCTCGTGGATCAGCACGCCCAGGTCGGCGTCGCCGCGCAGGAGCGCCGGCCCGATGTCGGTGAACACGGCCTGGGTGAGCGTGCCCTGGTGCGGATAGAGGCAGTGGTAGAGCAGTGTCGCGGTGGTGGTCCTGCCCGGGCACAGCACCCGCGACTGCGGTGACGGCGCCGTCCCCGGCCCGGCCGCGACCAGCAGCGGGCCGACGCCGAACCCGAGCGCGGCGCCGCTGGCCAGCACCACGAACCGGTCGGAGAGCAGCAGGGCGGCGTGGAAGCTGGCCTTGGAGACGTCGTAGCGGCCGCTGAACAGCCCGTCGTTCAGCCGCTGCACGTCGACCAGCTCCACGTCCAGCTCGAACCCGCGCAGGTCGATGCGGCGCTCGAGAATTGCGTGAAAGGCGAACGTGTCGTTGGGGCAGGGGGAGATGCCGACGCGCAGCTTCACGATGCCAGCATGCTATCCAGCCGCTCACGCAGCGCATCCAGCGCCGGATCGAGCGACCAGCCGGCCAGATCGCGGTCGCCGGCCATGTTCGAGATCGCCCGCAGCATTGTGCAGGGGATCTCGGCGGTCATTGCCGCTAAGGCAACGGCGTATCCCTCCATCTCCTCGAGCACCGCCCTCGGCTCCGCTGCGCGGCGCGATCGCGCTTGGTCGAGCGACTGCGATGCGCGTGCTACCGAAAGCGCCAGCCCGTCCTGGCCGTCGAGCGCGGCCTCGTCGCTGTCGGCGAACCCCAGGTCGGCCGGCGTCTGGTCGCCGACGCCGACGCCGTGGCAGCGCACCAGCCCGGGGGCCAGCACCGCGCCGATCGGGGCCAGGTCGGCGTCGTAGCTGCCGGCCACACCGGCCAGCACCACCCGCTGCGGCCGGTGCCGGGCGATCGCGTGCATCGCGCCCACGCCGGCCCGGGCCAGGCCGAACCCGCACAGCTCCAGCGGTGCGTGCCGGAGCGCCAGCCGCCGCGCCTCGAGCTCGGTCGGGACGAGCACGAGCGTGACGGGCGCCCTGCTCACACGATCTCCACCATCCGCTCGATCGCGCCGCGTGCCCGCGCGGCGACGTCGTCGGGGACGGTCACCGGGTACTGCATCTCCCGCAGGCTGTCCCGCAGCTTGGGCAGGGTGATCTGCTTCATGTAGCGGCACACCGCCCGTTCCGACATCGCGTAGAACCGCTTGTCGGGCGCCTCCTTGCGCAGCCGGTGCAGGATGCCGGTCTCGGTTGCGACCACGAACTCGCTGCGCTTCGAGGATGTCACGTGGCGCACCATTCCCTCGGTCGACAGCACGTGGGTGGTCTCAGCCAGCTTGGCATCGTGCGCAGCCGCGTACAGGCACTGGCTGGCGCAGCCGCACTCCGGGTGGATCAGCAGATCGGTCTCGGGCCGCTCTTCCATCATACGGCTGACGTCCTGCGGTCGGATGCCGGCGTGGACGTGGCACTCGCCCGGCCAGATCTTCATGCGCCGACCGGTCAGCCGCTCCAAGTAGGCGCCGAGGAACATGTCCGGCAGAAACAGGATGTCGCGATCCTCGGGCACCGCCTCGATGATGGCGCGCGCATTGCCCGACGTGCAGCAATAGTCGGACAGCGCCTTCACCTCGGCGGTGGTGTTGACGTAGCTGACAACGACCGCGCCGGGGTTCTCCTGCTTCCAGCGCTCGAGCGCGTCGGCGTCGATGCTGGCCGCCAGCGAGCACCCCGCCTCCAGGTCGGGGATCAGCACGGTTCGTTCGGGGGCCAGGATGGCGGCCGTCTCGGCCATGAAGTGCACGCCGGCGAACACGATCACGTCGGCGTCGGTGGCGGCCGCCTGTTGCGACAGGCCCAGCGAGTCGCCGACGTAATCGGCCACGTCCTGCACCTCGGCGACCTGGTAGTTGTGGGCCAGGATCACGGCGTTGCGCTCGCGTGCCAGCGCGCGTACCTCGTCCTGCATCGTCTCGATATCGGGTGCGGTCAGGATGCTGATGGTGGAACCTCCAGTGCGATGTCCAGCGCGCGCACCGAGTGCGTGAGCGCTCCCACCGAGATCGCGTCGACCCCGGTCTCGGCCACCTCGCGGATGGTGTCTGTGGTGATGCCGCCGGACGCCTCCAGGCGTGCCCGGCCGGCCGTCGTTGCCACCGCCCGCCGCAGCTGCGCGGGTGGCATGTTGTCGAGCAGGATCACGTCCGCGCCGGCGGCGAGCGCCTGCTGCAGCTGGTCGAGCGTGTCGACCTCGACCTCGACCGGGCGTCCCGGATGGCGCAGGCGCACGCGCTCAACTGCCGCCGGCACGCCGCCGGCGACGGCCACGTGGTTGTCCTTGATCAGCACGGCGTCGTGCAGCCCGGCGCGGTGGTTGGTGCCGCCGCCGCAGGCCACGGCGTGCTTGTCCAGCGCCCGCAGTCCGGGGGCGGTCTTGCGCGTGTCCAGCAGCTGCACGCCGGTTCCGGCCACCAGGTCGGCGTAGCGCCGTGTGGTCGTGGCGATGCCGGACATCCGCTGCAGCAGGTTGAGCGCGGTGCGCTCGCCCGTCAGCAGCGCCCGCACCGACGCGTGCAGCCGGGCCACCACCCGGGGCGGGTGCTCGATGCGATCGCCGTCCTGGGCGAGCAGCTCGATGCGAGCGGCCGGGTCGAGCTCGAGCAGCACCGCGAACGCCTGGTCGAGCCCGCAGATGACGCCGGCCTCGCGCACCACCACGTCGGCGCTGCCGCGCAGATCGGCGGGCACGATCGCATCGGTGGTGACGTCGCCGCTGCCGACGTCCTCGGCCAGGGCGCGGCCGATCACACTGTCTGGGGCTGAGCCGGGCACGGCATCCGATGGGCGAGGGCAGGGTCTTCGGCGGGGAAATCGAGCCGCACGTGTGCGCCACGGCTCTCGTGACGCCGGAGCGCGGCGGCCGCAATCAACTGGGCGACGTCACGTGGGTTGGATGCCGGCTGGTCGGCCAGCCACTCCAGCATCCGCTCCAGCCCGGCGGCCTCGCGCAGCGGGCCGGCATCGCTCCACATCCGGCGTCGCAGCTCGGCCAGCGTCGCGCGGGCCAGCGGATGCTGTGGCGGGTCGCTCTCCACCGCAACCGGCGCGGCGTCCAGCCCGGCGGCGACCGCGCGGTGGGAGAAGACGAAGCACTCGAGCAGCGAGTTCGACGCCAGCCGGTTCGCGCCGTGGACGCCGCTGGACGCGCACTCGCCCACGGCGTAGAGGCCGGCGATGTCGCTGGCGCTGTCCAGGCCGGTGGCGATCCCGCCCATCAGGTAGTGCGCCGCCGGCGACACCGGCAGCCGGTCGCGGGTCAGGTCGAGGCCGGCCCGGGCGGCGCCCTCGACCAGGTTCGGGAACCGGTCGCGCACGGCGGCGGCGTCCAGGTGGCCCAGGGTCAGGTAGCTGACCTCTCCGCCGGTCAGGCGGTTCTGGATCTCCCGGGCCACGACATCGCGGGGCGCCAGCTCGCCGTCGGGGTGCACGTCCAGCATGAATCGGCGGCCGCTGTCGTCGACCAGGTGGGCACCCTCACCGCGCACCGCCTCGGAGATCAGGAAGGCCCGGTCGCCGACCGCCAGCGCTGTGGGATGGAACTGCACGAACTCCATGTCCGAGATGGTCGCCCCGGCCCGGCGTGCGACCGCGATGCCGTCGCCGAGCGCTCCCGGCGGGTTGGTGGTGCGGGCATAGAGCGCGCCGGCGCCGCCGGTGGCGATCAGGGTCATCCGCGATCGCAGCGGCCGCAGCTCGTCGTGGCCGATCACCCAGGCCCCCGCACAGACGCCGCCCTCGGCGATCAATTCCAGCATCGCGGTGTGCTCGAGCACGCTGATCAGCGGCTGGGAGCGGACGCGGGCGATCAGCACCTCTGCGATGTGCTGGCCGGTGGCGCTGCCGCCCGCGTGCAGGATCCGCCGGCGGCCGTGGCCACCCTCGCGGCCGAGAGCCAGGTGGCCGTCGCCGTCGCGGTCGAACGGGACGCCGATGCGCTCCAGGTCGGCCATCCGGGCCGGGGCATCGGACACCAGCAGCTCGACCGCGCGCGGGTCGCAGAGCCCGCGTCCCACCAGCATCGTGTCGGCCATGTGCTGTGACGGGTCGTCATCGGGTCCGATCGCGGCTGCGACGCCGCCCTGGGCGTAGAACGAGTTCGACGACCGCAGCGATCCCTTGCTGACCAGGGTCACGCGTGCTCCCAGCTCGGCCGCTTGCAGAGCCGCGTAGAGGCCCGCCAGGCCGGCGCCGGCGACGAGCAGGTCGACCGTGTGATGGTCGTCTCGGATCACGGCCAGCGCATATTAGCTCAAGTGACTAAAACTTGCCGTGGGGAATATGCGGGCGTCAGCGACGTTGACCGTTTCGGATGTTGCTGGTTGCTGATAGCGTGGGACTCGTGGCCGATCCTCCTTCCGATCAGGCGGAGCCGACGGCCGCCGCCGAACGGGCGGCGGAGGCGCGCGATCGCGTCCACTTCGAGGAGGAGGCGCTCGAGCACGCCGACCAGCTGTACCGGATCGCCCTGCGGCTGAGCGGCTCGCAGCAGACCGCCGAGGAGCTGGTGCAGGAGACCTACCTGCGCGCGTTCCGCGGCTGGCGCGGATACCGGCCGGGCAGCAACCTCGCCGCCTGGCTGGCGACCATCCTGCGCAACGTGTTCCTCGACGAGGCCCGCAAGCAGAGCCGGCGTCCGGCCCAGGAGTCATTCGAGGACACGTCGGAGTACTACCTCTACAACCACCTCGCCGAGGCCGGCGCCGAGCCGCAGGAGGCGGTGTTGAACCGGCTCTCGGGCGGCGCCATCGCAGAATCGCTGGGCGACATCCCACCCATGTTTCGCGAGGTGGTGGTGCTGGTCGACATCGGGGATTTCAGTTACCAGGACGCCGCGGACATCCTCGGCATCCCGATCGGGACGGTCATGTCGCGGCTGCACCGCGGCCGCCGTGCCCTCAAGCAGGCGTTGGCAAGCAGAGCATCGGAGGACGCGTCATGAGCCTTGATCCGTGTCTGGGCGTCGAGAGCCAGCTGCAGCCCTACCTCGACCGGCAGCTGACGCCGGGTGAGGTATCGATGATCGAGCAGCACCTCGGCACCTGCGCCTACTGCCGCGAGCGCTACCACTTCGAGGCCAAGCTGCGCGACACCGTGAAGACGGTCTGCTGCGGCGATCCGGTGCCGGAGGGCCTGGTCGAGCGGGTGCGGCTGCACTGCCGCGGTCAGGGCGCCGCGTAATCCACGTCGCCGGGCTCGGGCAGTCCGCGACAGTCGATCAGCCTCGCTTCGAGGTCGCGTCCGGGTGTGTCGCCGGCTGTGGGCAGCGCCGCCCAGCAGGCGCGGGGCAGCACGACGGGGTGCGAGCGGCCGCGGCCGTAGTCGGCTGCGCGAACGCCGTGCCCGGCCGCCGCCGTGCGCCGGATCGCCCGCGGGTCGAGCCCGGGGCCGTCACCCAGCACCACGAGCGCCTCGTCGATCGGTTCCGGCAGCATCTTCAGGGCGGCTTGCAGCGACGCCGCCTGCCCGTCCGCCCAGCGCGGTGACACGACGGCGATGGCACCGTGCAGGGGCACGTCTGCCGTGATCTGCTCGGCGCGCGCGCCGAGCACCACCAGCCGGGTGTCGATGCCGGACCGCTCGACCGCCATCAGCACCCGCTCCAGCATGGTGATGCCGTCGATCGCGTGCAGCTGCTTGGGGCCGCCGAAGCGGCGGCCCTCGCCCGCGGCCAGCACCACGGCGGCGATCGTCTCGCGGGGTTCGTCGTCCACCGGCCAACCGTAGCCTGCGTGGTAGGTTGCCGCCATGACTGACAACCTGCTTATTCATGCGGATTCGCATCGCGACGCAGACATGTTCGTCGCCACCGGAGTGGCCGTGGTCGACCCGTTCACCTACCTCGAGCTGGACGGACAGCGCGTGATCGTGGCGAGCGTGCTCGAGGCGGACGTGATCCGCCGCGACTCACGTGCCAGCGACGTCTGGACAGACGACGAGTTCGGCGGCCGCGAGCTGATGGCAAAGGGCTGGAGCTACCACGACGCCGAGATGGAGGTCGTGCGGCGGGTGCTCGAGAAGGCCGGCGCCCAGGCCGTCGTCGTCCCGCCCTCGTTCCCGGTCAGCCTGGCTGACTACCTGCGCGGAAAGGGCCACACGGTCACCCCCGACCGTGACCTGTTCGAGCGGCGGCGTCGCAGCAAGGACGCCGCCCAGCTGGCAGCGATCAACGTCGCCCAGCGTGCCACCGAGCAGGCCTTTCGCTCGGTGCGGGAGTTGCTCGGCTCGGCAACACCGCAGGAGTCGGGCGTGCTGATGGCGGACGGCGAGCAGGTCACGTGTGAACGCGTCCGCGACGCGATCGTGGAAACGCTGCGGGAGCATGGCTGTGAGGGCGAACCGCCGCTGGTCGGCGCCGGCGCTCGCGGTGCCCTGGTGCACGATCTCGGCAGCGGCCCGATCCACGCCGGCGAGCCGGTGATCGTGGACATCTTCCCGCGCCACGCGGCCAGCCGGTACTGCGCCGACATGACCCGCACGTTCTGCTTCGGCGAGGCGCCGGAGCGGCTGCGGGTGATGCATGCCACGGTGCTCGATGCGCTCAAGCGCAGCACCGAGGCGATCACCGACGGGGTCGCCGGGACCGTGCCCTGGGAGGTGGCCTGCGACGCGATCGAGGCGGGAGGCTTCCGCACCCAGCGTGGGCTGGCGGACGGCGAGAGCCTGGGCGAGGACTTCTTCCACGGCCTCGGGCACGGGGTCGGGATCGAGGTGCACGAGGCGCCGTACATGGGCCTCGGCTGCAAGCAGCCGCTGGCGTCCGGCGACGTGGTCACGGTCGAGCCCGGCGTCTACCGCAAGGACTTCGGCGGCGTGCGGCTCGAGGACCTGGTGGTCGTCACCGGCGGGCAGCCGGACGTGCTGACGCAGTTCGACTACGAGCTCGAGATCCGCCCCTAGGTCGGAGGCGGCTCAGGCCGTCAGGATGTCAAAGAAGCGCTGCTCGTCCTCGAACGGGCCGACCAGGCTGAAGTTGAGGCCGTCGTCGACGATCAGCTGCCGCGCCACCCGCTGGATGTCCTCGACCGTCACAGCCTCGACGCCGTCCAGCACCTCGTCGATCTCGGCCACCCGGTCCTCGAGCACCTCCCGGCGCAGCCCGAACATGAGCAGGCCTTTGGGATCCTCGAGCTGCAGCACCATGCGGCCCTTCAGGTAGTTCTTGCAGCGGCGCAGCTCGTCCTCGGCGATCGGTTCGTCGGCGATCTTGCGGAACTGCGCGACGATGGTGGCCACCGCCTGGTCGATCCGCTCGGTGTCGACGCCGGCCTGTGCGAACAGCGTGCCGGTGTCGTGGTAGCTCTGGTGGTAGCCGAAGACGTAGTAGGCGAGGCCGAGCCGCTCGCGCACCTCGATGAACAGGCGCGAGGACATGCCGCCGCCCAGCACCGCGGTCAGCACCTGCATCGCGTAGCGATCGGGGCTGGTGGTCTGGATGCCGCGGACGCCGAGCCGCAGGTGGGCCTGGTCGGAATCGCGGGTCTCGAGCAGCACCCGCGGCTCAGTCTGGACGAAGTCGACCGGGCTCCAGTCGCCGCTGGGCCGGTCGTCGAGGTGGCCGAACTGGGCCTCCACCTCGGCCAGGAAGTCGCCGTCGACCGCTCCGGCGGCGCCCACCACCATCCGCCGCGGCGTGTACCAGTCGTGCAGGTAGTCGACGAACGTCTGCCGGTTGGCGGCCCGGATCGTCTCCTTGGTGCCGATGATGTCCCAGCCCAGCGGCTGGTCGCCGAACAGGAGCGTCTCGTAGACCGAATCGATCCGGTCGCGGGGCGTGTCCACGTACATGTTCAGCTCCTCGATGATCACGCCCTTCTCGCGCTCGATCTCCTCCGCGTCGAAGCGTGACGAGAGCAGCTGGTCGGCCAGCACGTCCAGGGCCAGCGCGCGGTGCTCGGCCGCGCACTTGATGTAGTAGCCGGTGTACTCCTTGCCGGTGAACGCGTTGAACTCACCGCCGATGCCGTCCACCTCGGCCGAGATGTCCTTGGCGGTGGGTCGCTTCTCGGTGCCCTTGAAGAACATGTGCTCGGTGAAGTGGGCGATGCCGTTGGTCTCGCGGCTCTCGTAGCGGCTGCCGGCGGCGAGCATCACCATCACCGCCACCGACTTGGCGCCGGTCATGGGGTGGGTGACGACGCGCAGGCCGTTGGGAAGAACGGATTTGGTGAACATGGCCGCTATCGTAGACGGCCCTGCGCGTCGTTGCCGGTGAGCCTCAGCGGGTGCCGACCGGGCCGTTCGCCCGGCAGCTCTGGATCAGGGTGGCCGGATGGCCGTTGGCCGCGTCGCGGTACATCTGACGGGTGTATTGGATGCCGCCGTCGGAGGCGAAGATCGCGAACGGTGGCTTCGTGCCGGCGGGCGGTGCCACGTTCTCGGGCGAGCCGGGCGGTGCCACCACGACGTGGTGCGCCAGCAGGTCGTCGAGCGCCGCGTGGGCCTGTCGCCCCGCCGCCGCGTCCCCGTGGCGGATGGCGTCCACCCAGTAGCACTCCCACGCCGTCTGTGCGATGGCCACGGCCGTGCCCCCGGGCTGCGTGCGCGACGTGACGGAGTTGGGCGGGAGCGTGCGGTGCGGCCAGTGCTCGCCCGGGGGCAGCGTCAGCCGGCGGGTGGCGTCGTGATACAGCCGCTGCCACTCGCGGGGGCTCTTGACGATGGTGGTGTCCGTGTGCCAGCCGAACAGGTTGAACCCCGTCACGGCGAAGGCGGTGCCTGCGGTCAGGCACAGGGCGGCCAGCGCGATGCAACCGATCAGCAGCCGCCGCCGGCCGGAGCGGCTGAGCTGCGGCTGCTCCTGGTCCTGCGGAGTCGCCACGATCTGCGCGAACAGGGCGTCGCGGTCGATCGCGTCGGTGACGTTGGGGCGGGCCTGCAAAAGACGATCCGTGCTGCGGCTCATGTCGACTCCATTCCGACGGTGTGAGATCCGTTGATGCCGCCCTGCTGCGCCGACAGCGCCTGCTCGAAGCGGCGCCGCGCGCGGTACAGCCGGACGCGGAAGGCGACCGGGCTGATGCCGGCCACCCTGGCCGCCTGGGCCGGCGTCAGGTCATCCCAGCTCACGAGCAGCAGCGCGTCGCGGTCGGCGGGGCGGAGCTGCATCAGGGCGGCGGTGACGGCCGGGTCGCCGCTCTCGGCCTCCGGGGCGGGCGCCTCGGCGTGCTGCTCGTCGAACGGTGCCTGGCGGCCGGTGCGGCCGCGGCTCGGCCATCAGCAGGTTGCGGGCCGTGACGAACAGCCACGGCCTGGGGTCGTCGGCCGGAAGCGACGGCAGCCTGCGCCAGGCAATGGTCATCACCTCGGCGGCGATGCCCTCTGGGTCGCTGCTGCCCCGCGCGGCTGCGTATCGCACGATCGAGCCGAGGTTCTGGAAGACCCCGGCGAAGCGGGCCTCGGCGCTCTCGGCCTGGGTGTCGGTGTGGGTCATGCTGCTACCTGTCATTGGACGCCGAAAGTGTTACACCCGGTGGCGCCGTGATGACGATCACGCCCTGTCGTGTGCGACACTCGCCGTGATGAGCGCGGAGGTGACAGCCGAGTCCGTCGACATCGACGCGGCCGATGGCACGGCGGATGCGATCTTCGTGCGGCCGGCGTCGGGAGGGCTGCATCCGGCCGTGCTGCTCTACATGGATGCCTACGGGATCCGCCCGGCGCTGGAGGCACACGCGGCACGGCTGGCCGCGGCTGGCTACTGCGTGTTGGTGCCGAACCTGTTTTACCGGAACGGCCGCTCGCCGGTGCTCGAGGACCTCGAGCAGCTGATGCGGTCGGAGGACCGCTCGGCGCTGTTCGCGCAGCTCCGGCCCAAGATCGAGGCGCTCACGCCGGAGGCGCAAACGCCGACGCCAAGGCCTGGCTGGGGTTCCTGCGCGACCGGGCCGAGGCGCGCGACGGCCCGATCGGCACGGTCGGCTACTGCATGGGCGGGCGCTTCAGCCTGCGCATGGCCGGCGAGTTCCCCGCGGCGGTGGCGGCGGCCGCCAGCTTCCACGGCGCCGGCATGGCCACCGACCAGCCCGACAGCCCGCACCTGGCCGCCGTGCACGCGACCGGCGAGCTCTACATTGGCCACGCGGACAACGACCGCGGGATGGACCCGCAGCAGATGGGTCGCCTGACCGAGGCGCTGGCCAAGGCCCACGTCCGCCACACGGCGGAGCTGTACGTGGGTGCGCTGCACGGCTGGACGCAGACCGACGCGCAGGTCTACGACGAGGCCGCGACCGAGCGGCACTGGTCGCGTCTGCTGGAGCTGTTCGGCCGCGTGTTTCAGCCCTAGCCGGCCAGCTCCGCCAGCTTGCGCTCCAACAGCCGCCGCTCGGCGTCGTCGTGCACCAGGTCCAGCGCCCGCCGGTAGGCGTCGCGAGCCTCGTCGGTGCGGCCCAGCTGCCGCAGCAACTCGCCGCGGGTCGAGTGCAGGTAGCGGTAGTCGCCGAGGTCGATGCGATCGACGATCGCGAGGCCGGCCGACGGGCCTTCCACCTCAGCCACGGCGACGGCCCGGTTCAGCTCCACCACCGGGGAGCCGGTCTGTCGTGACAGCTCGCCGTAGAGCGCGGCGATCTGGGACCAGTCGCGGGGCCGGTCGGCGTGCAGCGACGCGATCGCAGCCTGAACGACGTAGGGCCCGTGGCCGTGTAGCGCCAGCGCCCGGTCGAGCACCGTGCGGCCGTACTCGATCTGGGTGGCGTCCCAAAGCGTGTGGTCCTGGTCGTCCAGCAGCACCAGTTCGTCGCCTCGGAACCGTGCCTCGCGCCGGGCGTCGAGCAGCAGCATCAGCGCCAGCAGCCCCTGCGCCTCGGGCTCGTCCGGCATCAGCTCGGCCAGCGCACGGCCCAGCCGGATCGCCTCCGCGGCCAGGTCGCCGCGGCCCGAGTACCCCTCGTTGAAGATCAGGTAGACGATCGCGAGCACCGCGTCCAGGCGCTCGGGCAGCAGGTGGGCGGGCGGCACCCGAAACGGGATGCCGGCGGCCGCGATCTTGCGCTTTGCCCGCACCAGCCGCTGGGCCATGGTCGGTTCCGGCACCAGGAAGGCGCGTGCGATCTCGGCGGTCGTGAGGCCGCCCAGCGCGCGCAGGGTCAGCGCCACCTGCGCGTCGGTGGCGAGCGCAGGATGGCAGCAGGTGAACAGCAGCTCCAGCCGCTCGTCGGGAAATATGGTCGTGTCGTCCATCTCCACCTCCGCGGCCTCGGGGGCCTGGAGCCGTCGTGTCTTTGCGGCCAGCGTGCGGTCGCGCCGGATCCGGTCGATTGCCCGGTTTCGGCCGGTCGCGATCAGCCAGGCACCGGGGTTGTCCGGCGTGCCGTCCACCGGCCAGCGCCTGGCGGCGATCGCGAACGCCTCCTGGGCGGCCTCCTCGGCGAGGTCGAAGTCGCCGAGGAGGCCGATCAGCGTGGCGAGCACGCGCCCCCACTGGTCGCGGAAGGCCTGCTCCAGCGGTGCTACCACTCAACCACCGGTCGCACCTCGATGGCACCGCCCATGGACGCTGCGGGGATGCTGGCCGCCAGCTCGATGGCGGCGTCGAGATCGTCCGCTTCGAAGATCAGGTACCCGCCCAGCGCCTCCTTGGTCTCGACGAACGGGCCGTCGGTGGTCAGCGTGCGGCCGTCCTGCACGCGTACCGTGGTGGCGGTCTCCGGCGGCGCCAGACCGAGACCGGCCGTCACGCCCGGGTTCTCATTGATCTTCTGGTAGGCCGCGTAGACGGCCTGCTGCTCGTCCTGTGACAGCCGCGCCCAGTCCTCCGGCGAGCTCGGGGTGGGGGTGGTGCCTTGGTGGATCAGGAGCATGTACTTCATGGTGTCCTCCTTCGTGGGATCGTCGTGTCTAGACGAAGGGGGTGGCCGTTTCTCGACACCACCGGCGTCGCGGCCGAGCGAGGTCTACGCCACGGTGCGGCGCAGTGAGTGGCGGATCGCCCTCGAGTACTAGCGCATCAATCGGCGGGCAGGGCGAACCCGCGCACCAGCGATGTGAGTGACTCACGCCAGACCCGCTCCTCGTTGCCCGTGATCAGCGACGATCGCAGCTCGAGTGCCGCCAGGCCCTCGCAGAGCGCGTGAACCGCGCACACCGCGTCGTGAACGCTGCGTCCACCGAGCAGGCCGGCGGCGTCCAGTCGCCCGACCAGGGCGCGCAGTCCCTCCAGCGCCTCCTGTGCCGCGTCTCTGAATCCGGCAGCCAGGCTCGGTTCCGGGAGCGATCGCTGCACACCGATCTGAAACAGCACGGGGTGCTCGATCGCGAACGGGCGAAACACCGCAACGCCTGCCTGGATGAGATCTGTTACAGGGTCGGCGCTGGCCGGCATCGCCTCGATCCGTTCACGCAGCATGTCGAATCCGCGTTCGCCCAGAGCGATCAGCAGCGCGTCCTTTGATCCGAACACGCTGTACACGGCGCGGGTGGTGGTGCCGACCTCCGATGCTACCCGTCGCACCGTCAGCGCGTCCAGTCCTTCCGACTCGACGATCTGCTCGGCCGCCAACAGCAGTGCGGTCGCGGTGTGATCGTCGTGCTGGCGTGGTCGACCCATGGAATGAGCATAACGCAACGACGTTTCAATATGTGCTATAGAACCGTTACACCGTTACGAAACATGAGGAGCATCCCATGAAAGCCATCCAGACGCCACCGTTCGTATTCCTTCACGGCCTTACGTTCGACCACCGGATGTGGGACCCGGTAATCGCCGCTCTGCCCGCCCGGTCCGTTGCGATCGCCCCCGACCTCCCCGGCCATGGAGGTTCCCCGCCGACCGACCCTGGCCTAGCGCCGGTGGTTGATGTCGTCCACGCGGCTGTTATGGATGCCGGCTTTTCTGAGCCGATCATGGTCGGTCACTCGATCGGCGGTCCTCTGGCGAGCATCTATGCGTCGACCTACCCAGCCGCTGGCGTGGTCAGCATCGAGGCGCCGATCCGCATGGAGCCGTTTGCGGCCGGCCTTTCGGCTTTGCGCCCGCAGCTGGAAGGCCCGGGGTTTGCGCAGGCCTGGACCCCGTTCCAGCAGAGCATGCACATCGAGCTGGTGCCCGGATCGCAGCGGGAGCTGCTGGCTGCGGGCGAGCACCCCTCGCAGGAGGTCGTGCTCAGCTATCAGGCCGACCTGCTTCAGCGCCCGCTGGACGACGTCCTGCGCTGGCGTGACGAGGGCATGCGGCGGCTTGCCGAGGCGGGTCTGCCCTACCTCAGCCTGCATTCCAACCCGGTCGACCCGGCGGAGCGAGCCTGGCTGACCGACCGCATACCGCAGGCAGAAGTCGTGACCTGGCCCGTGCGCCACCACTTCCCACACCTGGCGGATCCGAAGGCGTTCGCAGGACTGCTGGCCGAGGTAGCGCAGAAGTCGACCACGTCGCGCCCGGTATCGTTACCGGCCTTGTGAGAGTGCTCGTCGCCCGCTGCGAGATCGCCTATCACGGCCGCGCCACCACCAGCCTTGCGCTCGGCGACCGCGTGATCCTGTTCAAGGACGACGGCTCGCTGTGCGTGCATGCCGACCGCGGCTACAAACCGCTCAACTACATGGCCGGGCCCACCTCCGTGACCGAGGAGGGGGACGTGATCCGCGTCTACCGGGCGGCGTCTGACGAGACGCTGGTGATCGTGGTGCACGAGGTGTTGACCGACGAGCGCCGCGAGCTGGTCGACGAGGCGGTGCTCGAGCACGACGGCGCCGAGCGCCAGTGGCATCTGCTGCTGGAGCGGGCGCCTGGGGCGATCGAGGCGGGGCTGGTGGTGCTGGAGCGGGAGCGTTTCACCGACACTGGCCCGATCGACCTGTTCTGCCGGGACGCCGACGGCCGCACGGTGGTGGTGGAGGTGAAGCGCACCCGCGCGGTGGCCGCCCACGTCGAGCAGCTGACCCGCTACTGCGAGCGAGTCGACCGCGACCCGGCGCACAAGCCCTGTCGGGGCATCCTGGTCGCGCCCGATATCGCCCCCCAGGCGCGCGTGATGTGCGAGGCGCGTGGATACGGCTTCGTCGAGCTCGATTTCGGCGTGCTGAAGGGCGAGGTCGCGCCCGAGCTGACGCTGTTCGAGTGAGCCTAGAGCGCGGCGACGGCTTCCAGGAAGCGGTCGATCTCCTCGGCTGTGGTGTAGTGCGCTGCGCCCACGCGGACGGCGCCGCCGCTCTGCTCGAGGCCCAGCCGCTCCATCAGCTCGAGGGCGTAGTAGTTGCCGTCCCAGATGAAGATGCCCTGGGCGCCCAGCGCGGCGGCCACCGCGGCCGGCGTCTGCCCCTCGACCGTGAACGTCACCGTCGGCACCCGCCGGTCGAGATCACGCGTGCCGTACTGGTGCACGCCGTCGATCCGGTCGAGCCCCTCGATCAGCCGCTCGGTCAGCATGCGCTCGTAGCCCGTGATCGCCTCGGCGCCGATCGACACCAGGTAGCGCGCGGCGGCGGCCGTCCCGGCGATGCCCTCGAGGTTGACCGTGCCGGTCTCCCAGGAGCCGGGCGGCTCGTCGTGGGCGGGCCGCACCTTGTAGGGCTTGATCCCCTCCAGCAGTTCCGCCCGGCCGAACAGCACGCCGACGTGGGGGCCGTAGAACTTGTAGGCGGAGCAGACCAGGAAGTCGCAGCCCAGCGCGTGCACGTCCATCGGCCCGTGCGGCGCGTACTGGACGGCGTCCACGTAGCTGAGCGCGCCCGCCTCGCGCGCCATCCGGCACATGGCCGCCGCGTCGGAGATGGTGCCGGCGCCGTTCGACGCCCAGTTGAACGCGGCGATGCGGGTGCGGTCGGACAGCTTGGCGGCGAAGTCGTCGAGATCGATCAGGCACGCGTCGGGATCGATGTCCACCTGGCGCACGGTGATGCCCCTGTCCCTGGCCGCCAGCAACCACGGAGCCACGTTGCCGTCGTGGTCAACGCGGGTGACCAGGATCTCGTCGCCCGCGCCCAGGTCGCGTGTCAGCGCCCGCGAGGCGTGGAACGTGAGCGTGGTCATGTTGGCCCCGAAGATGACCTCGCCGGCGTCGCAGCCCAGCATCGCCGCCAGGTCGGCGCGCGCACCGGACAGCACCGCGTCCGATGCCTGGGACGTCTCAAACGGGCCGCCCAGGTTGGCGTTCGAGTGCAGGTAGTAGTCGGACACGGCCTCGATCACCGAGGCGTGCACCTGCGTGCCGCCGGGGTTGTCCAGGTAGATCCGCCCGGACCGCAACGACGGGAACTGTTCCCGGATCGCGGTGACGTCGAAGGTGGCAGCTGTGGCTCCGATGCCGACAGTCTACGATGATCGGCATGCGACTTGCCATCCTAGGTGGCGGCCCAGCGGGGTACGCCGCCGCAGCCACCGCCGCTCACCTCGGCGCCGAGGTCACGCTGATCGAGGACAACCAGCTGGGCGGCAACTGCACCATGACCGACGCGATCCCGTCAAAGACGCTGCTGACGACGGCAGACGCGATGCTGAAGATCAGCCAGGCCGAGGACGAGGGCGTCGACTTCGCGCGCGGCTTCCCCGAGGTCAACCTGCGCCGCACGCTGGCCCGCGCCCGCGCCGTGGCCCTGCACCAGAGCCGCGGCGTGCGCGAGCGCATGGACGGCATGAACGTGCGCGTGCTTCCCGGCCACGGGGTTGTCACATCAGCCGACACCCTCCGTACGAGCGTTGACGACCAGGACATCGAGGTGCAGTTCGACGCGCTGCTGGTGTGCACCGGGGCCTCCCCGTTCGTGCCGCCGTTCGCGCGCCCCGACGGCCATCGCGTGCTGACCACGCGCCAGGTGTTCGACCTGCGCCACCTGCCCGAGCACCTCGTGGTGCTGGGGGCGGGGCCGACCGGCTGTGAGTTCGCGGACTTCTTCTCGCGCTGCGGATCCCGGGTCACGCTGGTGTCGGCCCGCGACCAGATCCTGCCCAACGACGACCCTGATCTGGCCGAGGTGCTTGAGGAGGTGTTCCTCAAGCGCGGCATGGACGTGATCAAGAACGGCCGCGCGGCTGCCATCGACACCGAGGACGGTGAGTGCGTGCGGCTGGTGCTGGAGGACGGCCGCGAGCTGGACTGCTCGCACGCGCTGCTCTGCATCGGGATGCGTCCCAACACGATGGAGCTGGGGCTGGAGTCGGCCGGCGTCACGTTCGGTGATCGCGGCACGCTCCCGATCGACGAGTTCTGCCGCACCAACGTCGAGAACATCTACGCCTGCGGCGACGTCACCGGCCAGATCATGCTCGCCAACACGGCCGCCATGCACGGCCGCACGGCCGCGATGCACGCGCTCGGGCTGCCGGTGGATGCGGTCAGCTACACCGGCGTTGCCTGGTGCGTGTTCACGCGGCCGGAGATCGCCAAGGCCGGTATCTCGGAGCGGCAGGCACGCATCGACGGCATTCCGGTCAGCGTCACGAAGCACCTGATCCGGGCCAATCCGCGGGCGGTGATGGAGAACGAGACCGACGGCATCATCAAGCTGCTGTCCGACCCCGACGACGGCACCGTGCTGGGCGGTGCGATGGTCGGCCTGCGCGCGTCTGAGGTGATCACGACGGTGGCGCTGGCGGTGCACGCGAAGCTGGGCGTGCAGGCGCTGGCCGAGACCGCGGCCGTGAACCCGTCGATGTCGGAGAGCCTGCAGCGCACCGCCGAGAAGGCGGCCGAGGGCATGATGGGCGTGTCGCGGGTAACGCTCACCTCCTGAGCCCGCGGCTACACGTCGATGCGCAGACCCGGCATGGCCAGGTCGATCGGCCCCTTGTACTCCGCCCCGGCCCGCTCGCGCACGAAGTCGTACCCGATCTCCTCGGGGATGTGGGTGAGCAGCAGCCGCTTGGCGCCGGCCCGGCGGGCCTCCCGCCCGGCCTCAGCCGCGTCCATGTGACCGCGCTCGCTGGAGTCGTTCGAGGCATCGCCCAGCGCCGCCTCGCACACGAACAGGTCGGCGCCGTGGGCGAAGCGCGCCAGCCGCTCGGTCGGCGCGGTGTCGGCCGAGAACACGATCACCGCTGACGGCGTCGCGATCTTCACGGAGTAGCAGGTGGTGTAGTGCAGGCAGGGGGCGAACGTGATGTGCAGGTCACCCAACCGCAGGTCGTCGTGCGGGTCGTACTCGATCAGGTCGAACGCCGCCTCGAACGTCTCCACCGATCCGTCCCAGACCGAGGCGACCGTATCCAGCACCGCCCGGCCGCCGGGCGGCAGGTGCAGCAGCGGCTTGGGCCGGTCGCGCCAGCTGCCGTAACGGAAGGCATAGTGCAGCGGCACCAGGTCGAACCAGTGGTCGGCGTGGAAGTGCGTGATCAGGATGTCGGTCAGCGGCGGTGGGTTGACCGCGCGCAGCTCCTGGGCGATGCCCGATCCGCAGTCGATCAGCATCCGCCGCTCGTCCGACTCGAGCAGGTACCCGCTGGCCGCCTGGCCCGGGTTGGGCCACGCCGGGCTGCCGCCGAGCACTGTCCACGACAGCACCGCTTACATCCCCATCGCGTGGTAGCCGGAGTCGACGTAGAGCGTGGTGCCGGTGACCATCGAGGCCAGCGGGCTGCACAGGTAGAGGGCGGCGTTGCCGACGTCGCCGGCCTCGATGTTGCGCTGCAAGGGGGATCGGGCCTCGATCACCGCCTCCATCTGGTCGAACCCGGGGATGCCCTTCGCCGCCAGGGTGCGAACCGGGCCGGCCGAGATGGCGTTGACCCGGATCTGCGCGGGGCCGAGCTCGTAGGCCAGGTAGCGCACCGAGCACTCGAGCGCCGCCTTCGCGGCCGCCATCACGTTGTACTTGGGGAACGCGCGCTCGCTGGCCATGTAGGTGAGCGTCACCATCGCGCCGCCGCCGCGCGGCGCCATCAGCGGCTCGGCCGAGCGTGCCATCGCGACCATCGAGTAGGCCGAGATGTCTAGGGCGGTCACGAACGCGTGCCGGGAGGTGTCGATGAAACGGCCCTCGAACGACTCGGCCGGCGCAAAGGCGATCGAGTGGGCGAGGATGTCGAGCCCGCCCAGCCGCTCGCCGAGCTGGTCGAAGGCGGCCTCGATGCTCTCGTCGCTGGACACGTCGCAGGGCACCACCACGTCGGAGCCGACGGTCTCCGCCAGCTTGCGCACCGAATCCTCCAGGCGGTCGCCCTGGTAGGTGAACGCCAGCCTCGCTCCCGCGCCGTGCAGCGCCTGGGCGATGGCCCATGCGATCGAGCGCTTGTTGGCGACACCGGCGACGAGTGCCAGCTTGCCGTCGAGGATGCCTTCGGTCACAGCCTTCCTTTCGCGTGGTTCGGAAACCGCGCAGACGCTAGCAGGCGGCGACGAGTTCCGCCGTCAGGTCGAAGGCCCGAACTGCGCGAGCACATCCGGGTCCTCGAGCGATGAGAGGTCGCCCGGATCCTCGCCCAGCACGGCCGCGCGCACGGCGCGCCGCACGATCTTCGCGCTGCGCGTCTTCGGCAACGCCGTCACGAACCGGATCTGGTCGGGGGCGAAGGCCTTGCCCAGCTCGGCAACGACCGTCTCGCGCACGGCTGCCCGCAGCGCCTCCGTCGGCTCGACCCCGATCTGCGAGACGCAGAACAGCCAAGCCACCTCGCCCTTCACCTCGTGCGGCACGCCGATCGCACAGGCCTCGGCCACGCCCGTGCAGCGCACCGCCGCCGACTCGAACTCGGCCGGCCCGATCCGCTTGCCCGCGACGTTGAGGGTGTCGTCGGATCGCCCGTGCAGATACCAGTACCCATCCGTGTCGACCGACGCCCAGTCGCCGTGTACCCAGAGCCCCGGCCAGCGCGACCAGTAGGCGTCCAGAAACCGCTGGCGATCACCCCAGATGCCGCGGGTCATGGACGGCCACGGCTTGCGGCACACCAGCTCACCCACCTCGCCAGGCGCCACCGGCTCGCCGTCGGGCCCCAGCACGTCCATCGCCATGCCCAGCGAGGGCATGCCCAGCGTGCACTCCTTGAGCGGCATCACCGGCATCGGCGACAGGAAACAGGCCGCGACCTCGGTGCCGCCCGACAGGTTGATGATCGGGCAACGACGCTCGCCCACCACCTCGAACAGCCAGCGGTAGGGGTCGGGGTTCCAGGGCTCTCCGGTCGATGCCAGGATCCGCAGCGAGCTGCGGTCGTGCTCCCGCACCGTCGCGTCGCCGTGGCCGCGCAGCGCCCGGATCAGCGTGGGGGAGACACCCAGCACCGAGATCCGGTGCCGCTCGACCAGCTGCCACAGCCGGCCCGGGCCGGGGTGGTCGGGCGCGCCCTCCGACAGCACCAGCGTCGCCCCCAGAGCGCCGGCGCCGACCACCTCCCAGGGGCCCATGATCCAGCCCATGTCGGTCACCCACATGAACCGGTCGTCGGCGGCAATGTCGGTCTGAAACGCGCACTCCTCGGCGATCTTGACCAGGAACCCGCCGTGCACGTGCACGGCGCCCTTGGGCCGCCCCGTCGTGCCGGACGTGTAGATCACCATCATCGGCGTCTCCGGGTCGAGTGGCGGCGCGGGCAGCTCTGCCGGCTGGCTCGCCACCAGCTCGTGCCAGTGGTGGTCGCGGCCGCTGCGCATCGCCGGCTGCGTGCCCAGCCGGTCCCACACCACAACGTTCCGCACCGACGGCGCCTGCTCGAGCGCCGCGTCGGCGACCTCCTTCATCGAGACCGGCCTGCCGCGGCGCGGCACGGCGTCGGCCGTCAGCAGCGCCACCGCACCCGCGTCCCTCAGCCGCGCCGCCACCGCCGCCGCGCCGAAGCCGGAGAAGATCGGCACGGCGATCGCGCCGATCTTGCAGATCGCGTAGAAGCCCGCCACCACCTCGACCGACATCGGCAGGAACAGGCCCACCGTCTGACCGGGCCCGACGCCCAGCTGCAGCAGCGCATTGCCGATCCGGTTGACCTCGGCCTCGAGCTCGCCGTAGCTGACCGTGCGCACCCGGCTGTCCTCGCTCTCCCAGATCACTGCCGTGTGCTCGGGGCTGTCCCGGGCGTGCCGGTCGACGCAGTTGTGCGTCAGGTTGATCCGGCCACCGCCGAACCAGCGCGTCCACATCGGCCCGTCGCGTTGGTCGTAGACCTGCGTGTAGGGCGTCGCGAACTCGAGCCCCAGATGCGCGACCACGGCATCCCAGAACCAGCCGATGTCGTCCTGTGCCCGGCGGCTCAGATCGCGCCAGTCGGCGATCCCGTGCTCGCGCATGAACGCCGTCACCCGGGCGCGATCGACCACGTCCGCCGGAGGCGTCCAGATCACACTTTGCATAGGTGATACGTAGGTGCTAGCGTGCGCGGTTCTATGGGACGGATGCTACCCGTCGGTGATGCCGCGCGAGCGCTGGGCGTCAGCGTGGATACGCTGCGGCGCTGGGAGCGGAGCGGCCGTATCGCCACCGAGCGTGATTCGGCCAACCGGCGGGTCGTCGACGAGGATGAGATCTCGCGGCTGGGCGGGCACGTCGTCCACAAGGTGGACACGTCGTTCTCGGCGCGCAACCGGTTCGAAGGGGTTATCACCAGCGTCGAGGTGACCGGGGTGATCGCCCAGGTCGAGATGGAATCCGGCGGCAACCACATCGTGTCGGTGATCACCCGTGATGCCGTCGAGGAGCTGGGCCTGGCGCCGGGGGTGCGGGCGGTGGCCACGGTCAAGGCCACCTCGGTGATGGTGGCACGGCTGTGAGATCGCGGCTGCTGCTCGTGGTGCTGGCGCTGCTGGTGGCCGCGGGCTGCGGCAGCAGCAGCGGCTCGGGCTCGTCCAGCGGTGGCTCGTCGGCTCTGTCGGGGGGCAGGCTGGTGGTGTTCGCAGCTTCGTCGCTGATCGACGCCTTCCCCAAGATCGCGACCACCTTTCAGCAGCAGCATCCCGGCTGGAAGGTGGAGTTCGAGTTCCTCGGATCCGACCAGCTGGCCGCGCAGATCGAGCAGGGCGACCCGGCCGACGTCTTCGCCGCGGCCAGCACCAAGTACCCCGAGCAGCTGCAGAGCCAGAACCTGCTCGGCAAGACCACCAACTTCGCGACCAACACGCTGGTGCTTGCCACGCCCGCCGACAACCCGGCGGGGATCACCTCCGTCAACAACATCGGCAACGCCAAGCTGGTGGTGGGCGATCCGAGCGTGCCGATCGGGGCGTACACACTGACCGTGCTCGACAACCTGGGCATCAAGCCGTCGTCGCTGAACATCGTCAGCCAGGAGGCCAAGGTCACGGACATCGTCACGAAGCTGGAGCTGGGCGAGGCGGACGCCGGGTTCATCTACACCAGCGACGCCAAGACCGCCGGCGACAAGCTGAAGTCCTTCCGGCTGCCGGCCTCCGCCCAGGCCACCGCCACCTATCCGATCGGTATCGTGACTGGCTCGAAGAACGCAAAGGCGGCGCAGCAGTGGATCGACCTGGTGATGAGCCCGCAGGGGCAGCAGGTACTGGTGAGCGACGGATTCGGCCCGGCCCCTTCGAGCTGATCGGGGCGCTGGCCGCCGGCCTGACGCTGTCGTTCCTGCTGCTGCCGCTGATCGCGATATTCCTGCACGGCGACCTCGCGGCCGGCATCCGCTCCGAGGAGGCGCGCGCCGCCCTGTGGCTGTCGCTGCAGCTGAGCCTGGTGTCGCTGGCGGTGATGGTGGTGGTCGGCACGCCGCTCGCCTACCTGCTGGCGACCCGCTCCTTCCCGAGCCGCTCGCTGGTGATGACCGCGGTCGAGCTGCCGCTGGTGCTGCCTCCGGCTGTGGCGGGTATCGGCCTGTTGATGGCGTTCGGGCGGCGTGGCCTGCTCGGCCACCAGCTGGCGCTGGCCGGCATCTCGATCCCGTTTACGCGGCTGGCGGTGGTGATGGCGATGACCTTCGTCGCCTCCCCGCTCTACATCCGCCAGGCCGTGTCGGCGTTCGAGGCGGTCGACGGCACCCTGCTGGAGGCGTCCCGCACGCTGGGCGCGGGCAGCGGCCGCACCTTCCGGCGGATCGCGCTGCCGCTCGCGGGCAGCGGGCTGGGCGCCGGCATGGCGCTGGGATGGGCACGCGCCGTGGGCGAGTTCGGCGCCACCATCATCTTCGCCGGCAGCCTCACGGGCGTTACGCGCACCGCTCCGATCGAGATCTACCTGGGCCTGTCCGACAACCTGGACGCCGGGCTGGCGACCGCCGCGGTGCTGATCGCCGCCAGCGGCGGCGTGCTTCTGACCGTCAAGCTGCTCGGCGTTGGGAGGGCACGGCGCTTCACGCCTCTGTGACACGTGAGCTGCGCAGCTTCACGCTGCACGTGGAGCTCGACGTCGACGGCGTGCTGGCCGTCGTCGGCCCCTCCGGTGCCGGCAAGTCGACGCTGCTGCGCCTGATCGCGGGGCTGGATGCGCCCTCGCCCGGCCGCATCGAGTGCGACGGTGACCTGTGGTTCGGCGAGGGACGCGATCTGCCGCCGGAGCGGCGCCGCTGCGGGTTCGTGTTCCAGGACTACGCGTTGTTCCCGCACATGACGGTGCGCCAGAACGTCGCCTACGGCGCCGACGGTATGGACATCGATCCGCTGCTCGACCGGGTCGGGATCGGCCACCTGGCGGCTGCCCGCCCGCCGCGGCTGTCCGGCGGCGAGCGGCAGCGGGTGGCGCTGGCCCGGGCGCTGGCGCTGCAGCCGCAGGCGTTGTTGCTGGACGAGCCGCTGTCGGCGCTCGATCCGGCCACGCGCGGCGCGGTTGCCGCGGAGCTGGCTGCGGTGCTGCGGGATGCGGCGGTTCCCGCCATCGTCGTCACCCATGCCTACGACGAGGCGGTGTCGCTGGCCGGCCGGGTGGCCGTGATCGAGCAGGGGCGGGTGGTGCAGGAGGGCACGCCACGCGAGCTGCTGGAGGCGCCGCTGACCCCGTTCGTCGCCGAGTTCGCGGGCACCAACTACCTGCCGGGGACGGCGTCCGGCGGCCAGGTTCATCTCGACCGCGGCGGCTCGGTGCGGATCGCCAGCGACGCATCCGGGCGGGTGGCGGTGCTGGTCGCCCCCTGGGAGATCACGCTCTCGCTGGCTCCGGTCGACGACTCGGCCCAGAACCACATCGCCGGGGCGATCGAGCGGGTGGTGCCGATGGGAAACCGGGTGCGCGTCACCATCGGCGGCATCGCCGCCGAGATCACCCCCGAGTCCGCGGAGCGGCTGGCGCTCCAGCCGGGGGTACGGGTGATCGCCTCGTGGAAGGCCACCAGCACCAGGATCCTCGCCACCGGATAGGGTCGCGCGGGTGCGGGTCGTGATCGCGCCGGACAAGCTCAGGGGTACCTACACCGCCGATGAGGCGGCGCGGGCCCTGGCGCGGGGATGGGGCGCGCACAGGCCGGACGATCTGCGCCTGGTTCCGCTGGCCGACGGCGGCGAGGGCACGGCCGCGGCGTTGCTGGCGGCGCGCGGCGGCACCTGGCGAGCCGCCCCCGCGCACGACGCGCGCGGTCGCCCGGTCGAGGCCCGGTACGCGGATCTGGGCGCCGGCCAGGCGGCGATTGACGTGGCCGAGGCCTGCGGCATGTGGCGGGTCGCCGACCTGGCGCCGGATCCGCTGGCGGCGACGTCGCTGGGTGCGGGTGAGCTGATCGGCCGGGCGATCGCGGACGGCGGCACGCGGATCGTGGTCGGCGTCGGCGGCACCGCCACCACCGACGGCGGCGTCGGTCTGCGGCGGGCGCTGGGGAGCGTGCCGGAGGGCGTGTCGCTGGTGGCGGCGCTGGACGTGGACAACCCGTTGCTGGGCGCGGCCGGCGCGGCCGCGGTGTACGGGCCGCAGAAGGGCGCGAGCCCGCAGCAGGTGAACGAGCTGGAGCGGCGTCTGGCCGCCCTTCAGCTGGCATCGGCGGGACGGCCCGGCGCCGGTGCCGGCGGCGGCATCGGCGCGATGCTGATGGAGCTGGGCGCCGAGGCGGTGCCCGGCGCTCGGCTGGTGCTGGACGAGGTCGGCTTCGATCGAGCCCTGGCCGGGGCCGATCTCTGCATCACCGGCGAGGGCAGGATCGACGGCCAGACGCTGCGCGGCAAGGTGGTGTCGGCGGTGGCGCAGCGCTGCCGCAGCGCCGGCGTGGCCTGCGTCGCCGTGGGCGGCATCGTCGAACCGGATGCGGCCGCCGCACTCGCCGAGCTGGGCGCGGACACCCTGGAGCAGGGCGACCTCGAGGCGGCCGGCGCCGAGCTGGCGGCGAGGCTACTGCGCGGTGGCCGGCTGTGAGGCCGGAGCCGGCAGCGTGAACCCGCCCATCTTCTCCAGCACCGCGATCCGGTCCTCCAGCGGCGGGTGCGTGTCGAACATCCCGCCCAGGCTGGAGCGCAGGCCCTTGTGGTCGCGCAGCGGCGACTCGATGTAGAGGTGCGCGGTAGCGCGCGTGACCGTGTGCAGCGGCTGCGTGTCGTCACGCAGGGCGGCCAGCGCCATCGCCAGGCCCTCGGCATCGCCCGTGATCTCCACTGCGCTGGCGTCGGCCAGGTACTCGCGGCGGCGCGACAGCGACATCTGCAGCAGCGTCGCGCCGACCGGGGCCAGCACCGCCGCCACCAGGCCTACGATCACGCCGACCGCGCCCAGGCCGCCCTCACGCTCGTCGCTGCCGCCGCCGAAGATCGTGATCCGCATCAGCAGGTCGGAGGCCAGCGCGATCACGCCCACCAGCACCGCGGCCAAGCTCATCAGCCGCACGTCGCGGTTTCGGATGTGCGACACCTCGTGCGCCAGCACGCCCTCCAGCTCGCGCTTGTCCATCATCTTGGCCAGGCCGGTGGTAACGGCGACGTAGGCGTGGTCGGGGTCGCGGCCGGCCGCGAACGCGTTGGGCGAGGGATCGTCGATCATGTACAGGTCGGGGGTCTTGGCCAGGCCGGCCGCGATGCCCACGTTCTCGAGCGCCCGGTAGAGCTCCGGCTGCTGCTCCTTTGTGACCTTGTGGGCACCGGATGCAGCGGCGATCATCGCACCGGCCGCGAACCACGAGACGATGCCGTAGACGATCGCGATGATGCCGATGAACCCGGCCACGCCCGGCTGGAATGCGAAGTAGACGGCGGCAGTAAAGATGCCCACCAGGATCGCGAACCCGAACAGCACGAAGGTCGTGCGCACCCGGTTTGCGCGGATCTGCTGCTGCAGCGTCATGTCACACCGAGACGGCGACGGGGGCGCGGTCGCCGTCGTCGTCGATCCGGAAGAACTCGCGCGGGCTGAAACCGAAGGTGCCGGCGACGACGCTGGCGGGGAACGTCTGCTGCCCGGTGTTGTAGGCCTGCACCACGGTGTTGTAGTACCGGCGCGCGGCCGCGATCTTGTCCTCGGTGTCGGTCAGCTCGTCCTGCAGCCGCTTGAAGTTCTCGCTGGCCCGCAGCTGGGGGTATGCCTCGGCGACGGCGAACAGCCTGCCCAGCGCCGCCCCCGTCTTGCCGGCGGCATCGGCCGCGCCGGCCACCCCCTGCGCCGACAGCGTGCTGGCCCGGGCCTGGGCCAGCTCTTCGAACAGGCCCGACTCGTGCGCCGCGTAGGCCTTGACCGACTCCACCAGGTTGGGGATCAGGTCGGCGCGCCGCTTCAGCTGGATGTCGATCCCCGAGAAGCCCTGGTCGGTCTCGTTGCGCAGCCGCACCAGCCGGTTGTAGGTGTACATCAGCCACCCCAGCACCAGCACGACCAGCACGATGATCACGATCACGACGATCACGAATAGAAGCCTACCGGGCCGGCGCGACTACAATGGTGATACCAGAAACGGTTGAATTCCAGGCGGGGGTGCGCAGATGGCTGTCACAAGCGGTTCGCAGATCGAGCAGTTACTGGGCGACGAGGCGCAGGCGCTGCTGACGTACGAGGCGCACGGCATCGACAAGGGCCAGCTGCACCTGCCCGGGCCGGACTTCATCGACCGGGTGTGGATGGACTCCGATCGTCCGGTGCCGGTGCTCCGCAACCTCGGCCAGCTGTTCGCGACCGGGCGGCTGGGCGGCAGCGGTTACCTGTCGATCCTGCCTGTCGACCAGGGCATCGAGCACTCGGCCGCCGCCTCCTTCGCCAAGAACCCTGCCTACTTCGACCCCCGCAACCTGGTCGAGCTGGCCATCGAGGGCGGCTGCAACGCCATCGCCACCACCTTCGGCGTGCTGGGCATGGAAGCGCGCCGATACGCCCACCGCATCCCGTTCATCGTCAAGCTCAACCACAACCAGCTGATGACCTATCCCAACGAGTTCGACCAGATCATGTTCGGCTCGGTGCGCCAGGCCTACGAGCTGGGCGCGATCGGCGTCGGCGCGACGGTCTACTTCGGCTCGGAGCAGTCCAGCCGGCAGATCATCGAGGTTTCGGAGGCCTTCGAGGAGGCACACGCGCTTGGCATGTTCACGGTGCTGTGGTGCTACCTGCGCAACTCGGCATTCAAGACCGAGAACGGCGACTACGCCGTAGCGGCCGATCTCACCGGCCAGGCCAACCACCTCGGCGTCACCATCCAGGCCGACATCATCAAGCAGAAGCAGCCGGAGCGAAACGGCGGCTTCCTGGCCTTCAAGGGCTACGGCAAGACCGATCCGCTGGTCTACGACAAGCTCACCACCGACAACCCGATCGACATGACGCGCTGGCAGGTCGTGAACACCTACATGGGCCGGGTGCCGCTGATCAACTCGGGCGGCGAATCCGCTGGCGACTCCGACCTTGCGCAGGCGGTGCGCACGGCGGTGATCAACAAGCGCGCCGGAGGCGCGGGGCTGATCGTCGGCCGCAAGGCCTTCCAACGGCCGTTGGCGGACGGCGTCGCGTTGCTGAACACGGTCCAGGACGTCTACCTGGACGAGGCGATTACGCCGGCGTGATCTCAGGGAGAGTCCACCTGCATGGCGGCGCCGATCGCGCCGCCGAGGTCGCCAAGCTTCGCGAGGAGGACCTGCGGGGGGTTGTCATCGACGAACAGGTGCGGCAGCATCTGCTGGCGGATCCGCGCCACGTAGGGCTCGCCCAGCCGTGAGCCGAGGCCGCCGCCGATTACCACGGCCTCGAAGTCCATCAGGTTGACGGCCGAGGCGATGCCCGCGGCGAGGGCTGCGATGGCCCGCTCGATCAGCTCTTCGGCCATCGCGTCCTTGTGCTCCAGGGCACGTGCCCAGACGCCGCTCGAGAGCGTGTCGCGCTCGCGTTTCTCCATGATCTTGAACAGGTCGGTGTGCCGGCCCTTGTCGTGCAGCTCCCGGGCGTGCAGCTCCATCGCCATGCGGCCGGCGTAGGCCTCGACGCAGCCGTTTCGGCCGCACGTGCAGCGCGCGCCGTTCAGCTTCACGACGGTGTGGCCGAACTCGCCGGCGGCGCCCCGTCCCTGCCAGGGCTCGTGGTTGAGGATGATGCCGCTGCCGACCCCGGTGCCCCAGAACACGCCCAGCAGCGAGGCGTGTCCACGCCCCGCTCCCAGCCGCGCCTCCGCCGCGGTGGCCACGTCCACATCGTTGCCCAGCCGCACCCGCACCCCGCCCAGCGGCTCACCGACGGCGTTCGCCAGTGGGAAGCTGCCCGTCCAGTCAGTCGTGACGTTGCGGGCCTGGGTGACGGTGCCGGCTTCGTCATCGGCCACGCCGGGCGAGCCGATGCCGATGCCCTCGAGCCGGCTCGGGTCGGCGCCGGCTCCCTCGAGCGCCTCACGGATCGCCGCGACGATGCCGTCGGCGACGCCCTGCGGCCCGTCGTCCTTGGGAGTGGAGTGGCGGGCCTGTCCCAGCACGGCGTGCTGGTCGTCGGTTACCACGGACTGGATCTTGGTGCCACCCAGGTCGACACCCGCACGCAATGGCATAAGCGGACTCCCTTCGGGGTACGACCAATCTAGATGATTGGCCCCCGGCACCCCGGCGCAGCCGTTTTGGGGGCCGGTGATAACGTCTCATCGCCAGCCGATCTCGAGACCTCCGAAGGAGCGTGCGCGTGCCACGACCGTTCGATGACGTCGACCAGCTTTGCGTGAACACCGTCCGCACGCTGTCGCTGGATGCCGTGGAGAAGGCCAAGTCCGGCCACCCGGGGCTGCCCCTGGGGGCGGCGCCGATGGCGCACGTGATCTGGACGCGTCACCTCCGCTACAACCCGGCCGATGCGGCCTGGCCCGGCCGCGACCGGTTCGTGCTCTCCGGCGGCCACGGGTGCATGCTGCTCTACTCGCTGCTGCACCTGACCGGGTACGACCTGCCGCTGGAGGAGCTGAAGCGGTTCCGTCAGTGGGGCAGCCGCACTCCCGGCCACCCCGAATACGGGCACACGCCCGGCGTGGAGGTCACCACCGGCCCGCTCGGCCAGGGCACCGCGAATGCGATCGGCATGGCGATCGCCGCCAAGCATCTGGAGGCGGTGTACGGGCCCGACGCCGGCTTCCGGGTGTACGCGATCGTCACGGACGGCGACCTGATGGAGGGGATCAGCAGCGAGGCATCGTCGCTTGCGGGCCATCTCGGCCTGGACAACCTGGTGTTCCTGTACGACGACAACCACGTCACCATCGACGGCAGCACCGAGATGGCCTTCACCGAGGACCGGGACGCGCGCTACGAGGCATACGGCTGGCACACCTCCGTTGTCAGCGATGGAAACGACATGGCCGCGATCGAGGCTGCGGTCGACGATGCGCTCGCCGAGACTGGCCGCCCCAGCCTGATCTCGGTCAAGACCATCATCGGCTTCGGCTCGCGCGACGCCGGCACCTCGCGCGCCCACTCCGACGCGCGCGGCGCCGAGCAGCAGGCCGAGACCAAGCGCGCGCTGGGCTTCGATCCGGATCAGTTCTTCGTCATCCCCGAGGCCGCGCTGGCCCGCTACCGGGAGGCGCTCGAGACCGGGGCCCGGCTGCAGCGCGAGTGGGACGAGCGCATGGCCGCCCACCCACAGCGGGCCGAGCTGGAGCGGATCTTCGCCGGTACCGGCCCGGACTCGCTCGACATCTCCTCGTTCGCGCCTGGTGACGGGCCGATGGCGACCCGCGCCGCGTCCGGCAAGGTGATCGCCGAGATCGCGGCCCAGGTGCCGGAGCTGGTCGGCGGCTCGGCCGACCTGACGCCGTCGAACAACACCAAGCCGCCCGACTGGACGGACTTCCAGCCCGGCAGCCACGAGGGCCGCTACCTGCGCTTCGGCGTCCGCGAGCACGGAATGGGCGGCATCGTCAACGGGTTGGTGGTGTCGCGCCTGCGTGCCTACGGCGGCACCTTCTTCAACTTCCTCGACTACATGAAGCCGGCCGTGCGGCTGTCCGCGCTGATGAACATCCCGGCCATCTGGATCTACACCCACGATTCGGTCGGCCTCGGTGAGGACGGACCCACCCACCAGCCGGTGGAGCAGCTGGCGACCCTGCGGGCGACGCCCAACATGACCGTCTTTCGCCCGGCCGATGCGAACGAGACCACGATCGGATGGCGGGTGGCGATGGAGCGCCGCAACCCGACCGCCCTGTGCCTGACCAGGCAGGCGCTGCCCGTGCTGGATGCCGGCGCGCTGCCGGTGTCCGACGCCGCCCGCGGCGGCTATGTGCTGGAGGGCGACGACGATCCGGACGTGATCCTGATCG
>Ga0207657_10001019_pt1 | contig 29733 bp, 31 predicted proteins | sample KBSC33metaG_FD_184316 | JGI IMG/M metagenome (GOLD analysis project Ga0207657, IMG submission 184316) | Corn rhizosphere microbial communities from Kellogg Biological Station, Michigan, USA - KBS C3-3 metaG (SPAdes) (version 2) | ecosystem: Host-associated > Plants > Roots > Rhizosphere > Soil ...
ATAGGGCTCGAGCGATTCATCGGGAATGCCGAGCCTCGCGCCGATCTCGGCGATCGGCTGCATCTGGGCCTGGCGGGCGATCTCGATATCGGTCGGCATCCGGTGTCCTCTTCGTGGCGTGGAGCTTCGTTTCACTCACGCGAAAATTTCGCGAGTCCGAAAATTGTCTGCGCCCCATACAATCGGCGGGGGGCGAATCTCAAGGTGATTCTGGCGGGCGCCGGATGGCGGCCGGTGGATGGTTCGCTGGTCGCCCTTGTGTCGCCATTCGTCGACCGATAGGTTCGCGCTTCGTTCTAGGGGCGCGCATATGGATACGACTTCTGCCATTCTCGTTCTCGTCGCCGTCGCCGTCGGCGCCGGGATCGGCTGGCTGTTCGGCTCTCGCCCGGCGGCCGACTGGAAGGCGCGCCACGCGCAAAGGGAGGAAGAGTTGAAGCGGGCGGCCGGCGAGCTCGGCACGGCGCAGATCGAGCTCGCAACCTTGCGCGCGAACGCCGAGAACTTCGACAAGCAGCTCCAGCAGATGAAGCAGGCGCGCGAGGACCTGCTGGTACAATTCAAGGTCGCCGGCGGCGAGGTGCTGACGAAGGCGCAGGAGGAGTTCCTCAAGCGCGCGGAGGAGAAGTTCGGCCACGCCGAGAAGGCCAGCAAGGAAGCCGTCCAGGCTCTGCTCCAGCCGGTCCACGAACGGCTCAAGACGTACGAGGATCACGTCACCTCGCTCGAACAGAAGCGCGTGTCGGCTTTCGGCGAGCTGACCGGGCTGATCACCTCGATGCGCGATGGCCAGGAACAGGTCCGGCGCGAGGCGCAGCGGCTCGGCAACTCGTTGACCAATGCCCCGAAGGCGCGTGGCCGTTGGGGCGAGCGGGCGCTCCAGAACCTGCTCGAGCAATGCGGCCTCGCCGAGCACACGGACTTCACGCTGGAGCATTCGATCGATACCGAGGATGGCCGCTTGCGCCCCGATGCCATCATCAGCGTGCCGGGGCAGAAGAAGCTGGTGATCGACGCCAAGGTGTCGCTCAACGCCTACCAGGCCGCGTTCGAAGCCGATGACGAAGACGAGCGCAGGCGGCAGCTCGAGCAGCACGCCAAGTCGATGCGTGGCCATGTCCAGACGCTCGGCGCCAAGAGTTACCAGAGCCAGTTCGAAGAGGCGCCTGACTACGTAGTGATGTTCGTCCCGGGCGAGCACTTCGTCGCCGCCGCGCTCGAGGCCGACCCCGAGTTGTGGGACTTCGCGTTCGAAAAGCGGGTGCTGCTTGCCACGCCGACCAACCTCGTCGCGATCTGCCGCACCGTGGCGCAAGTCTGGCGCCAGGACAGCCTTGCGCGCGAGGCGCAGGAAATCGGCCGGATGGGCGCCGAGCTGTACGAGCGCCTGCGTGTGGCCGCCGATCACCTCAAGCGGGTTGGCGGCGGGCTGGAGACCGCGGTGAACAACTACAACAAGTTCGTCGGCAGTTTCGAACGCAATGTCCTCTCGTCAGGCAAACGGCTTGCCGAGAAAGGCGTCGACATCGGCAGGGCCGAAATACCCGAGGTCCCCCTTGTCGAAAGCGCCCCGCGCTATACAGGTGGCGACACAGAGGATGGCGCGGCCGTCCGACTGGTGGGCGGCAAGGATCAGGAGGAGGCTGGCGAAGCCGGATGAAGGCACGGGTCTGGACTCGACTTGCGATCGTGCCGTTGCTGCTGGGGGCTGGCGCCTGCGATCGGCACAACGCGCCGTCGGACCAGCTTGCGCAATCGGCCCGGAAGATCGTCGGCGCCGCCACGCCGACTCCCGTGCCTTTCGCTCAGGGACCCTACGCTCCGCATGACACCTGCCACTCGGTGAAGGGCGCGGACGAATTCCGCCGCCAGCTGGCGGACGCCGTCATGGCACGCGATGCGAATGCCTTGCTCGCGCTCACCGCGGCGGACATCAAGCTTGACTTCGGCGGAGGCACGGGGCGAGCCGAGCTGAAAAAGCGGCTCACCGACAGGCACTGGAAGCTGTGGGACGAGCTCGACCAGCTGCTCGACCTCGGCTGCGCGGCGAACCAGCAGGGGGGGATTACCATACCGTGGTACTTCGAGCAGCACATCGACAAGGTCGATGCGGCCACCGGCATGCTGGTCACCGGCGAGAACGTGCCCCTCTTGCCCGCTCCCGATCCCAAGACGAAGCCGATCGGGGTGATCTCGTGGGACGTCGTGTCGATCGACGCCCTGGCGCCCGACGATCCCTACCAGGGCGTCACGACCGCGGACGGCAAGGCGAAGGGCTACATCGCCACCGACAAGCTGCGCAGCCTGCTCGACTACCGGATGATGGCAACCCAGCGGAACGGCAAATGGAGTATCGTCAGCCTCGTGTCGGGGGACTGAACGCGGCGAGCACCTCGTAAGCCAGAACCGCGCCGGCGATAGCGGCGTTGAGGCTGTCGGCGCGGCCGCGCATCGGCACCGTGACGCGCAGGTCGCAGGCGGCTTCGTAGTCTTGAGGCAGGCCGCGTGACTCATTGCCGACGAGGATGAAGCACGGCGCGTGATAAGCGGCGCCCCGGTAAGGCACGGCGTCGCGCAGGCTGGCGGCTACGAGCTGCCCTTCGTCCTGGCGCAGCCAGGCGATGAACTGGCTCCACGGCGCCTGGGCGATGGCCTGGGTGAAAACCGCGCCCATGCTCGCCCGCACGGCCTCGGCGCTGAACGGGTCGGCGCACTCGTCGATGAGGATGAGGCCGCCGGCACCGACCGCGTCGCCGGTGCGCAGCATCGTGCCGAGGTTGCCGGGATCGCGCAGCGCCTGCGCGACGAGCCAGATCGGCGAGGCCGTGCGGTCGAGCGTTTGAAGCGAGGTATCGAATTCTCCGAACACGCCGATCACCGCCTGCGGATTGCCCTTGCCGGTGATCTTGCCGAGAATGTCCGCGCTCGTTTCGAGGATCTCTCCCCCCGCGAGCTCCACGTCGCAAACGAGGGCGGCGAGCAAGGGATGCTCGTCGCGCACGTCGGCCATCACCAGCATCTCGGGCAGGCGACCGCTTTCGCGGGCGTCGGTCAGAAGCCGCAGGCCTTCGGCGAGGAACTTGCCTTCCCGCTTGCGGTGCTTCTTTTCCCTGAGTGACCGAAGGTACTTGACCGTGGGATTGGAGAACCCGGTGATCGTGCGGCGGGGCATGGCCTAGTCCTCGCCGAAGCCGCTTTCCACCAGCGTGACGAGTTCGCCCAGCCGCGCTTCGGCGTCCTCGCCCTCGGCAGCGATCTCGATCGTGTCGCCCTTGGCCGCGCCGAGCATCATCAGCCCGAGGATCGAGCCGCCGAGCGCGCTCGCCCCGTCCTTGGTGACGGTAATCCTGGTGCCGTCCATCTGCGCCGCCGCGGCGACGAACTTGGCGCTCGCCCGTGCATGCAACCCACGTTTGTTGGTGATGGTGACCGTCTGCCGTGCCTCGGCCATGGGCGTTTACGCGTCCTGCCCCAAGTACTCCGAAGCGACGGTGATGTAGTTGCGGCCCGCCTCACGCGCCGCGCAGACCGCGGCGGTCAGTTCCATGTCCTTGCGCGCGCCGGCAAGGCGGATCAGCATCGGCAGGTTGATTCCGGCGATGACTTCCGTCTTGCCGCGCTTGAGCAGCGAGATGGCGAGGTTCGAAGGGGTGCCGCCGAACAAGTCCGTCAAGATGGCGACACCCTGGCCCGAGTCCACCCGCTTGATCGCAATGGCGATCTCGCGCCGGCGGGCTTCCATGTCGTCGTTGGGACCGATGCAGATGGTGGCGACATCGGCCTGCTCGCCGACGACGTGCTCCATCGCGTGTACGAACTCCTCGGCCAGTCGGCCGTGGGTCACCAGGATCATTCCGATCATGTAGTCAGGTTACTCTCGAAGCGTTCACTCACGCCTAACGGCAGAGAAAGACGCGCCCCATACTCCCAATTCATGGCTGATGCGACCCCTCAATCCACTCCGCCGGGCGCGACCCGAGATTGCGGTGCAGAACGGTCGGCGAAAAGCCGCCCTCACGCAAGGCCGCGGCGATCTTTTCCGCCATGAATACCGAGCGGTGTCTCCCGCCGGTACAGCCAAAAGCGATGTTGACGTAGCTCTTCCCTTGCGCCGCGTAGCGCGGCAGCAGGTCTAGCAGAAGGTCGCGGATGCGCTCGAAGTTGGCGGCGAACGCTTCGTCCCTCTCGATGTGCGCGCCGACGGCCTGGTCGAGGCCCGTCAGCCCGCGCAGCTCCGGCTGCCAGTGCGGGTTGTCGAGGTAGCGCATGTCGAACACGAGATCGGCCGCGGGCGGCACCCCGCGGGCAAAGCCGAAGCTCGCAACCGTCACGGTCATCTGCCCGTGCGCCTCGTGGGCAAAGTGCTGGCGGATGACCTGCCTCAACTCGTTCGACGAGAAGCGCGTGGTATCGATCAGCACATCGGCCCAGCGCCGCAGCGGGGCAAGCAGCTCGCGTTCGGCGCGGATGCCGGAATCGACGGGGACGTCCTGCGCCAGGTGGTGGCGCCGGCGGGTTTCGTCGTAGCGCCGCTGCAGCTCGGCGGTCGAGCAGTCGAGGAACAGCGTCGTGACTTCGAGCTCGCTGCGCGCGCTGAGCTGCTTGACCCGCTCGATCACGCGCTCGGGCGAGAAGCCGCGGGTGCGTGAATCGAAGCCGATCGCCAGCGGTGCCGCATCGCTCTCGCCGCGCTCGCCTTCGCCGATCAGGCGGGTGAGGAGGCGGATCGGGAAATTGTCGATCGCCTCCCAGCCGATGTCCTCGAGCTCGTGCAGCGCCGTCGTCTTGCCGGCGCCGAGCATGCCGGTGACCAGCAGGAGGCGCTGACGGTCGGGATTTGAGTCGTTCGGCATGCGCAAATTCCTGCGCGCTTGCCGCTTCAAAGGGAAGGGCTCAGCCCAATCCGTGCACTTTCAGGGCAAGCTCGGCGCGCAGGCACAAGCCGCGGGCCAAGGGGTAGAGCCGGATGAGCGGCAGCGAATGGCCGGCCCGCTCCACCCGGTCCACCTCGTCCACCGCGCGGGGCGCTTGCGGATCGAGCAAGATCGCCAGCGCGACAGGCGCCGAGCAGACGGGCAGCGAGATGAGGCCGATGTTGCGCACCTCGAGCAGCCCGGCGATGTTGGGCGGCGGCGAGGCCCACAACCGGTTTTCGCGCGGCTCGAGGGTCACCCCATCGTCACCGACCAGCACCGCGCCGCGATCGATCAGTTCGAGCGCAAGGGTGGACTTGCCGCTGCACGGCGCGCCTTCGATCAGCAAGGCCCGCCCGCCGATCGCCACGCAGGTGACGTTGGCGAGAACCGTGCTCACGCGGCCGGCAGCGTGAGCACCAGGCATGCGCCCGTGCCGTTCTCGGGCTCGCGCACGACCAGCGTGCCGTCGTGCGCTTCGGCAATCGCCCGGCCAATGGCGAGGCCGAGGCCGCTGTGCTGGCCGAAGTCCTCGGCCTCGGGCCGCAAGGAATTGAACCGCATGAAGACCTTCTCGCGCGCTTCGGCCGGAATGCCGGGGCCCTGGTCGCAGACGGAGGTTTCGACGAAGTCGTCCCGGCGCGCCACGCGCACCTCGATCGTGCCGTTCTCGGGCGAGAACGAGACGGCATTGTCGAGCAGGTTCTCGAGAATCCGCTCGAGCCTCAGCGGCACGCCCATGACCAGCATGGAGCCTCGCCCGCGCGACAGCTCCACGTGGCAGGACCCGTTCTCGCCGCGCGCCTCGCGCCGCTCGACAAGGTTGCCGACCAGCTTGCCGAGATCGATCGGCTCGAAGGTGGCCCGGCTCAGCTCGGCATCGATGCGGCTCGCTTCGGAGATTTCGCTGACCAGCCGGTCGATCCGGCGCACGTCGTGGGCAGCGACCAGGGTCAATTGCTTGCGCAGTTCGGGATCCTCGACCTTGCCGAGAGAATCGATGGCGCTGCGCAGGCTGGCGAGCGGGTTCTTGATTTCGTGCGCCACGTCGGCGGCGAAGCTCTCGACCGCATCGATGCGGTGGCGCAGCGCGCCCGTCATGTCGGCCACCGCGCGGGCGAGCAGGCCGATCTCGTCATGCCGTTCGGGCAACCGGGGCACCTGCACGTCGCGCTCGCGGCCCAACCGCACCCGCACGGCGGCCCGGGCGAGCGTGCGGAGGGGAGTGACGATCGTCCGCGCCATGTACAGCGACAGCAGGATCGAGGTGGCGAGCGCGAGGGCGACGGCGATGCCGAGTGTCCCGCGCGCCGAGCGCACCTTCTCGGTGATGTCGACGGCGTTGCGGGTCGTCAGCAGCGTCGTGCCTTCGAGGCCGACCGGGGCCGCTGCGGTGATCACCGGGGTTCCGTCCGACGCCTCGCGCAGCTCGATCTGGGTCAGGCGTTCTTCGCGCGCCCGCCGCAGCTCGGGCCAGGTGTCGGCGCGAATGTCGTTCGGCTCGACATAGTCGGGAATGGGATCGGCGCCGACGATCCAGTTGACCGCCCGGTCGAGCCAGCGCGCGAACCGCTCCTGCAAGGTCTCGTCGCCGACCTTGTCGAAATGGAATGTCGGCTTGTCGAGCTGGAAGCTGTCCGCCTCGAGGCGGCCCTGCGGATCGAACATGCGCACGCGCATGTGCTGCTCCTTGCCGATCTGCGTCAGGACGGCGTCCTGCCGTTCCCGCGTCGCGCCGGCGAGCGCCTCGGCGGTGATCTGCGCCTCGATGCGCGCCAGCTGATAGCGTTCGGACAACAGCTGCTTGCGGTAGGAATCGAGGTAGAAGATGCCGCCGCCGAGCAGCGCCAGCGGCAGGATGTTGACCGCCAGGATCCGGGTGGTCAGCGGCCAGCTCTGCGACCAGCGCCACGAATTCCCCAGCCACCCCGTGCGGGCGCGCTGCGAGGTTTCAGCCATCGGAGAAGCTGTAGCCCGCGCCGTAGAGCGTCTCGATCGCCCCGAATTCGGGATCGGCGGCACGGAACTTGCGGCGCAGGCGCTTGATGTGGCTGTCGACGGTGCGGTCGTCGACGAACACGTCGTCGGGGTAGGCCGCGTCCATCAGCTGGTTGCGGCTCTTGATGACTCCCGGGCGGCTCGCCAGGGCCTCGAGGATCAGGAACTCGGTCACCGTCAGCGACACCGGCTTGCCATCCCACGTCACCCGGTGGCGCGCCGGGTCCATCGTCAGGCGCCCGCGCTCGATCGAGGGCACTTCGCCGCCCTCCGGCTGCTCGCTTCCCGCCGGCTGGATCGGGCCGGCCCGGCGCAGGATCGCGCGGATGCGGGCGAGCAGCAGGCGCAGGCTGTAAGGCTTGGTGATGTAGTCGTCCGCGCCGAGCGACAGTCCGGCGGCTTCGTCCTGCTCCTCGTCCTTGCTGGTGAGGAAGATCACCGGCAGCTCGGAGCTCTCGCGCAGGCGGCGAAGCAGCTCCATCCCGTCCATCCGCGGCATCTTGATGTCGAGCACCGCGAGATCCGGCGGGTTCTCGGTGAGCGCTTTCAGGGCCGCTTCGCCGTCCGAATAGACGCGTGTGGCAAACCCTTCGGCCTGGAGCGCGATCGACAAGGTTGTCAGGATATTGCGGTCGTCGTCGACCAGGGCAATCGTCCGCCGTCCGCTCGGGCTCGTCGGCTCGGCGGCTTGCTGCGCGGGATCAGTGGCCATGGTGTCCGGCATTTGCTTGCACCGGCAAGGGGTTACCGCGTTGCCCCTGCGGAAACAATGCGAATGGCGGCGTCCCCATGCGGAACGCCCGTAACCGACTGGTGTTGCTGGTAAATCGGCCGCGGGGAGCAGCGCCTCCCGGGAGCCAAATTGACGGGCACCCCGGCGGCGACTATGCGCTGTCCGAACGGCGGCTGCGCACGATCGTGGCCGTACCCCGCATTTTTGGAGAACCTTGAGTGACCGTTCCGCTTTCCGTTTCGCTTGCAGATCAAGGGATTGCCACCGGCGCCACGATCCTCGCCAACCTCGGCACCGCCGCACTGGTCGAAGAAGCGGTGCGCAACGGGGAAGGCCAGCTCGCCAGCCACGGCCCGCTGGTGGTCGAGACCGGCAAGCACACCGGGCGCGCGGCGAAGGACAAGTTCATCGTTCGCGACAGCGAAACCGAGGGCACCGTGTGGTGGGGCAAGGTCAACCAGCCGATGAGGCCCGAGCACTTCGCCGCCTTGAAGGCCGATTTCCTCGCGGCGCTCGGCCGCAAGGACACGCTCTATGTCGCCGACCTTTTCGGCGGCTCGCAGCCCGAATACCGCGTCAACGTGCGCGTCATCAACGAGCTCGCGTGGCACAACCTCTTCGTGCGAACGATGCTGGTTCGGCCGACGGCCGCGGAACTCGCGGGATTCGCGCCCGAATACACGATCATCGACCTGCCGAGCTTCCGCGCCGATCCCGCGCGCCACGGCTGCCGCAGCGAAACCGTGGTCGCGGTGAACTATGGCGAGAAGCTGATCCTCATCGGCGGCACCGCCTACGCCGGCGAGATGAAGAAGAGCGTCTTCGGCATCCTCAACTACCTGCTGCCGCCCAAGGGCGTGATGCCGATGCACTGCTCGGCCAACATCGGCCCGGAAGGCACGGCTGTGTTCTTCGGCCTGTCCGGCACCGGCAAGACGACGCTTTCGGCCGATGCCTCGCGCGAGCTGATCGGCGACGACGAGCACGGCTGGTCGGACAGCGCCGTGTTCAACTTCGAAGGCGGCTGCTACGCCAAGATGATCCGTCTCTCGCCGGAGGCCGAGCCGGAAATATACGCCACTTCGCGGATGTTCGGCACCGTGCTCGAGAACGTGGTGATCGACCCCGCGACCCGCGAGCTCGATTTCGACGACAACTCGCTCGCGGAGAACAGCCGCGGCGCCTATCCGATCGATTTCATCCCCAACACGTCGGCCGCCAACATGGGGCCGGTGCCGAAGAACATCGTCATGCTGACGGCCGACGCCTACGGCGTTCTGCCGCCGATCGCGCGGCTGACGCCCGACCAGGCGATGTATCACTTCCTCTCGGGCTACACCGCCAAGGTCGCCGGCACCGAGATCGGCGTCACCGAGCCCGAAGCGACCTTCAGCACCTGCTTCGGCGCGCCGTTCATGCCGCGCCACCCAAGCGTTTACGGCAACCTCCTGAAGCAGCGCATCGCCGAGGGCGGAGTGCAGTGCTGGCTGCTCAACACCGGCTGGACCGGCGGCAAATACGGCGTGGGCAGGCGCATGCCGATCAAGGCGACCCGCGCGCTGCTCAACGCCGCGCTCGACGGTTCGCTCAACCAGGCGGAGTTCCGCAAGGACCCGAACTTCGGCTTCGACGTGCCGCTGGCGGTCGCCCGGGTCGACAGCGCGATCCTCGATCCGCGGGCGACCTGGGCGGACAAGGACGAATACGACCAGACCGCGCAAAAGCTGGTGCAGCTGTTCGTCGACAACTTCGCCCAGTTCGAAGCGCACGTCGACCAGGGCGTGAGGGACGCCGCGCCGCAGTCGGCCCGGGCGCTCGCCTAGCCGCCGAATTCGGGCGGGATGATGCCGCCGTGCCCCGCGAGCTCGTTGAGCACGCGGGCGTGCAGCCAGTTGTCCATGCCCTGCGAGCCGTCGAGCGGCCCGTCGTAGCCGAGCTCCTGTGCCAGTGCCTCGCGCGCCTCGCGGCTGGAATCGACGCCGATCAGCTGCATCAGGTCGACGATCGAGGTGCGCCAGTTGAGGTGGTCGGCACCGGGCATCGAATCGAGATGGTTCTCGATGTCGATCGCGTGCGGCTCGGGCCGGACCGGATCCGAGCGCGCGTCAACGCTGGCCGGCGCGCGCGGCCGGTTGCCGTAGATCGCTTCGCGGATCGAGCTGAAGATGCGCATGGCTGCCGCTCCTGTCCTCTCCGGCTTCAACCGGCGACCCGCAACGGGGTTCCGCGGCCGCCCGCGCTGGGTTAGGCGTCGGTGATGGAAGACGTCACGCTCTCCCTGATGATGCTCGCGGCCTTCGCGCTGGTCGCCGGCGCGATCGCGCGGTGGCGGCGCGACGGCTTCGTGCGGCATGTCTGGCTGATGTTGCTGGCGGCGGCCGTGCTGCTGGCCAACGTGGCGATCTGGGCCGTGCCGATGGAGGGCGGCGCGGCCCCGGCCGACCGCGCCGCCTCGGGCGTCGGCTAAGCCTACGGGATCTGCCAGCGCACGCTGTTGGTGTAGCTGCCGGCGACCTTCTGCCCGTTGTCGTCGATCGCCGGGCTGAACCGCGCCCGCCGTTTCAGCGCGCTGCAGGTCGCCGAGTCGAGCCCGCGAAAACCGCTCGAGCGAACGATCTCGCATCCGGTCACCCTCCCGTCCATGCCGACCGCGACGCGGAATGTCGTGGTTCCCTCGTGGCCTTCGACGAGGTCGAACGAGGGATAATCGTCGGCAAGCGCCCAGTTCGCCGGATTGCCTATGGGAACCGCTCCCTTGGCGATGAAATTGACCAGGTGCTGGGGCAGCGGGGGTGGCGAGGGCGGGAGGTCGATCGTGCCGGTGCCTCCGGAACTTGCGTGATCGACGGGATTGTCGCCCGGTTTCGGCGCCAGCGGCGGCGGATTGGGCGACGGCGGAAAGTGAACATGGTTCCTGGGCTGGCTGGTCTGGTGCGCGGTCGGCGTGGGCGTCGGCGTCGGCAACGCGAAGTTGGAACCGGTCAGCGGGGGGTGCATCCTCGGCGGCGCGAATTGGTTGGCGAGGCCGGTGACGACGAGATAGCCGATAAGGCCCTGGGCCAGGAGGGTTCCACCGGCTCCGATTGTACGCCGGCGCGGGTCCTCGGCGCGGTCGAGATAGGACATAGGGGCTCCTCTTTTCCGCTGCGGTCGCTCGTGCGACTATTGTAATAGTGTATCATTACATTATGCGGAGCCGCCTGGCAATGGAGGGGTAGGCGATCACGGCGTCAGGAAATCGCGCGAAGCCGAAAACAGGAAAACGGGTCTTGCACGAAGACGCGACACTCGGGCGCAAGGATCGCTCGTCAGCGCAGCCCTCGTCGCACCGAGGTGTGAAGCCCACCTGCCGTCTCGCGGCAAGCGGCAAGGGTCGCCCCTCTCACATGCCGCTGGACGTTAGCGGATCGGGCACTCGGGCGAGAGGCGGAAGTCGAGATAGTTGTCGACCGAGCGCATCAGCTCCTCGGTCTCGTTCTCGAAGAAGTGGTTCGCCCGCGGGATCTCGTCGTGGTGGATGGTGATGTGCTTCTGCGTGCGCAGCTTCTCGACCAGCTTCTGGACGGCGATCGGCTGGACCACGGTATCGGCCGCACCCTGGATGAAGATGCCCGACGCGGGGCAGGGCGCGAGGAACGAGAAGTCGTACATGTTGGCCGGCGGGGCGATCGAGATGAAGCCGCGGATTTCCGGGCGGCGCATCAGCAACTGCATGCCGATGAGCGCGCCGAAGCTGACGCCGGCGATCCAGGTGGTCTGGGCTTCGGGATGGATCGTCTGGACCCAGTCGAGCGCGGCGGCGGCGTCCGACAGCTCGCCGATGCCGTTGTCGAAGCTCCCCTGGCTGCGGCCGACGCCGCGGAAGTTGAAGCGCAGCGTGGCAAAGCCGCGGTCGACGAACGTCTTGTACAGCCGCTGGACGATCCGGTCGTTCATGGTGCCGCCGCCCTGCGAATGCGGGTGGAGGATCATGGCGACCGGCGCGCGCGGGCGCGGCGGCGGGGCGAAACGGCCTTCGAGGCGGCCTTCGGGGCCGGGAAAGATAACGGAGGGCATCGGCGCTCTCTAAATAGTCGGGTTGGTGCGCGGCTGGCGCGCGAGAAGTTGGCGGCTATATAGTGTCGGTGCCGATTTTCGCAATTCTTCCGCGATGAGCCGCATTTACCTCGATCACGCCGCGACCACCCCGCTGCGCCCCGAAGCGCGCGAGGCGATGCTGCGTGGGTTTTCGATGTGGGCCAATCCGTCGAGCCCGCACGCCGAAGGGCGCAGGGCGCGCGCCGCGCTGGAGGAGGCGCGCGAACGGGTGAAGGTTGCGCTCGGCTGGGACGGCGAAGTCATCTTCACGAGCGGAGCGAGCGAGGCGCTGGCGATCGGCCTGGGGCGCGCTAAGGCCGATCGGCGGATCGTTTCGGCGGTCGAGCATGAGGCCGTTTTCAGGGCAGCCCCGGATGCCGAGGTGTTGCCGGTGCGCGATGGCCTGCCCGATGTGGAATTGGCCGAGAATCTTCTGAACAGCGGCGGCCGGGCTGTGCTTGCGGTCCAGCATATCAACTCCGAAACGGGAACAATTCTCCTGCCCCATGCCGATAATCCCGTTGTCGAGGTGGCGAGGAAGCATGGGGCCTTGTTTCTCGCCGATTGCTCCCAATCGGCCGGCAAGACCCCGTTGCCGGATGCCGACATGGTCGTGGTTTCCGCCCATAAGCTGGGTGGACCCGTCGGCGTCGGAGCCCTGCTGGTGCGGGATTTCGCCATCCTTGAGCCGGTCGGCGGACACGAGCGCGGCTACCGCGCCGGGACGGAGAACCTGCCCGGGGTGCTCGGCTTCGTCGAGGCGCTCCAGGCCGGCGATATCGACAGCTGGGGAACTACCTTCGAACAGAGATTCGACTTCGGCAACCGGCTCTTTGGTGGCGGCGAGGTGCTGTCTCCGGGAGCCATGTCGTCGCACATCTTTGCGATCGCCCACGAGACCTTGAGCTCGGCCGCGCTGCTGATCAGGCTCGATGCGATGGGTTTTGCGGTTTCCGCAGGTAGCGCCTGTTCTTCCGGGACGCTCAAGCGAAGTCGCGCGCTTGAGGCTTTCGGGATTGGCGAGGACGTCGCCCGACGGACAATTAGGGTCAGCCTTGGCTGGAATACGTCGCCTGCTGAGCTAGGCCGCTTTGCCGAGGCGTGGGCGTCGCTCGGGCGCGAGAAGGCCGCCTGAGGGCGGGCCCGCAAGATGCTGGAAGTCGGGCGCCGATGTGGCTTTCCTGCTCGCGCAATGGGTGAAACAGTTGCTTCGAAGCCTCCGACGAGGGAGCCGGGGTGGCTTCGCCGTCGCGCAAGGGCCTCCTCCAACCCCAACGACCGTGACCCTGTTCGCGGGCGAGCGGGTGGGATAGGGCAAGCGCGATGATCTACCTCGATTACCAGGCGACGACGCCGCTCGCTCCCGAGGCGAAGGAGGCGATGCTGCCGTGGCTCGGCGGAGCGGATAGCGACGGCTTCGGCAATCCGCACTCCTCGCACCGGCTCGGGCGCAAGGCCGAGGCGGCGGTCGAAGTGGCGCGGGAGCAGGTCGCGGCGCTGTTTTCCAAGGGCGGCACGGTCGTGTTCACCGGCAGCGCGACCGAGGCGCTCAACCTCGCGCTGCGCGGGTGCGAGCCGGTGCGCGCCGGCAAGCCCATCGCGGTGAGCGCGATCGAGCACTCGGCGGTGCTCAACACCGCCAAGGCACTTGGGCCCGATTTGACGGTGCTGCCGGTCGATCGCGATGGCCTCGTCGATCCGCAAGTCGAGCTGCCTGAGGGGCTCGGAGTGCTGGCGGTGATGCAGGTCAACAACGAGATCGGCACGATCCAGCCGATCGCCGATCTCGCCGAACGCGCGCGGGCGATGGGCGCGCTGGTGGTGTGCGACGCGGTGCAGGCGGCGGGCAAGATGCAGGTCGCCGATGCCGACCTCATCGCCATCACCGGGCACAAGTTCTGCGGGCCCAAGGGAGTCGGAGCGCTGTGGGTGAGGGACGGGATCGAGCTCGAGCCGATCATCACGGGCGGCGGCCAGGAGAACGGCTTGCGCTCGGGCACGCTCAGCCCCGCGCTGTGCGTCGGCCTTGGCGCGGCGGCGAAGGTCGCGCTCGAGTCCATGGCCGAGGACGAGGTCCACGTTTGCTCGCTGTTCGATCTCGGCCGCGAGATGTTCGACGGCTGGCAGCTCAACGGCAGCGCCACGCAGCGCTATCGCGGCAACCTCAACATCCGGCGCGACGGCCTGGACGTCGCCCGCTTGATGTCGGACGTGCGCGAGGTGATGTTCTCGGCCGGCTCGGCCTGTGCCAGCGAATCGAGGAAGCCGAGCCGCATTCTCGCCGCGATCGGCCTCTCCCCCGAGGAGAGCCGCGGCTCGATCCGCCTGGGCTTCGGCCGCTACACGACCGTCGACGAATTCGAACGTGGCGCGAGCCTCATTCTTAAAGCCGCGCGGCGCCAGGAGTGACCATGGTCAGGGTCCGCCTCGTCGGCCGCAACGGGGAGGTCGTCGATGCCGAGGGCGAGCCCGGCACGCCCCTGCTCGACGTGGCGCAGGCCGCCGGCATGCCGCTCGAAGGGACCTGCGAAGGGCAGATGGCGTGCTCCACTTGCCACGTCGTCGTGGCGAAGGAATGGTTCGACAAGCTGCCTGCCGCCGTGGAAGAAGAGGAAGACATGCTCGACCTTGCCGCCGGCGTCACTCGCACCAGCCGCCTGTCGTGCCAGATCGTGCTGAGCGGACGCCTCGACGGCCTCGAGGTACGAATACCGGCGGAAAGCCGCGACATGCAGAAGCGTTGAACACGGGTCGCGGAGGGGGGATGGGCAAATTGAAGCAGAATTTCAGGTTCTACGATAACCGCCAGAAATACCTGATGTTCGTCAACACCTGCTCGGAAAAGTGGGTGGTCGCGCAGCGGCTGGCGCAAGAGCTCGACAACATCTCGCCCGCGCCCCCCGCGTTGCGCTTCTTCGATGCCGGGGTCGGCGACGGCACTGTGCTCTCCCGCTTCCTGCGCGTGATGCACCGCAAGTTCGAGCGCCTGCCGTTCTACATCGCCGCCAAGGAAATCAGCCTCGAGGACATCCGCCTCACGCTCGACAAGATGCCCGACCGCTTCTTCGAGCATCCCGAGATGGTCCTCGCGCTGACCAACCTGCCGTATGCCGACGCACCCTGGCTGATGCCGCACTTGGAGGCGCAGGCCGGCAGGCTGGCGTGGAAGGAAGTGCCGCTCAAGGGCTCGACCGCCGCCGATTTCGAGCGCCAGATCCTCGACCTTCAGCCGTTCCTCGCCGAGCACTGGCGCACGCGCGTCAGCGAGAAGAGCGGCGTGCTGCTGCCGGAAACGCCGACCGTTTTGGTGCTGTACCGCGAGGATTGCCGGTTCATCCTCGATCAGGTGATTCCCCGTCGTGACGCGCCGCGCGCCGATTTCGACCTCGTCCTCGCCAGCCAGCCGTTCCGCCTGCGGGCCGAGACGAGGTTCAAGGCCGAACGCGTGCTCGCCCCGCTGGCGCGCGCGCTGCGCCCTGGCGGCAGGCTGCTCGGCATCCATTCGGCCGGCAACGACCCGGGCCACGAGATCGTCCGCCAGGTTTGGCCCGACGAAGACCCGTTCACCACTCCCGGCAACGCGATGCTCGACGCCGTGCGCGCCGCCCTCGGCGCCGAGGCCGCCGAGTTCACCTTCAAGCCCGCGTCGGGCGAACCCTTGCGCTACCAGATGCACACCCTGCCCGACGAGATCGACAGCGAGGAAGCGCTGATCGGCACCTCGACCCTGCTCGCCGCGTGGAATGCCGCGACTTACGTCGCCCAGATCGAGGACGAGCGCCTCGCCCAGGCGATGACCACGTCGGGCTACCTCGACGCCACCCGCGCCGTACTCAAGAAGCACGGCGCTTTGTGGTTCGACGACGAAAGCTACCTCATCACGCGCAAACGCTAGGCTCGCCGCGCGCGTGGCCCTTGGGGGCCGCGACGGTGCCGACGACAAGGGGGTCAAGCGGGCTGTTTGACCTCTTGCCGCTTGAGAGCGCGGATGAGGGCCTGGGAGAACGCCGGGATGTCGTCGGGCTTACGGCTCGTGATGAGGTTGCCGTCCTCGACGCATTCCTCGTCGACGACATTCGCGCCGGCGTGCTTGAGGTCGGTGCGGATGGAGGGCCAGCTGGTGACGGTCTTTCCGTCGATCACCTCGGCCTCGGCGAGCAGCCATGGGCCATGGCAGATCGCCGCAACCGTCTTGCCGGCAGCGCAGAAGCGCTTGACCAGCATCACGGCCTTTTCTTCCATGCGCAGCTTGTCCGGGTTCATCACGCCGCCTGGAAGGACCAGCGCGTCGAACCCGGCCTCGCTCGCCTTGTCGAGCGTCATGTCGACCTTGACCGGTGTGCCCCAGTCGGTGTGCCGCCAGCCTCTTATCTCCCCCTCGTGCGGGGCGACGACGACCGTTTCGAAACCGGCGTCCTCCAGGTCCTGTTTCGGCTTTTCGAGCTCCGACTGCTCGAAGCCGTCGGTTGCAAGGATCATGATACGCTTGGCCATCGCGGGGGTCTCCTGTGCCGAGGGGATTTGCCCGGCGAACGGTGGGGAAAGCCCCCCGTTCCGCGCTGTCCCACGGGCCGTGGCGGTGTTAGGGCCAGCCGCATGATGCCTACCGTGGATGACGAGAAAGACCCGTTCGACGCGATCGTCGATGCCCCCTTCGACAGTGCCTTGTCCGAGCGCTACCTCGTTTATGCGCTCTCGACGATTACCGCTCGCTCGCTGCCGGACTTGCGGGACGGGCTGAAGCCGGTCCACCGGCGTCTGTTGTGGGGCATGCGACAGCTCGGCCTGAGGCCCGACAGCGCGTTCAAGAAATGCGCCCGCATCACCGGTGACGTGATGGGCAAGTACCACCCGCACGGCAACCTCGCGCTTTACGACGCGCTGGTCCGCCTGGCCCAGCCGTTCACGCTGCGCTACCCGCTGATCGAAGGGCAGGGCAACTTCGGCAACATCGACGGCGATGGCGCCGCGGCCGAGCGTTACACCGAGTGCCGCCTGACCAGGACGGCGATGCAGCTGATGGAGGGGCTCGACGAAGGCACCGTCGATTTCGTCCCGACCTACAACAACGAGGAGGAGGAGCCGTCGCTCTTCCCCGGGTTGTTCCCGAATCTGCTCGCCAACGGCGCCAGCGGCATCGCCGTCGGCATGGCGACCAACATCCCGAGCCACAATGTCGCCGAAGTGATCGACGCGACGCTCGAGCTGATCGACAATCCCTACGCAGAGCACGGCCGGCTGATGGAGCTGTTCCAGGGGCCGGACTTCCCGACCGGCGGCCTCATCGTGGACAGCAAGGAGGCGATCTCGCAGGCCTACGAGACGGGCCGCGGCTCGTTCCGCGTCCGCGCCCGCTTCTTCGCTCCAGAGGCGAAGGACGACGCCGACCGCAACGCCGGCATCGAGCGGCTCGGAGGCGGACAATACCAGCTCGTCATCACTGAAATCCCCTACCAGGTGCCGAAGGGCAAGCTGATCGAGCAGATCGCCCAGGTCATTGCCGACAAGAAAGTGCCGATCCTCGAGGACGTGCGCGACGAGAGCGAGGAGGACGTGCGTATCGTCCTCGTGCCCAAGAGTCGCAATGTCGATCCCGAGCTGCTCAAGGAATCGCTTTATCGCCTGACCGACCTCGAGGTGCGCTTCGGACTCAACCTCAACGTGCTCGACGCCACCCGCACGCCGATGGTCATGGGCCTGAAGGAGTTGCTCGAGCGCTGGCTGCTCCACCAGATCGACATCCTCCAGCGCCGCAGCCGCCATCGCCTGCAGAAGATCGCCGACCGGCTCGAGCTGGTCGAGGGCTACATCATCGCCTTCCTCAACCTCGACCGGGTGATCGAGATCATCCGCACCGAGGACGAGCCGAAGCCGGTGATGATGGCGGAATTCGGCCTGACCGACCGCCAGGCCGAGGCGATTCTCAACATGCGCTTGAGGAGCCTGCGCAAGCTCGAGGAAATGGAGCTGCGCCAGGAGCGGGACGACCTGCTGGCCGAGCGTGCCGAGCTCGAAAAGCTGCTCGATTCGCCCGCCCGCCAGCGCACCCGGCTGAAGCGCGACCTCACCGCGCTGCGCAAGGACTACGCCGAGGATACCGCGCTCGGCCGGCGGCGCACGACGATCGAGGAGGCGGCGCCGACGGTCGAGTTCAGCATGGACGCGATGATCGAGAAGGAACCGGTGACGGTCATCCTCTCGAAACGCGGCTGGATCCGCGCGGCGCGCGGCCACCTCGAACAGGAGTGGAAGTACAAGGAAGGTGACGAGGAAGCGTTCGTCATACACGCGCAGACCACCGACAAGCTCTTGCTCGCCGCCGACGACGGGCGCTTCTACACGCTCGGCGCCGACCGGCTTCCCGGCGCGCGCGGTTTCGGCGAGCCGATCCGCAACACGCTCGACATCGATGCCGAGGCGCAGATCGTCGCCTTGATCGTGCACAAGCCGGGCACGCAATTGTTGCTGGCCTCAAGCGTGGGCAAGGGCTTCGCGGCGGTGACGGACGAGTTGCTCGCCGAGACGCGAAAGGGGCGCGGGGTGGTCAACCTCAAGGCGGGCCAGAAGCTGGTGGTCGCCCGGCCGATCGATCCCGCGCACGACCATGTCGCGGTGGTCGGCGACAATCGCAAGCTGGTGATCTTCCATCTGGAGGAGTTGCCGGTGATGGCGCGCGGACAGGGTGTCACGCTGCAGCGCTATCGCGACGGGGGCCTCGCCGACGCGACGACGCTGAAGCTCGACGAAGGCCTGAGCTGGCAGATGGGCGGCGAAAGCGGCCGGACCCGCACCGAAGACGACGTCCGCCAGTGGAAAGTTGCCCGCGGCGCCGCGGGGCGTCTGCCGCCGAGGGGGTTTCCCAAGGACAACCGGTTCTGACAAGCAGCGTCGCCGTCAACCCCCCGGAACGGGGAGCGGAACCGTCCCAAGGGTGTTGGGGGACTTGCCGCAGGCGCAGCGCCCGCTTGGAAATCCCCGCCGTCAGCCCCGTGGGCCGCCATCACCCCCCGGGGGGATGACCCTTGGCTTACGATTGCTCCGTCGCAGGCTTTGCGCCCTTGATGGTCGCCTCGACCTGGTCCTTGGTCACCAGCGCCATCAGGCCGCCGCTCGGCGCCACGGCGAAGTACTTGCGGGTCAGCGTAACGGAGCCGGCGTCGGTCTTGAGGACGATGTTGTCGCCGTCGACCTTGTCGATCGTCCCGAGGGCGGTGCCGTTGTTGTCGACGACCGCGGCGCCCGCGACCAGTGCCGCATCGACCTTGGCTCCCGCCTGGGCGCTCGCCTGCTCGGCCAGCTGATCGAGCTGTGCCTTGGTCACGGCAATGGTCGGGCCCTTGTCGCTCTTGCCGAACTTGTCGAGCGGCAGCCCGACGACATGGCTGCCGGTGTTGAGGCTGGCGACACCGTTCTCGACCTTGTCGACAGTTCCGACCGCGCTCCCGTCGGAGCCGTAAACGGTGGCACCGGCGGTCACATGGGCGGCCTGGGCGAATGCCGCGCCCGAGACTGTCGCAAGCGACAGCGCGGCGGCGGTGAAAAGTTTCGTGGTTGCTTTCAAGGTTCTTCCCTCCGGGTCGAAGCGGCTCCTGGCCACGGGCACTCCCGCGGCGGAACGCATTGATTTGTTGAGCGGGACGAGCAGCGGCCGGTGGCCGGGTGCTCTCATCGGCGAAACCGATGCCCGCGGTCGCCCGCCGGAGCGGACCATGCCAAGGTTCCAGCCGAAAGCCGGAATGGCAACCCCTAAATGGCTGATTCTGCCTGAAGGCGCGCTGAAACGCACGTTCAGGATCCCGGTTTGCGCGTCATTTCCTCGGCCAGGAGCACCTCGACTCGCTCCCGATTCGGAAATCCCTCGGCGATCCAGCGCCTCTCGACCGCTTGCAGGATGCGCGCGACCTCGGGGCCGGCGGCGACACCCCTGGCGACAATCTCACCGCCTTTGAGCGGCAGCGTGGGAATGTCCCAGCCGATGACCGGCGAAGGGTCCCTGCCGGTCAACAGCAGCCGATCGACGGCCTCTTCCGCCCCGAGGCGATAGGCAAGGGCGCGCGCATCTGCCGGCGGCACACCGCGGTCGGCCGCCGCGGCGAGGCGCTTCCTTTGCGCGGTCGACAGCCTGAGGCGGGCGGCGACTTGCTCGACCGTCTTTGACGCGGCCGGCAGAAGAGCCGCCAGCCGTCGGATGGCCGATGGCGGCACCGAGGCGGCGCGCTCTGCCTCGACAAGCTTCTCGAAGACGACGATCTCGCGGTCGCCCGCTTCGGGCAGCACGACGCCGAGAACCCCTTCCTGGTACATCCGCACGACGGTTGCGGTCGGGTCGTCGACCGCCAGAAGCTGCTGCAGCTCCCAGCCGATGCGCTCGCGGCTCAGCCCCTTGAGCATCGGCGCGAGGTCTCTGCAGGCCTGTTCCGCCTCGACATCGAGTGTCGCACCGAAGCGCGCCTGGAAGCGGTAATAGCGCAGAATGCGCAAGTGGTCCTCGCGGATGCGCCGCCGCGGGTCGCCGACGAACCTGACGCGGCCCTCCTTGAGATCGTCGAGACCGCCGAACCAGTCGAACAGCTGGAGGCTGACCGGATCGGCATACAAAGCGTTGATCGTGAAGTCCCGGCGGGCGGCGTCCTCCTGCCAGTCGTCGGAGAACGCGACCGTCGCGCGGCGGCCGTCGGTCGAGACATCCTTGCGCAAGGTGGTGATCTCGACGGGTCCGCCCGGCAGCACGGCCGTGACGGTGCCGTGTTCGATGCCCGTCGGAACGCAACGGATTTTCGCCGACGCCAGGCGGTCGATGACTTCGTTCGGCGCAAGCGGCGTCGCGGCATCGATGTCCTTCACCGGCTTGCCGAGCAGCGTGTCACGCACGGCGCCTCCGACCCAGCGGACCCTGTCCGCTCCGAGCGCGGCGACGAGCCGCGCGAGGTCCTCGCGCCGGGTCCACTCGGCCTGCGCCAGCTCATCCATCGATCAGCTCCTGCCACGCGAGCCGGCGGGAGAGGTTGTGGATGATCGCTGCCGTCACCCCCCAGATGCGATGCCCTTGCCAGTCGATCTCGAGATAGGGCCGTTCGAAGCCGCGAAATTCGCCGAGCTTCTGCACATGATTGGCCTCGTCGAGGATGAACCGCAGAGGCGCCTCGAACCAGCTGGAGACCTCGCGCGGATCGGGCCGGATCGGCAGGTCGGGCGGAACGAGACCGAGCACCGGCGTCACGTCGAAGCCCGAGCCGGTCACGAACCGGTCGCTCGCGCCGATCACGCGGACGCTGCCGGGCTCGATGCCGAGCTCTTCGTGCGCCTCGCGCAAGGCCGCCTCGAGCGCGTCCTCACCCGGATCGAGCTTGCCGCCGGGAAAGGCGACCTGGCCCGGATGGGCGCGCATCGTCTCCGGCCGATGGGTCAGGAGGACGCCAGGGTCGGGCCGGTCGGTCACGGCGATCAGCACCGCTGCCGGCCGGATCTCGGGCGGGGCGAACCGGGCATCGTCGCGCAGGTCCGCCAGCTCGACGCCGTGGCCCTCGTCGAACACCCGCCTGAGGCGGTCGAACAGCGCTGAGGATGGCTCGGGCATCGCGGAATCGAGCGATGCCAGATCGGATCAGGGCCGCCAAGGGCCGAGCATGCCTTCCTTCGGCAGCGCGGCGGGATCGAGGGCGCGGACCATCAACCGCGCCGGTTCCCACGGGCCGGGGCAACGCCAGCCTCGGGTCCAGGCGTTGGTGAAGCCGAAGCGTTCGTAGTATTCGGTGTCGCCGATCAGGACCTGGGGCAGCGGCGCTCGCGGATCGAGGCCGCTCGCCAGCGCCGCCATCATCGCCCTGCCGTAGCCCTGGTCCTGGTGCTCCGGCAGCACCGCCACGGGCCCGACCATGATCAGCGGATGCGCGCGCCCCTCGGGATCGGTCAGCGCGACGGGCCAGGCCTGGATGGTCCCGGCGAGCATTCCTTTCTCGTCCAGCGCGGCGAAGCTCAGCGCCGGGAGCCAGTCCATGCCCTCGCGAATACGGTAGGAGGTGCGCTTGCGCCGATCCTCACCGAAGGCGCGATCGAGCACCTGCTCGATCATGGGGGGATCGACGTTGGTGAGGGGAATGAGCGTGCGAGTCGGAGCGTCCATCGGCAGGCGCGCCGATAGGAGCGAGGGTGCGGCGTGGCAATCGCTACTTCGTCAGATGCAGCAGGCGCCCGCCGTTCCCGTCCTCGATCGCGTAGAGCGAGCCGTCGGGCGCCTCGGCCACGTCGCGCATGCGCTTGCCCATGACGTAGCGGGCGACTTCGGTGCCATGGTCGCCGGCGAGCGCAACGCGGATGATCGCCTGCGTCTTCAGCCCGGCGATGATCACCTGGCCCTTCCACTCCGGCCACAGCTTGCCCGAGTAGAAGATGAAGTCGCCCGGCGCGATGACCGGATTCCACCAGATCGCCGGCGCGTGAAACTTCGGGTGGGTCCAGTGGCGCTCGATCGGCGTGCCGTTGTAGTTGTCGCCGTTCGAGACCACCGGCCAGCCGTAATTGTCGCCGGCCTCGAGCCTGTTGATCTCGTCGCCGCCGGCGGGGCCGTGCTCGATATCCCACAGCTGGCCGTCGAGATCGAACTTGAGGCCGAGCGGGTTGCGGTGGCCATAAGTCCAGACCTGGTCCGATGGGCTGCCCTTGGTCGCGAACGGGTTGCCCGCGGCAGCCGTTCCGTCGAGATTGAGGCGGACGATCTTGCCAAGATTGGTCGACAGGTCCTGCGCCGGATCGGCTTTGACGAGGTCGCCCGACGAGACGAACATGTGCTTGCCGTCGGGCGAGAAGGTGATCCGCAGCGCGAACTGGCCGAAGGTGTCGTAGGCGGGCGTCTGCCGCCAGATCACCTTCAATCCCTGGACCGCGCAGGAAGCCATCAGGGCACATGACAGGCTGCCGCGGCCGACAACGCCGTAACGCTTGTTGCCCGCATCCTTGGTCGCCCAGCTCAGGTAAATGACGTGGCTCTTCGCGTAATCAGGCGCGAAGGCGACGTCGGCGAAGCCGCCCTGGCCGCCGTAGGAGACGTCGGCCGGCAGGCCGCTGACGCCGGCGGTCTGGCCCGAAGCCGGATCGACCACCTTCATCGTGCCGGCCTTCTCGGTGACGAATATCCGCCCCGTCCCGGGCTCGACCTTGATCGCCCACGGCTCGCTGAAACTACCGAGCGAAGTCTCCTTGAAAGGCGGGGGAGCCGGCTTTTCGACCGCCTTGTCCGCCTGCTGGTCCGCCGGGGCCTTGCCGACGCTATCCCCAGACCGGGCGTGGCTGCAGCTTGCGGCGGACAACAGCGCAAGCGATAGGACGAACGTCGCGATTCTCATGGCCATGCTCTCCGGAACACCATCACCCGACTTCTGCAGCGGCTGGCCGGCCGACGCGCTCGTCGCCGGTGTCGACGAGGTCGGCCGCGGGCCGCTGGCGGGGCCCGTTGTCGCAGCCGCGGTGGTCCTGTGCAAGCCGCGGCCGGCCGGGATTGACGATTCGAAGAAGCTCTCCGGCAACCAGCGCGCCCTGGTCGACGAGCGCATCCGCCGCCGCTGTGCTTTCGGCATCGGAGTGGTCGAGGTCGAGGACATCGACCGGCTCAACATCTTCGGCGCGACGATGCTGGCGATGACGCTCGCCATGCAGCGGCTGTGCGAAGCACTCGGCGTCGACTGCACCGAGGCGCTGGTGGACGGCAACTTAACGCCCCACGGCCGCGTGGAGAGCTGGCGCTGGAAGGCCCGCCCGATAGTCGGTGGTGATGCGACCCAGCCGGCGATCGCCGCCGCCTCGATCGTCGCCAAGGAGCATCGCGACCGGATCATGCGCGAACACGCCAAGGCGCATCCGCAATACGGCTGGCACACCAACGTCGGCTACTCCACGCCCGACCACCTCAAGGCCCTGCGCGAGCACGGCCCGTGCCCGCTCCACCGCAAGAGCTTCGCCCCCGTGGCGCAGGCGGACCTCTTCGCCGCCTAGGTCGAAGGCTCGCGCAAGGCGGCGATGCGGGCGCGGGCGTTCTCGCGCATCTGCTCGACCGTCGGCGGAGCCGATCTTTGCGGGCTGATGCTGCTGCGGTTGCCCCAGTCCTCGCGGCTGTTGACGCGCGGATAGGGCGTGTTCGGCACCGGCACGCCGAGGAAATCGCACAGCGGGGCCCAGCCATCCTGCGCCTGGAACATCAGCAGCTTTTCCGCCGGCACCTCGTCGATCACCGCGGCGTTCCAGCGATTGAAAAAGCCGGTCATATAGGCCTCGTCGCCCATCCGTTTGGGGTCGAAATCGGCGAAGACCGTGCTTTCGAAGAACGCCGCGGCGGGCGAGCCGGCGATCGCGTCACGCGAATGCGTGCCGAAGATGGTCTTGCTCACCGAAGCAAACCAGCTGGCCGGATCGCGGATTGTCAGGATCACTTGGGCATCGGGATAATGCGAAACCAGCTCGCGCCAGAACGTGCAGCCCGGATAGTCGACCGTTGCGGCAAAACCGTCGAAGACCGCCTCCCAATCGGGCTCGCCGCGCACGACGGCTTCCCACAGCCGAAAGCTTTGCGGCGCGTTCGCGAAGACCTCGACCATGTGGTAGCACGGTCCGAAGCCGAGCTGCTCGAGCGCGACCTTCAGCGACATCGTGCCCGTGCGGCCGAGGCCCGCGCCGATGACCTTGAGGCTCATGCCGCGGTGGCCGGGAATGCTTTCTTCCGCAAGTCGTCGAGATAGCCGCGGACCATCGCTTCGAGCACCTCGGGCGGCGGTGGGCCGGCCTCGGCGTGCTCGTCGAGCTGCCCGGTGCGCTCGGTCATCTCCTCGCGGCTGTTGACGCGCGGATAGGGCTCGGGCGGGACCGGCACGCCGAGGAACTCGCACAGCGGTCCCCAGCCGTCCGCCGAGCGGTGGACCAGCAGTTTCTCGGCCGGCACCTCGTCGATCACGGCCTGGTTCCAGTTGTTGAAGTATTCGACCATCTTCTCGCGATTGCCGAGGCGGTTCTCGAGGTCGTCGAACACGGTCAGGCGAAAGAATTCGGCCATCATCGGATTGCTCTCGAAGCGCGCCCGGTGCGGATCGGAGAACACCGTCGCCGCGCCCGATTCGAACCACCGTTCCGCATCGCGCGTGCTCAGGATCACCTTGGCATCGGGATACCTCGCGACGAGATCGCGCCAGAACATGCATCCCGGGTAATCGGTCGTCGACTGGTAGTCGGCGAAGATGGTGTCCCACTGCGGATGGCCCTTGGCCGATTCGATCCACAGCGGCAGGTGGCTGCGCAGCCGCGAGAGCATTTCCGACATGTGATAACACGGACCGAAGCCGATGTGCTCCAGCGCCAGCTTGAGCGACAAAGTGCCGGTGCGCCCCAGTCCGGCGCCGATAACCTTGAGTGCCATTCTTCCGTCTCCCTCGGACCCGCTGCGCGTCTAGCACAAGCTGAGTCTTCCGTGCCACACCACAAGATGTTGAGTCTGCCGAATCCGAGCAGACTCAAGATGCTGCGTGAGACTCTTTTCGTTCCGCATGAACCGCCATCGGCTGGAATCAGGGCTTGGCGAACTTGATGCTTGACGGCGGACTCGGCTGGACTCACCCTGTGGATAACTCAGGGGGATCAGGCAAAGCGCTATGGGCCAAGTCACGAAACTGCGCGCCGCCGAACAGGCGGCGGAGCTTCCGTTCGGTCGCATCCTGCCGGGCGATTGCGTCGCCGCGATGCGCGGCTTGCCGGATGCCTCGATCGACCTCGTGTTCGCCGATCCGCCGTACAACCTCCAGCTCGGCGGCGAGCTCAACCGGCCCGACGGCAGCCATGTCGATGCGGTGACCGACCATTGGGACCGGTTCGACAGCTTCGCCGCCTATGACGCGTTCACCCGAGCCTGGCTCTCCGAGTGCCGACGCGTGCTGAAGCCCGACGGGGCGCTGTGGGTGATCGGCAGCTACCACAATATCCACCGCGTGGGGGCAATCGTGCAGGACCTCGGGTTCTGGCTCTTGAACGACATCGTCTGGCGCAAGACGAATCCGATGCCGAACTTCCGCGGCACCCGCTTTACCAACGCTCACGAGACGCTGCTGTGGGCAAGCATGGGCGAAAAGGCTCGATACCAGTTCAACTACCGCGCGATGAAGACGCTGAACGACGAGCTGCAGATGCGCAGCGACTGGGTGATCCCCATCTGCGGCGGGCAGGAACGCATCCGCGAGAACGGCACCAAGGCCCACCCGACCCAGAAGCCCGAGGCGCTGCTCTATCGCGTGCTGCTGGCGACGACCGAGCGCGGCGACGTCGTGCTCGATCCGTTCTTCGGCACCGGCACCACCGGTGCGGTCGCCAAGCGCCTCGGCCGCCAATGGATCGGCTGCGAGCGCGAGGAGAGCTATCGCCGCGTGGCGCTGAAGCGGATCGAGAAGGAGCTGCCGCTCGACGAATCCGCCCTCTCGACGATGCAGAGCCGCAGCGCCCAGCCGCGTGTCGCGTTCGGCTCCCTGGTCGAAGCGGGGCTGCTGCCGCCCGGTAGCGAGTTGTTCGACAAGCAGCGCCGCTGGAGCGCCACCGTCCGCGCCGACGGCTCGATCGTCAGCGGCGAAACAAGCGGCTCGATCCACCACGTCGGCAAGACCCTCCAGGGCACGCCAAGCTGCAACGGCTGGACCTTCTGGCATGTCGAGCACGCGGGCACGGTCAAGCCGCTCGACGCGCTGCGCCAGCTCCATCTGCTGGCGGTGGAGGATTAGCGAGTACGCAAAGCCCCGCCCAATTTCTTTTTCGCCTCATGATCGACGCTTTTCCGGTGAGTTGAATGGCCGGCGGATGGACCACGGGCGATCCCCAGCCATCACCCACGACCTCTTGGTGCATTGCCCGGCCTTGCGTCCGGGGGCCATCGTGCCCCACAAACCTGTTGCCACGGATCCGCGAAATGGATGCTGGAAGCGAAGCTCGGCTCGCCCAAGGACGTCTGGCTTGAAGAAGGGGAACGCAACGTGCCTGACCGCCTCTACATTCAGCCGCTGACGCTCGCGCCTTCACCGCAGGCCGTCGCCGGGGACGCGGTGCGGCTGGCCGGCAGCATGGTCCACGCGCGCGAGTTCGCGATCATCATTCGCCGCGACGGCGAGATCGCCGAACGGGCGCTCGCCACCGCCGATGCCATCGAGGACGTGCTGGCCGACCTGCCCGACGATCTCGGCCCCGAGGCTGAGGCACAGTGGGCGAACCTGCGCACGGCCCACCCGCCGCTGCAGCTCGGCGACCGGAGGATCCGCCTGGACCAGCCGCAGGTGATGGGCATTCTCAACGTCACGCCGGACAGCTTCTCCGACGGCGGAAAGTTCCTCGACAACGAGGCCGAAGCCTTCGCCCACGCGGCCGACATGGTCGAGGAAGGCGCGGCGATCGTCGACGTCGGCGGCGAGAGCACGCGCCCCGGCGCCGCGGCGGTGTGGGAAGGGGATGAGCTCAAGCGCGTCCTCCCTGTGGTCGAGCGCTGCGTCGCGATGGGCGCCGCTGTCAGCATCGACACGCGCCGTCCGGCGGTGATGGAAGCCGCCCTGGCCGCGGGTGCCGAGATCATCAACGACGTCTCCGCCCTGCGCTACGATCCGCGCAGCCTCGAATTCGCCGCCGCCAGCGGCAAGCCGGTGATCCTGATGCACGCGCCGGGGGAAGGCGAGGACCTGCACGCGGGCGGGACCTATGCCAACGTCGTCCTCGACGTGTTCGACTGGCTCGCCGCCGCGCGCGACCGGGCGATCGAAGGCGGCGTCAAGCGGGAGAACGTGATCCTCGACCCCGGGATCGGCTTCGGCAAGTCGCTCGCCGACAACCTCGCGCTGCTGAACGGATTGGCGCTGTTCCACGCGCTCGGCCAGCCGCTGCTGCTCGGCGCCAGCCGCAAGCGCAGCATCGGCGCGCTCAGCAACGAGGCCCCGGCGCACAAGCGGCTCGGCGGCAGCGTCGCGCTGGCGGTCACGGGAATGAATGCAGGTATCCAGCTGCTGCGCGTCCACGACGTGTTCGAGACGGTGCAGGCGCGCAACATCTGGCGTGGCCTGCGCGATGCGGCGCTGACGGATTTCTCCGGGCTGGCCGAGGCCTGATCAGCCGTTCGCGATGTCGGGCGAGCCTGAGCGCCATGGCAATCTCCTCGTCGCTCGGGACAGCAATGCGTTGACGCTCAGCCTTCTCCAGCGCCGGGTCTCGTGAGAGGGCGCGCCTGGCCTCCTTGCGCCCGAGCGGTCAGAGGAGATACCCTCCGTCGCTCACCAGCACCGTGCCGGTGATCGTCGCGGCGGCATCGGACAGCAGGAACCCGATCTGCGCGGCGATCTCGTCGGGCGAGGCGTAACGGCCGAGCGGGGTGGCGATCTTGGCCATCGCGCGAATGGCGGCATCGCGGTCGCCGCCGTGCTGGGCGACGAGACCCTGGAAGAACGGCAGCGGGTCCCAGATCGGGGTGTCGACCCCGCCGGGGGCAATGGCGTTGACGCGGATGCCCTTGGCTGCCCCTTCCTTCGCGGCGACCCTGGCGAGCTGGATGACCGCGGCCTTGGAGGCGGCGTAGGAGGCCACGCCCGGCTCGGCCTTGAGCCCGGCGACAGATGCGGTGAGCACGATGGCGCCGCCGCCGGCCATGCGCCGCATCGCCGCGCGCAGCGACAGGAACATGCCGTCGAGATTGACCGACATCACGCGGCGCCAGTCGTCGAACGACGCCTCGGGGATCAGGCCGCCGCCGGCGATCCCGGCATTGAGCACGGCATGGTCGAACGCTTCGAATTCGGCCTCGAGCCGCTCCCACAGCGCTTCGTCCGCCACGTCGCCGGCAAGGCGCTCGCACGCGCAATCGAGCTCGAGCGAATCGAGGCCTTCGCCGTCGCGGTCGACGAGGACCAGCCGATGGATCTGCTGCCCATCCAGCCATCGCGCGCAGGCGGCGCCGATGCCGGATGCGGCACCGGTGACGAGGGCCGTCTTTCCCGAAAACCCGCTCATGCGCGCCACGCTTACCCGCGGCGGCGGCGCTTGCCTAGGCGGCGTTCTCGATGCCGAGATCGCTCAGCTTGCGGTACAGCGTCGAGCGGCCGATCCCGAGACGGCGGGCGACTTCGGTCATTCGGCCGCGGTAGTGGCCGATGGCGAGACGGATGACGTCGGCCTCGATCTCCTCGAGCGGACGCAGGTTGCCGTCGTCGGTGTAGAGCTGCACCCCGACACCTTCCTGCTTCGCGTTTCCCGTCGGCTCGAAATCGCGCAGGAGCTCGGAAAGCTGCGGCAGGTCTTCCGCCGTGATCGCATCGCCGTCGCAGAACACCGCGGCGCGGAACAGGACGGCCTGGAGCTGGCGCACGTTGCCCGGCCATTCGAACGCGGCGAGGAGCGTCAGCGCCCCGTCGGTGATGCCGAGCTGGCGCAATCCCGGCTGCTCGCCGATACGGGCGAGGAAATGCCGGGCGAGCGCCGGAATGTCGCTCGCCCGGTCGCGCAGCGGCGGCAAGCCGATGCGCGTGCCCGAAAGCGCCTGCAGCAGCTCCGCGCGGAACTTGCCGGCGGCGACGAGGTCGGCCAGCGGCTGGTTGCTTGCGGCGATGGCACGAACGTCGATCTTGAAACTGTAGCTGGCGCCGATCGGGCGCACGCGGTCGGTGGTAAGCGCCTCCGCCAGGCGCTCCTGCATCTCGGGCGAGAGGCGGTTGACCTCGTCGAGCACCAGCGTGCCGCCGTCGCAATGCTGCAGCACGCCGACATGACGCTCGAACGCGCCCGCGAACGCGCCCTTCTCGTGCCCGAACAGCACCGATTCGATCGAATGGGCCGGCACGCTGCGCACGTTGACGATGCGCAGCGGCGCCTTGGCGCGCGGACTTGCCGCGACCATCGCGCGGATGAGGATTTCCTTGCCGGTGCCCGTCTCGCCCTCGATCAGGACCGCGCCATGGCCGCGCGCCGCCTTGGCCGCCTTGGCCAGCGCGTCGCGGAACGGCGGGGCGGTGCCGATCATCG
>Ga0207657_10001022_pt1 | contig 29697 bp, 29 predicted proteins | sample KBSC33metaG_FD_184316 | JGI IMG/M metagenome (GOLD analysis project Ga0207657, IMG submission 184316) | Corn rhizosphere microbial communities from Kellogg Biological Station, Michigan, USA - KBS C3-3 metaG (SPAdes) (version 2) | ecosystem: Host-associated > Plants > Roots > Rhizosphere > Soil ...
CATCCTTCTTCATGCCCGGCACCGCCAGTAGATCGGACTCGCCGTAGCGGCTCGTGCCGGTCGCCATGGTGTTGCGATAGCCGTCCCAATGCCGCTTGCGCAGGTTTTCCGGGATGATGATGTCGAGCGTATTCCCCATCGCCTCGTCGTTTGAATAACCGAAGATGCGCGTCGCGCCGGGATTCCAGAACGTGATCAGACCGTCGCGGTCAGTGGCGATGATGGCGTCCGATGCCGTTGTCAGGATCGCGTCGGCGAGGCCGGCGAGGTTGAGCGAGGGATTTTGAACGTCGGTCATGGCGGTGCTTTCATCGCGGCATTTCATCGACAGCAGGTGCGGGCAACAATACCTCGCATCTCGGAGTGCTGTTTCTTTGTGGCTTGCGGGCCGGATTTAACAAGCGAGAAATTTCGATTCTGCCTATCGAGAACGCACATGCTTCATGCACCCGCCGGACGCTGCTTCCGCAGCCTGTCACTCCGCAACAACTGCTTCTTCCTTCGTTCGCGTGGTGCCATTGGCGACGCTGTGCATCAGCTCCAGCGCGTTGCCGAACACATCCTTGTCGTGCTCCGCGGGGTAGACGACGTAGGCAGGAATCAGAAAATCAGGCGCACCTTCGACGAGGTGCAAGGTCTTGTCCTGCAAATGTTGATCGACGATCCGCATCGGAAAATAGCCGGAGCCGCCATTCAGCAGGACATGTTGCAAGCCGAGCCAGCCGATGCTTGCCGTCAGCGAAGGGCCACCGAAGTTGGGAAAGCAGGCGCTGTGCCGGGCGTAGAACTCCGGTCCCCACTCGACGTAGACATAACCCTCCTGCGGCTCGGACTCGTTGGTCGGGTCGGTCGAAACCAGCACCAGCCGCTCTTCAAACAGCTTCTCGACCTTCAGCCCCGGGCGGCTTTGCGGAGCGTACATCACGCCGATGTCGATGCGACCCTCGATCAGCCCTTGCATGATTTCCGGTTCAAGCCCGCTTTCGGCGCGAATGGCGATGCTGGGATTGTTGTCATGCATCAGCGGCAGCCATTGCAGCAGGAACTGTTCCCACAGCCCGATCCGGCCGCCGACGGCAAGTGTCCCGCTGAAGCCTTTCGGGATGCCGATGTCGTGGCGGGCCTGTTCGATGGTTCGCACCAGGGTCGAGGCGTGCCGCTGGAACTGGCGCCCGGCGGTCGTCAACGTGGTCCCGGCCTTGTTGCGGACGAACAGGGTGCAGCCCAGCTGGCTTTCAAGCGTGTGAATGCGGGTGCTGACGGTCGACTGGCTGACGTTAAGCCGGTCCGCCGCACTGACGAAATTCCCGGCGGCGACAACCGTCAGGAAGGTTCTGGCGAGTTCGGTATCCATGGCAACAACCGGAGTGATATCGAATAGACCGATATCAAGACCCAATATTATTCGGTTGTCAAAACTAATCCCGGGAGTAGCCTCGAAAACGACGGGAATTGTCGACCGATCCGGTCGCCGATGAACCGCCCACCCAGGTCGTTCCCTGGAACTGGTGTGGTCGTTTCCGGTCAGGTGGAAAGGCGCTGCGATGCTGATTCTGCTGTTGGTACTCCTGCTGGTCTATGGTCTGATTTCGGTTGCCCCCGCCGCGGTCTGGTCCGCCAGCTTTACGCCGAAATGGCAGGCCGGATGGCGTGCGGCCAAGGTTCGCATTCATGCCCATCGCCCTCATGCCCATGGTACGGTCCCGACGCCGCATCACCGCAACCGGCATTGACGACGCCATGTATCGCAACATCCTCCTCGCCTACGATGGGTCGCCGGATGGACGCGAGGCCCTGCATCAGGTGATCGAGATTGCGGCCGGCAGCCAGGCGATCATCCACCTGCTGGTGGTCATCGAGTTGTCCGAGGGGATCGTACCGGTGGATGGGTTCTATTTCGCCCGCGACTATGAAGAGACCTGCGCGGACCGGGTGCTCGACGAGGGGTTGCAGGCGTTGCGGCTGCACGGAATCGCGGCCAAAACCGTGGTGCGATCCGGCAGCCCGGCCCAACAGATCGCATCATGTGCCCGCGAAATCGGTGCGGACCTTGTCGTCGTCGGCCATCGCAAGCAGAATGCGATCGTCCGCTGGCTGAATGGCAGCGTAAGTGCCGCCGTGCTCAATCGTGCGCCATGCAGCGTTCTGGTTGCGCGCGGGCGTGAATTTCAAAGCTAATTCAAAGTTTTATTCCGGCACTATCGCATTCGGCGCAGCAGGCTGGGACCGATGGGGCGCCGATAATGAAGCCGGGACGAACCGGTCTTTATCGTTCCTGGGAACCTTTTTCGTTCCGGACCATCCGATACGGTGGCAAGGAGATCGGCAATGGAACAGGCACAAGAGCTGCGGAGCGACTTCGGTTTAGCCGCCGCGGATGACGCGGAGTTGGTCCGGCGCGCGCTGGCCCGCGATGGCGGTGCCTTCCGCACCATCATGAAGAAATACAACCAGCGCCTCTATCGCCTGGCGCGCGGCATCGTCCGCAACGACAGCGAGGCCGAGGATATCGTCCAGGAGGCGTATTTCCGTGCCTTCACGCATCTCGGCGATTTTCGTGGCGACTCTTCGCTGGTCACCTGGCTGTCCCGCATCACCATCAATGAAGCACTCGGCAGGCTGCGGTCGCGGCGGCCGACAGTCGATCTGGTGACATTCGAGGCGCACAGAACGCCGGCCGAGGTCATCCAGTTTCCACTCACGTCGAAATCCGACGATCCGGAACGAACCATGGCACAGCGTCAACTTTTGCAACTCGTCGAGCAAGCCACGGACAAGCTGCCGGAAGTCTATCGGGTCGTGTTCATCACCCGTGTGATCGAAGGTTTGAGCGTCGAGGAAACCGCCGAGATCCTCAACCTGCGGCCCGAAACGGTGAAGACCCGGTTGCACCGCGCCCGTCGGCTGGTCCGCGAGCAGTTGGACAAGCAGATCGGCCCCGTGCTGATGGATGCGTTTCCCTTCGCCGGACGTCGCTGCGAACGGGTGACGGTTGCGGTGTTGAATCGGCTCGGCCTGCCTGACTGACCACCCCGTGTTTGCCTGACGATTTTCCAATCCGGATGGGCCGGCGTCATTGACGCTGGCGGCAGGAGAAGATGCAGATGAATTCGTACGTGCGCGCGATTGAAAAATTCGAAACGCTGCCTGCCGAAAATGAACGCCCGGATCGTGCCGAGGTCGAGGCGGCAGTTCGCACCATGATCCGATGGGCCGGCGACGATCCGGATCGAGAAGGTTTGCAGGAGACGCCGGCGCGTGTCACCCGCGCGTTCGAAGAGTTCTTCGGCGGCTATGCGCAAGACCCGTCCGATTTTCTCGCCAAGACGTTCGAGGAAGTCGGCGGCTATGACGAGATGATTTTGCTGCGCGGCATCCGCTTCGAGAGCCACTGCGAACATCACATGGCGCCGGTGATCGGTCATGCCTGGGTCGGCTACGTTCCGAATGGCCGTGTTGTCGGCATCAGCAAGCTGGCGCGCGTGGTCGATGTGTTTGCCCGGCGGCTGCAGGTTCAGGAGAAGATGACGGCGCAGATCGCCGATACCATCGATCGCATCCTGAAACCGAAGGGCGTCGGCGTGGTTATCAAGGCATCGCATCACTGCATGACGACGCGCGGCGTACACAAGCCGGACACCGATCTCGTGACCAGCCGGATGTTGGGTTGCCTTCGTGACAACGCGCAGGCGCGTCAGGAATTTTTGGCAGCGGTGGGCTGAAGCGGACCGGCGCGACCGCGCCGGTAGATGCATTCTCCCGAGGAGAGACAGATGTCGCAGGAGCAAGCTTCACCGGCCGGGCCCGATCTGACGCAAGGTGTCGCGCTGGCTGATTTCGCCAATGGCAGGCTGGTCGGTCATGTCGGCGAGCAGGAGGTCCTGCTGGTGCATTCCGGCGCGGAAGTGTTCGCTGTCGATGCGCATTGCACGCATTATCATGGGCCGCTGGTCGATGGCATCGTCGTCGGCAGCAGTATCCGCTGCCCCTGGCATCATGCCTGTTTTGATATGCGCAACGGCGATGCAACCTGTGCGCCGGCGTTCAGTCCGCTCGGTGTCTGGCAGGTCGAGCGCGACGGCGACCGTATCGTCGTTCGTCACAAGACGGACGCCGCCCCGGAACGTACGACACATCCCGACGCGCCCGGTCGAATCGTGATCGTCGGCAATGGCGCGGCGGGATTCGCCGCCGCCGAGATGCTGCGCCGTCAGCACTATGATGGCCGTATCACGATGATCGGCGTCGAGGCGTCGCTGCCGGTCGATCGTCCCAATCTGTCGAAGGACTATCTGGCGGGAAGCGCACCGGAAGACTGGCTGCCGCTGCGCGCAGAAGATTTCTATCGCGATGAGAAGATCGATCTTCATCTCGGCGTCGAAGTTAGCTCCATCGACGTCGATCAACGACAGGTGGTCCTGTCCAATTCGAAAACGGTCGCTTTCGATCGCCTGCTGCTCGCGACCGGTGCCGAGCCGGTTCGCCTGCCGATCCCCGGCGCTGCGCCGGAACAGGTCCACACACTGCGATCGCTGGCCGACTGTCGTGCGATCATCGCGGCTGCGGGCAACGCGCGGCGGGCGCTGGTGATCGGCGCGAGCTTCATCGGCCTCGAGGTGGCGGCGTCGCTGCGCGCACGCGACATCGAGGTTCATGTGGTAGCGCCGGAGCGGCGCCCGATGGAACGCGTGCTTGGCGATGCGATGGGTGATTTCGTCCGTGCGCTACATGAAGAACACGGCGTCATCTTTCATCTCGAGGACACTGTCGCCAGTCTCGATGGCAGCCGCGTGACGCTCAAGAGCGGCGCAACGCTCGACGTCGATCTCGTCATTGCCGGTGTCGGCGTGCGGCCGCGGCTTGAACTGGCCGAGAAGGCCGGCCTCGCGATCGATCGCGGCGTCACGGTCGATGCCCATCTGCAAACCAGCATTCCGGGGATTTATGCCGCGGGCGACATTGCGCGCTGGCCCGATCCACATAGCGGCGACAACATCCGGGTCGAGCACTGGGCTGTGGCCGAGCGTCAGGGCCAGGTCGCGGCCCTGAACATGCTGGGTCACAAGAAGACGTTTGACGCGGTGCCGTTTTTCTGGAGCCAGCATTACGACATCCCGATCAACTATGTCGGTCATGCCGAGAAGTGGGATGAAATTGTCGTCGAGGGCAGCATCGCGGACAAGGACTGCCTGCTTCGCTACAAGCGGGGCGGCCGTGTGCTGGCTGTCGCCTCGATCTTCCGCGACGTCGCCAGCCTTGAAGCGGAGTTGGACATGGAGCGCGCTGCGCGGGTCAGTGCCTGAATCTTGCCGCGGGCCGGATTATTTCGGGAACCTTCTCCGGCTGTCGCCATCTAATCGGCGCTAACAGCGTCAGTCAGATGCGGCGCCGCTCCGGCGCCGGCGACAGGAGGATATCATGTTTGTTCGTTTGAGTGCGGCTCTCGCCGCGGTGAGCTTGCTCGCCACCCCGGTGCTTGCGCAGGGCGCCAAGCCGACCGATCCGCAGATCGCGCATATTGCCTACACCGCCGGCGTCATCGACGTCACCGCGGCCAAGCAGGCGATCGAGAAATCGAAAAACAAGGAAGTGATCGCTTTCGCCAAGGACATGGTGCGCGATCACGAGGCAGTCAACGTGCAGGCGCTGGCTCTCGTCAAGAAGCTCAAGGTCACGCCGGAAGACAACGACACCAGCCGCTCGCTGGCGAAGCAGGCTGCCGAGAAGCAGAAGGAACTCGCCAAGCTGAAGGGTGCCGCGTACGACAAGGCCTATGTCGCCAACGAGGTTGCCTATCACAAGGCGGTCAATGGCGCGCTGCAAACGCTGCTGATTCCGTCGGCCTCCAATGCCGAACTGAAGAGCCTGCTGGAAACCGGCCTGAAGATCTTCGAAGGCCATCAGCAGCACGCTGAACACGTCGCCGCCGATCTGAAGTGAGGAGCGGTCGCATGCTGCCGGGATGCAAATCTTTCGCAATTCTCAGTGTCGTGTTGGGGGCGATAGGTTCGGTCCCGGCACATGCCGAGACGATCCGCGTGTCGATTGACAAGCTGGTGTTCTCGCCAGCCAACATCAGCGCCAAGGTCGGTGATACGATCGAGTGGGTGAATGACGATATTCTGGCGCATACCGCTACGGTCAAGGGTGATTGGGATGTCATGATCCCAGCCAAGAAGAACGCCAGCTATGTTTTGAAGAAGGCCGGTGATGTCGAGTACTACTGCCGGTTTCATCCGAACATGAAGGGCCACATCGCCGTCGCGCCGAAATAACGGCGACACAACAAACGCCGGGAGAGGGCGATTGCTTACGCCGGGACGTTTGCCCCGGTGTCCTTAGTCCAGCAGAACGTCCCGCAGGACGATCGCGTGGCTGTGTGCGGTGTCGTGTGCCGCATAGATAAGTGTGACGGGACCAGCTTGAGCGAGCGCGCGTATCGCCTCGAGCTGGTCCTTGTTGCTTTTTAATTCCGCCCGATAGCGCCGCTGAAACTCTTTCCAGCGCGCAGGTTCATGACCGAACCATTTCCGCAACTCTGTGCTCGGCGCGACCTCCTTGTCCCAGCGATCGATCGCGGCGGCTTTCTTGGTGACACCACGCGGCCACAGCCGGTCAACCAGGATACGCATCCCGTCGGCTTCGCTCGGCGGTTCGTACGCGCGCTTCAGGGCGATGTTCGCTGCCAGAATTTTACGAGCCATCATTGCTGTCCCAGGTCATGGATTTTCCGAGCTGGATAAAACAAAATCAGAAACACCATTCACATATATCGTTTAACGATAGTTCGATTTCCGTTTCGCAGCGTGCTGCAGCGGGATGCACTGGCGCCGCCATCTGATCGATGTTGACACGAGGTTAGACTATTTGATGAGGCCTGATTGCGGCAGCTCCTGACTGGATATCTTCGGCGCCGATAGATCTTCGCCGGTGCTGCTGGAGCGCTGGCCGGTGCTGTTGAAAACAAGCGTCCCCATCACGATGCCGTAGACCAACCACATCATCAATTGATGCTCGTAGCGTACCGCGATCACGACGGGCGACTCGGGTTCGCGGTCGACCGGCAACAGCGCAATCAGTCGTGCAGCAAGCAGACTGGCTTCGCACGGCGACCAGGTTTTGTTGTCGGTTTTCCAGAGCTTCGACGCGAGACTGTTGATCGCCGCTTCGTTCGGTAACTGGCTTAAACGGGCCGCTTCCTCGATTGGATCGATATCCTGACGCGCCAGCATCGACAGCACCGTCAGCGGCACGCCGTTGCTTTCCATCAACGGCGTCAACAGAAATCGATCGAACTCGGAATGGCCAGACAATGCCGTCATCTCGAACGGTCCTTCCAAGACCCTGCGGTTGTCGGCATTGGTTTGCGATGTGCAGAGCCGAAGCGTGTTCGAACAACATTTTCGCCGCGCTGCTGCATTACGCAAACGATAAATTCCGATAGCAAACTGCAGAAAGTTGAAACTCCGCGTGCAGCCCGTTCGAGCGTCATCGGATATTGAGTTCATATTGACAATATCGATGGCTCGAACGGAAATGCATCGTCGTTAGAGCTGACCTCATCGTTGTGCGGTTTGATCAAAATTCGCCAACGCAAGCAGCAGCACGATATTTGGCCGGTCCGGTCAACGTAGTCCAAAGAACAATTTTGATTGGGGGAGCAACTTGCACCGGGACGTGGCCTGGGAAGGCACGATCACGCCGAAGGACTCGGTGTCGTCACCTTCTACTCAGACTTTCGTATGACGCCGCCGGCTTCGCACGAGCTGAAGCTGTGTCGGGCTGAGGCCTGCCAGCCGATGGGTGGCAATTTCGTGGACGACAATCGTTTCGGCGATCGCAGAACGCGGCGTCTCGGTCTCGCTTGTGAGGACGAGCGTACGAAGAAGCTCCTTGCCGGGTTCGAAAGCCTTGCCGTTCGCATCGGTATCGATGCGCTGCGCCATGGGATGTAATTTTGGGAGGCAAGAGACGATCCAGCCTAAAAAACCTAGCGAACGAAATAATAATCTAAGGGGGAGAAAATCTAATGGAATTTACGGAACCAAAATCCTATTCGCGATCGATGATACCGTTTCTCGATCGCACTCACTCGATTGCCAAGCCCGGATTCTCGCGCTGGCTGGTGCCGCCTGCGGCACTCTGCGTTCACTTGTGCATCGGGCAGGCCTACGCGTTCAGCGTATTCAATCTGCCGATGACCAAGTTGCTCGGCGTCTCGCAATCGGGGCCGGGCGACTGGAAGCTGACCGAACTCGGATGGATCTTCTCCATCGCGATGCTGTTCCTCGGCGTGTCGGCGGCGATCTTCGGCCGCTGGGTTGAAGAAGGCGGTCCGCGCAAGGCGATGTTCACGGCAGGCGTGCTTTGGGCCACCGGCTTTCTGGTTTCCGCGCTCGGCATTCATCTGCACCAGCTCTGGATCATCTATTTCGGCTACGGCGTTCTGGGCGGCTGTGCCCTCGGGATCGGTTACATCTCGCCGGTGTCGACGCTGATGAAATGGTTCCCGGACCGTCCAGGCATGGCAACAGGCATGGCGATCATGGGATTCGGCGGCGGCGCGCTGATCGCTTCGCCGCTGTCGGTGTGGTTGATGAACAAGTTTGCCAGCACGACGGATGTCGGCGTGTTCAACACCTTCATCGTGCTCGGCTGCGCGTATTTCGTCTTCATGATGGTCGGTGCGATGATCGTTCGCGTTCCCGCTCCCGGCTGGAAGCCGGAAGGTTACGTTGCGCCGTCGGCCGCGACCAAGCTCATCACCAAGAACGACGTCTATGTCTACGACGCGATCAAGACCCCGCAGTTCTGGCTGATCTGGACGGTGCTGTTCCTCAACACCACTGCCGGCATCGGCGTGTTGGGTCAGGCCTCCGCGATGAGCCAGGAAATGTTCCCGGGCCACATCACCGCAATCGCCGCGGCCGGTCTGGTCGGACTCATGAGCTTGTTCAATATGGGCGGCCGGTTCAGCTGGGCGTCGCTGTCGGACTACATCGGACGCAAGAACACCTACTTCGTCTACATGTGCCTCGGTTTTGTCCTCTACATCACGGTGCCTTATGCAGGCTCGACCGGCAACGTCGTGCTGTTCGTGTTCTGCTTCCTGATCATCGTCAGCATGTACGGCGGCGGCTTCTCGACCGTGCCGGCGTATCTGCGTGACATGTTCGGTACCCGTTACGTCGGCGCCATCCACGGCATTCTGCTCACCGCCTGGTCGGCGGCGGGCGTCGCTGGACCGGTCCTCATCAACTACATCCGCGAGTACAACGTCACCCACGGTGTGCCGAAGGCACAGGCGTACAATACGACGATGTACATCATGGCTGGATTGCTGGTGATCGGCTTCATCGCGAACTACTGCGTCAAGGCCGTCGACAAGCGCTTCCACATGAAGGCTGACGAGGACAAGGATCTCGGTGCCGCACTCGCACAGGCTGGTGCGGGCGGTGCTCGGGCCGTGCCGGGGAGAGCGTAGGAACGCATCGTGCAATCCACGCACTACATCGAACCAGGCTTCTTCCGGCTCCTGATGGCTTGGCTAGGCTTCCATATTGTCGAAGCCCTGGAGCTGGAGAGGTCTGACTACACTGCAATGGAAGTCGCCGAAGCAACCGCGGCGAGTGGCTATCCACCCGGATTCTAGGAGAAGATCATGAACAATACCGAAGTCGCCAAGACCGGCCCGCTGAAAATCATTCTGGCCTGGGGGTTTGTCGGCATCCCGTTGCTCGGGGGTGTTGCGCAGACGCTGACCAACGCAATGAAGCTGTTCTACTAGCGCGTCGACAAGTTACGCAGCGGCTCAACAATTCGATTCCAACCTGAGCCGCTTATGAATGCCCTGAAAGGCACCGGGTCGAGCAATCGACCTTACTGAGCAAGGCCGGGAACGTGTTCCCGGCCTTGCTTTTTATGTGAGCCGGATCGATCGCATCGAAGATAATCTAAAGTTTTGCCGATCTCAGGCGCAACGCGTTGCCGATGACGCTGACCGATGACAGCGCCATCGCGGCGGCGGCGATCACGGGTGAGAGCAGCAAGCCGAAGGTCGGATAGAGAATGCCTGCCGCGATCGGAACGCCGGCGGCATTGTAGATGAAGGCGAACAGCAAGTTCTGGCGGATGTTGCCCATCACCGCCTGCGACAGCCGGCGGGTCTGGACGATGCCGCCGAGGTCGCCTTTGAGCAGGGTGACGCCGGCACTCTCCATGGCGACGTCGGTGCCGGTCCCCATCGCGATCCCGACATCTGCCGCGGCGAGCGCCGGGGCATCGTTGATGCCGTCGCCGGCCATGGCGACGATGCGGCCCTGCGCCTGCAACCGGCTGACGACGGCGCTCTTGCGGTCCGGCAGCACGTCGGCTTCGACATCCGCAATACCGAGCCGCGCGGCGACCGCTCTTGCGGTGGTCAGATTGTCGCCGGTCAGCATGATGACCTTGATGCCGGCCTCGGCGAGGCCCTTGAGCGCGGCGGGCGTGGATGCCTTCACCGGATCGGCAATCGCAATAATCCCTGCGAGCTTTCCGTCGACGGCGACGTTGATGACCGTCGCGCCTTGCTGGCGAAGCTGCTCGGCCTTGCCGGCGAGCGGGCCGCTATCGATTCCCAATGCATCGAAGAACCCGGCGTTGCCCAGTTGCACGAGCTTTCCGTCGACCTTGCCGCGGACGCCCTTGCCGGTCGGCGAATCGAAATCCTCCACCGGACCGAGTGACAGATTTCGTTCGTTCGCCGCGCGCACGATCGCGTCTGCGAGCGGATGCTCGCTGGCGCGCTCGACGCTGGCGGCGAGGCGAAGCAACGCGGCCTCCTCGAAACCCGGTGCCGGGACGATTGCCGTCACCGCCGGCTTGCCTTCAGTGAGCGTGCCGGTCTTGTCGACCACCAGCGTATCGATCCGCTCCATGCGCTCCAGCACTTCGGCGTTCTTGATCAGCAGGCCGGTCTGCGCACCGCGGCCGACGCCGACCATGATCGACATCGGCGTGGCGAGCCCGAGCGCGCAGGGGCAGGCGATGATCAGGACGCTGACCGCAGCGATGATCCCGAAGGTCAGGCGAGGTTCGGGGCCGAACGTCGCCCACGCGCCGAATGCAATCAGCGCGACGGCAAGAACCGCCGGCACGAACCAGCCCGCGACACGGTCGGCGAGGCGCTGGATCGGCGCACGCGAGCGCTGCGCCTGCGCCACCATCTGCACGATCTGCGAAAGCAGGGTGTCGCGGCCGACCTTCTCGGCGGTCATGATGAAGCTGCCGGACTGATTCAGTGCGCCGGCGATGACCTTGGCGCCGACATCCTTGCTGACGGGCATCGATTCACCCGTCACCAGCGATTCATCGACGTTCGAACGCCCCTCGATGACAGTGCCATCGACCGGTACTTTTTCGCCGGGGCGCACCCGCAGACGGTCGCCTTCATGCACCGCGTCGAGCGCTACTTCGCGTTCGGTGCCGTCGTTTCCGACCAGCCGTGCGGTCTTGGGCGCCAGTTCGAGCAACGCCTTGATCGCGCCGGATGTCGCCTCGCGCGCGCGCAATTCGAGTACCTGGCCAAGCAGCACCAGCACCGTGATCGCGGCGGCGGCCTCGAAATACACCGGCACCGTGCCGTCATGGCCGCGGAAGGCGGCTGGAAAGACATCGGGAAACGCGGTCGCGATAACGCTGTAGGTATAGGCGACGCCGGTGCCCATCGCGATCAAGGTGAACATGTTGAGGTTGCGCGTCTGCAGCGACTGCCAGCCGCGCACGAAGAACGGCCATCCGGCCCACAGCACCACCGGCGTGGCGAAGGCGAGCTGGATCCAGTTCGACCACGCCTGATCGACCCAGCCATGACTGCCGAAAAGGTGCGCGCCCATGTCGAGGACGATGACGGGAAGCGCCAGGGCCAAGCCGATCCAGAACCGGCGGGTCATGTCGGCCAATTCATGGTTCGGCGGCGAGTCGAGGCTGACGACGTCGGGCTCCAGCGCCATGCCGCAGATCGGACAACTGCCCGGCCCGATCTGACGAATCTCCGGGTGCATCGGGCAGGTGAAGACGGTGCCTTCGGGGACCGGCTCCTGCTTGCGCTCGTCCTTGTTGAGATAGCGCTCCGGATCGGCGGCGAACTTGGTGCGGCATCCTGCCGAGCAGAAATGATGGGTCTGCGTGCCTTGCGCGAAGACGTGCGGGCTTTTCGCAGGATCGACGCTCATGCCGCAGACCGGATCGATCACGCGGACGTCGTCGTGCTTATGGTCATGCCCCGCGTGATGGGTGTGGTCATGTCCGCCGCCGCAGCATGACTTGGCGGGCTGCTGTTGGCTTCTGTTGGCTTCCGACATTTTCGATCTCCGGCACGCTTGCATTGTATACCCTATGGGGGTATATATCGGGCATGAGAGAAGATATCAAGGCCTCGGTGGCCAAACGCCTCAATCGTGTCGAAGGGCAGGTGCGTGGCTTGTCGCGCATGGTCGATGAAGATCGCTACTGCATCGATATCGTGACGCAGATCTCGGCTGTTCGCGCCGCGCTGCGCCGGGTCGAGGAGGAAATCCTGCGCGACCACGTCGGCCATTGCGTCGAGCATGCGATCGCCAGCGGCAACAAGGCCGACCAGCGCGCGAAGATCGCAGAGTTGATGGATGTGATCGGCCGCGCCGAGCGTTAAAGGCTCAGCATCGCGCAACAGCCGCACGCATTGCGCGCGGCTGTTTGCCTTCAGCTCAGACGCCGAGATACCGTTGCAGGATGTCGGGCTGCGCCTTGAGTTCGTTCGCCGGGCCTTCGTGGACGATGTGGCCGTTGTTGACGATGTAGACCCGATCCGCCAACGCCAGCGTTGCGGCGAGGTTCTGCTCGACCAGCACGATGGTCTGCCCGGCGGCTGCGAGATCGCGGCAGGCCTTCATCAGGTCGCGGACGATTACCGGGGCCAATCCTTCGAACGGCTCATCGAGCAGTACGATCTTCGGGTCGCGGATCAGCGCGCGGGCGATCGCCAGCATCTGCTGTTCGCCGCCGGAGAGATCGGTGCCGCGGCTGCCGCGTCGTTCCTTAAGCCGCGGGAACATCTCGTAGATGCGATCCAGCGACCATTTGTTTTTCGCGGTCAATCCGGCGAGAATCAGGTTTTCCTCGACATCGAGGCTGCCGAACACCCGGCGTTCCTCATGCACGAGCTGCATGCCCTGTTGGGCAATGATGTGGCTTGGCTTGCCGGCGACTTCTTCGCCATCGAGTACGACCGATCCGGTGCGTGGCTTCACCACACCCATCAGGCTCTTCAGCGTCGTGCTCTTGCCGGCGCCGTTGCGGCCAAGCAGCGCCACCACCTCGTTGCGCTCGACGCGCAAACCGACGTCGAACAGGATGTGGGAATCGCCGTAATACGAATTCAGTCCTTTGACCTCGAGCAAACTCATTGTTCGAGCACTCCGCCAAGATAGGCTTCCTGTACCGTCGGGTTGCCTTTGATTTCCTCAGGCGTGCCTTCAACCAGCACGCGGCCTTCCTGCAGTACGGTCACTCGCTCGACCAGTTCGAACAGCGAATCCATGTCGTGGTCGATGATGATCATGGTGCGACCCTGACTGATGGATTTCAGCAACTTGACCGTCTCGACGCGTTCGCGCGGGCTCATGCCGGCCAGCGGTTCGTCGAGCAGCAGCAGGCTCGGCGAGTTTGCCAGCGCCAGGCCGATTTCAAGCCGCCGCTTCTCGCCGTAGGCGAGGGAAGCGACCGGCGTATCGGCGCGTGCGGTGAGGTTGACCATCGCCAGCGTGTGGTTCACCTGGTCGGTCAATCCCGGAATGCTTTCGATGCTGCGGAACAGGTCGAGTCGGAATTTGCCGCGAAGTTCGGCAAGGACCGCGATGACGATATTGTCGCGAACCGTCAACTGAGAGAACAACTGGTTGACCTGGTAGCTCTTGGTGAGACCGAGCTGGCAGACATCGGTGACGCTCTGACCGGTGATGTCGTTGCCTTCGAAAACAATTTTCCCGGAGGTTGGAGCAACTTCGCAGGTCAACATTTTGAAAAAGGTCGACTTGCCCGCACCGTTCGGCCCGATGATGCCGCGCAGTTCGCCGTGGTTCACCGTAAAGTTGATATCGCTGTTGGCGAGCAGGCCGCCGTAGCGCTTGGTGAGACCGGTCGCTTGCAGGATCGGCCCCTTGTAGTCATCGCCGTCGCGGTGGCGGGGAGGTAGTGGCGACGCGACCGGTATCTTGGCGATCGCGGCCTCGGCGGCCTTCTGTTCTTCTTCGGCGGTCAACCCGGGTATTGGGCCATCTTGCGCCGGCTCTTCAGCTACGGCCTTCTTGCCGGTGACAAGCGCGTACAGATCGACGAAGCCGCCGATGATGCCGTGGCGCAGGAAACAGACCAGCAGCACGAAGATGACGCCGAGCACCAATTTCCAGGCGGCGCCAAGACCGAGCGCGGCCTGCAGGAAGTCCTGCAGGAACAGCCAGATCGCGGCGCCGAGCAGCGGGCCGAACAGGGTGCCGGTGCCGCCGATCGCAGTCTGCATCACGAGCTGCGCCGAGGTTTCGAACATGAACGCGTCCGGCGGCATGAACGCCTGCATGATGCCGAGGAGGCCGCCGGCAAATCCCGCATAGGCAGCGGCGACGACAAAGGCGGTGAGCTTGTAGCCGTGGATATTGTGGCCGACCGCGGTCGCGCGCAGCGGATTGTCGCGGATCGCGCGCAAGACGGCGCCGACCGGCGAGCGGATGATGCGCAGGGCGATCACGATACCGACGAAGTACCAGAAGGCGAGGAAGCCATAGAGCGGCCAACCGCTGGAGAAATGGAAGCTGGTGAAGCCGAGATCGAAGCTCGGGCTCGGTACACCCGGCAGACCGTTCTCGCCGCCGGTCCAATCCGACAGCGGATTGAATTCGACGAAGTAGAACACCTCGGCAATCGCCACGGTGATCATCGCGAAGTAGATGCCGGTACGACGCAACGCGATCAGCCCGACCAGGTAGCCGACGACAGCGGCCGCAATCATGCCGATGAACAATGCCGAGACCACATGGTGGAAACCGGTGCGGGTCAGCAAATAAGCCGTGACGAAGCCGCCGGTGCCGTAGAGCGCCGACTGGCCAAACGACAGAAGCCCGGTGAAGCCGAACAGGATGTCGAAGCCGATTCCGAACAGGCCCCACACCAGGATTCGATTGACGGTGTTCGGCGCGAAGCCGAGGTGCGGCAGGATGAAAGGCGCGAGGATCAGGCCGATGGCCGTCAGCGTCTCGACAAGAAAAGGACGTTGCTTGATCATTGTGAAACCGTTTCTAACCGCGGCTTTGTGAGCCAAACAGGCCATGTGGCCGCAGCACCAGCACCAGCGTCATTGCCGCGAACAGCATGACATAGGCATAGCCGGGGTTGATCATGGAGGTGATACTGATGATTTCGCCCGCGATCAGCCCGCCCAGAATAGCCCCGGGAAACGAGCCGACGCCGCCGATCACAACGACCACGAAGGTCTGCACCAGGATTTTCTCGCCCATATCCGGCGTCAAGGACGCGACAGGCGCGTTGACAATACCCGCGAAGCCGGCAGCCATGGCACCGATGCCGAAGACCACCATGAAGACGCGATAGACGTTGATGCCGAGCGAGGCCACCATCACGGAGTCTTCGATGCCGGCGCGGACGATCATGCCGATGCGGGTGCGATAAAGCACCAGGAATAGCGACAGCAGCGCCACCGCGACGATGCCGACCAGCGCCAGCCGGTAGGTTGGATAATACATGAAGCCGAGTGACGTGATGCCGGCGATTATCTTCGGCGCTGGAACCGTGAGCGACAGGCTGCCGAAGGTAAAGCGGACCAATTCGACCAGGCAGATGCTGATGCCGAACGTCACCAGCAACTGGTCTTCGTCCGGCCGTCCATAAAAGTGCCGGATGATAATCCGTTCCATCGCCACGCCGACCACCATGACGAACAGTGAGCCGGCGATAATGGCGATGATAAACGAGTCTGTGTAGGTATAGGCGACATACCCGGCGTAGCCGCCGAGCATGAACATTGCGCCGTGCGCGAGGTTGAGGACACCGAGCGTCCCATAAATGATCGTCAGTCCGGATGAGATCAGCGCAAGCAGCGCGCCGAGCACCAGCCCGTTGAACATTTGCGAAATTAAGTTAGCCCAGTTAATCACCGTCGACCTCGCGCACGGAATGAAGTTTCAGAACGCGATCAGGTATAATCGCCGAGCTTGCAGCCGAACGCGTCCGGCTTCTGCATCAGGCCCTCACCCGGGATGATTTCGACGATGTCGTAGAAATCTTCCTTGTTCTTCATGTCGGCAGGCTTCTTGCCCTTGACGATGATGACGGGGCGAACGCACTGGTGGTCTTCCGGCCGGTAATGGACATCGCCGACCAGGGACGGGATCGTTTCGCCCTTCTCCCAGGTCTTGATGATATCCGGCGGATAGAAGCTGCCGGTTTCCTCGACCATGCGGGCCCAGTGCACGAAGCTCATGTAGCCGTTTTCCGCGCCCCATTCCGGCTTGTAACCGTACTTCTTCGAGAACGCATCGTTGAACATCTTGGCCAACGGATACTTGTCTTCCATCGTCCACCAGTAGTCGGTCGCGCAGTAAACGTCGGCCAGCAAGCCGCCGCCGACTTCGCGGGCGAGGAACGGAATCTGGTAAGGCACCACCAGCTTCATCTTGTCGAAGATGCCGAACTGCTTGGCCTGCTGGATCGACAGCACCGCGTCATGGCCCCAGTTGACGTTGATCAGCACGTCAGCGCCGGAGTTGGCGACGTTCAGCAGGTAGGATGAATAGTCCGGCGCGCCGAGCGGCGAAACCTGGTTGGTGACGGTCGTCCATCCCGCGGTCGCAAGGAAGTCCTGCATCGATTTGGTGACGGTGTGACCGTAGGTGTAGTCCGGCGTCAGGTAGGCGGCCTTCTTGTTCTTGCCGAAGGCCTTCACCAGCACCGGGCCGATCGCCGCAGCGGCGGTCTGGCCGAAGAAGTTCTGGCGGAAACCGTAACGCACGCAGTCCTTGCCGGTGGTGTCGTTGGAGCCGGAAATGCCGGCGACGTACAGCACCTTTTCGCGCTGCGCGAGCTTGTTGAGCGCGACCGCAACGGCCGATGAGGTCGAGCCGGTCATCAACACGACCTTGTTCTCGGTGATGAAACGCTGCTGCGCCTGCACCGCTTCGTTCGGCTTGGCGGCGCTATCGGCGACGACCAGCTTCACTTCCTTGCCGAGCACGCCCTTCTTGGTCTTGGGCGAAAGCTTCTTGACCAGTTCGTGGCCCTCATTGAGGTGTTCGACCGCGAGCTGCATGCCCTTGAGTTCGTCTTCGCCCTGCACCGCATAGGTGCCGGTGCGCGGCACTGCTGCGCCGATGGTGACCGAATTCCCGGACGAGCCGGCAGGATAGGTGCCGATTGCGGGATGATCGGCCGCGAACGCCGGCATCGTAAACCCGGCCGGAAGCAGGGTGCCGCCAACGAGGCCGGCGCCTGCCTGAAGCAAGGTGCGCCGGGAGACCCCAGCCTTGAATTCTTGTTCGCCCATTGAGCGTTTGTCCATTGGTCGTCCTCCGAGGGTATTTTTGTTGACGTCAGCCGATACAGTCGGCCACGAACCAGAAAGGGCCAAAAGCGCGCAGTCGGAAACGTCGACTTTGCACCTATGGTCCTTGGCCCTTTGGTTTCGTTCCTTGAGCCTTCTGTCAATTTCACTTTGGTCGAAAGCGCAACTTCCCGATATTGGAAGATGGGCTAATAAGGCATGGGAATCATGGATTTACTTAACAGGTCGCGGACCGCTCGAATCGCGTGTTTTGCACGCGCATTCGCGCTCGCACCGAACTACTGGCGACGTTGCTCAGGTTTCGATTAACAAGTCTGCCGACCAAGCATGGACGATATGCCGCAATTAATTCCGCCAGACGATTACCGGTGAGCGCGCACGCGGCGGATCATCTGCTCGACATGGGCGATCGGGGTTTCGGGCTGGATGCCGTGGCCGAGATTGAAGATCAGTCGGCCACTGGCGTAGTTCGCCAGCACATCGTCGACAGCGCGGTCGAGCGCCGCACCGCCCGCGATCAATGCCAGCGGATCGAGATTGCCCTGCACCGCAACACGATTCTGCACGCGGTCGCGGATCAGTGACGGTTCGGCGGCCCAGTCGATGCTGACGGCGTCGACGCCGGTTCGCTCGACATAAGAAGGTAACAGGGCTCCGGCGCCGCGCGGAAACCCGATGATTTTGGCGTCTGCCACTTTTTTACGCACACCCTCGACGATGCGCCGCGTCGGCTCGACCGACCAGCGCTCGAATTCGCGCGGCGGCAATACGCCGGCCCAGGTATCGAAGATCTGCAGCACGTCGGCGCCGGCGGCGAGTTGCCCGGTGAGATAGGTGATCGAGCTTTCGACCAGCGTATCGATGATCCTCGCAAAGGCGTCCGGGTGACGATAGGCCAGCATCCGCGCCGGCGCCTGGTCCGGCGTGCCTTGTCCAGCCACCATGTAGGTGGCTACCGTCCACGGCGCGCCGCAAAAGCCGATCAGCGCAATTGAAGGATCGAGTTCGGCGCGCACGCGGCGTAGCGCCTCGTAGATCGGCGCGAACTTGTCCGCATCAACCTTTGCAGCCAGCGTCGCGACCTTGTCGGGCGTATCCAGCGGGTCGAGCCGCGGACCCTCGCCGGCCTCGAAGCGCACCGAGCGGCCGAGCGCATACGGCACCACCAGGATATCCGAGAAGATGATCGCGGCATCGAAGTTGAAGCGGCGGATCGGCTGCAGCGTCACTTCGGCGGCGTATTCCGGCGTAAAACAAAGATCGAGGAAACCGCCGGCCTTCGCCCGCAGTTCGCGGTATTCCGGCAGATAACGCCCGGCCTGGCGCATCATCCACAACGGCGGCACCGCCTGCCGCTGGCCGGACAGCACATCCATGAAAGGTTGGGAGACAGAGGGTCGCGTCAATTCAGCATTCCGATTGTTGCATAGCGCTTTTGCGGCCCCTGATACACGGATGCAGCCGCCTTGGCCACGGCACTATGCGGTGCCGGGCCTGGCAAGGCCCACGGCCCACAGCGCGAAGGCGTAGACGATGGCGATTTCGTCGAGCCGGTTGAACCGCCCGGATGCGCCGCCATGTCCCGCACCCATGTTGGTCCGCAGCAGCACCGGACCGCCCCCTCGCATGGTGGCGCGCAACCGCGCCACCCACTTCGCCGGTTCCCAATAGGTCACGCGCGGGTCGGTCAGCCCGCCCATGGCGAGGATCGCCGGATAGTCCTTTGCCGCGACATTGTCGTAGGGCGAGTAAGACAGGATGGTGCGGAACGCGGCTTCGTCGGTGATCGGGTTGCCCCACTCTGGCCACTCCGGCGGCGTCAGCGGCAGCGTTTCGTCGCGCATGGTGTTGAGCACGTCGACGAACGGCACTTCCGCGACGATGCCGGCGAACAACTCGCCTGCGCGATTGGCGACCGCGCCCATCAGCATGCCGCCGGCGCTGCCGCCATGCCCGACGATGCGCCTTGCGGAGGTGTATCTGGCGTCGATCAGCGCGCGGCCGGCGGCGGCGAAGTCGTCGAAGGTGTTGGTCTTCTTCTCGCGCTTGCCGTCGAGATACCAGCCCCACCCCTTGTCGGCGCCGCCACGGATGTGGGCGATGGCATAGACGAACCCGCGGTCGACCAGCGACAGCCGATTGGCCGAGAACGATGCCGGCATGGCATGACCGTAGGAGCCGTAGCCGTACAGCAACAGCGGCGCCGTGCCGTCGCGCGACATGTCGCGGCGATGCAGGATCGACACCGGCACCTTTGCGCCGTCGTCCGCCGTCGCCATGATGCGTGTGGTGACGTAGTCGGCCGGGTTGTGCCCTGACGGAATTTCCTGCCGCTTGCGCAGCGTGCGGGCGCGGCTCGCCATGTCGTAGTCGTAGACTTCCGACGGCGTCGTCATCGACGAATAGGCGAACCGCAAGGTCGTCGTATCGAATTCGTAGCCGCCCAGGGTATCGAGCGAGTAAGCCGCCTCGTCGAAGGCGATAGCATGTTCCTCGCCGGATGTGAGGTCGCGAATGACGATGGAGGGCAGCGCGTTGGCGCGCTCCAGCCGCACCAGATGATTGGCGTAGAGTTCGATATCGAGCACGTAGATTCCGGTGCGATGCGGAATGAGATCACGCCAATTGGCGCGCGCGGGCGAGGCCAGTGGCGCGGTGACGATCTTGAAATCGATCGCGCCGTCGGCATTGGTCAGGATGAAAAGCTCGTCGCCGCGATCGGCGATCGAATACTGCACGCCTTCTTCACGCGCGGAAACCAGCCGCGGTTGCGCGCCGGAGTCGCGAAGATCGATCAGCCATTGCTCGGACGTCTCATGATCGCCGCCGGCAATGACGCAGAAGCGGCCGCTGGCGCTTTCATGGATATGGGTGAACCAGCCGGTATCCTTCTCTTCGTAGACCAGCGTGTCATCCGCCTGCGGCGTGCCGAGCCGGTGGCGATAGACCTGCATCGGACGATGGTTGTCGTCGAGCTTGACGTAGAAGAAGGATTGCGCGTCGAGGCTCCAGACCACGCCGCCGTCGGTTTCTTCAACGACGTCGGCGCTGTCTTCGCCGCTCGCCCAGTCGCGTACGCGGATGGTGAAATATTCCGAGCCGCGCAGGTCGGCGCTCCACGCTTCCAGTTTGTGGTCCGGCGAATGTTGCGCGCCGCCGAACTTGAAATAGCTTGAGGTCTTCGCCAGCGCATCGCCATCGAGGATGATCTGCGCGTCGCCGCCACCTGTTTCAAGATTTTGGCGCGGCATGCGGCCGATCAGTTCATGCTGTCCGCCTTCGCGGAATTTGTGCATGTAAGCGAACGGTCCGTCGGGCGAAGGGACGCTTGAATCGTCCTCCTTGATGCGGCCGCGCATTTCGGCGACGAGTTCGGCCTGCAGCGGCGCGGTGCCGCCGAGCACGCTGTCGGTGTAGGCGTTCTCAGCCTCAAGATAGGCGCGGATATCCGGTTGCAACAGTTGCGGATCGCGCAGCACTTCCTGCCAGTTGTCGTCCTTGAGCCAGGCGTAATCGTCGACCAGTTCCTGGCCGTGCATGGTGAAACGATGCGGACGGCGTTCCGCGCGCGGCGGCTGCGAAGATGTGCGGCTGTTCTGATCGTGCATATTGTCCTGTGATCTGCTTAACGCGTTACGCGCGGACCTGTTCGCTGAGGAATTTGATGGCGGCTTCGAGTGCGCCGTCACCGTGCGGAATGTCGAGCGCATCAAGTCCCATTTCGACGACGCCGAGCGTGCCAAGAATCATCGGCGCGTTGATGTGTCCCATATGGGCAATGCGGAAGGCTTTGCCAGAGAGGTCGCCGATGCCGGTGCCGAGCACGACGCCGCACTTGGTGTTGCAGTAGCGTTGCAGCGCGGCCGGATCATGTCCGTTGTTCATGCGAATGGTGGTAACGGTGTCGGATCGCTCGCCGGCATCGCTGATGTTGAATTCGATAACGCCGCCTTGCGCCCACGTCTCCACCGCGCGGCGCACGGTTTGCGCCAGCAGGCGATGGCGCAGGTACGAATTCTCCAGCGTTTCCTCGAACAGCATGTCGATGGCCTGCCGCAGCGCATACAGCAAATGCACCGGCGCGGTGCCGGAATATTTGCGGTAATGCTCGCTGCCTTCGCGCAAGGTCCAGTCCCAGTAGGGTGTGCGCAGGCCGGCCGATTGATGAATTTGCCGCGCACGATCGTTGGCTGCGACGAAAGCGAGGCCGGGCGGCGTCATCAGGCCTTTCTGCGAGCCGGACATGGCGACATCGACGCCCCACGCGTCCATCTCGAACGGTATGCAGCCCAGCGACGCCACGGTGTCGACGGCAAACAGGGCGTCGTGCCCGGCCGCCTTGATGGCTCTGCCGATCGCGGCGATGTCGTTGACGACGCCCGACGCGGTATCGATTTGCACCACGAGAACCATCTTGATCTTGCGCTCGGTATCCTGCCGCAGCCGGGCTTCGACATCGGCAGGCCGGACGGCGCGCCGCAGATCGCCTTTCAGCACCTCCACCTCGACGCCCATCGCGGCAGCGGCTTCACCCCAGCCGATCGCGAAGCGCCCGCTCTCCAGCACCAGGATCTTGTCGCCGCGTGACAGCGTATTGCTGAGCACGGCTTCCCATGCACCGTGACCATTGGCGATGTAGATGTAGGACCGGCCCTGGGTCACGAACAGCCGGCCAAGGTCGCGCAGCAAACCGTCCGTCAGCTGCACCATGGTGTCGGAATAGATATCCAGTGCTGGACGATGCATCGCCTGCAACACTTCGTCGGGCATCGTGGTAGGGCCGGGGATGGCGAGAAATTCCCGTCCCGCTCGAACAACCATTGTCGAATTTCCTTTTCTTGCAACGTGCCATGCCTGGCATGTCGAGGCGATGATTCGAAGGGTCGGAGAATCCTGAACCGACGAAGAACCTTTAGCTGAACATAAGAATCATTTTGTCATTTGCCGAGCGCTTTCGCGATACTTTGCCAGATATCATCCTTGATCTGGGTCGCGAGCGGACTTGGAATGCTGACCACTGGATCGGGATTCTTGCGGCACGCCTGGACCAGGCGAAGAATCCACACCTCTCCGTCGGTGTAGTAGAGATCGCCTTCGCCATTGCGTCCGGCGATAGTGGGGCCGACGCCGGTGACCTGATATTTCGCGGTGACCATGCCGGCTGTGTCAAGATCGGTGGCGAGCAATCGGCGTTCCGCGTCGATATCGGCTGCGATATGATGGGTGATGGCGCCAGTATAGTGGCTGACGCCAACGCTCCGGTCGAAGGTGGCATCGCCGAGCCAGACCGGGCGATTTTCCTCGCCCCGCTCCAGCACCTTCCAGAGCCGCACGTGATGCCGCTGGTCCGCACTGGCGCCGACCTGCTTTTCAAACGCGAGGTCTTCGCGGCGGCCGAGATAGTACAGATTGCTCACCGGGGCATCACGATACGGCCGGCGAAAGATCACGCTGCCGGCGATCCCGATACTTGATCGAAACGACAGGGCAACGGCGGGCGACCAGCCCGCGGCCTGCATCGCGCAGACGATGTCGTCATGGTCGCCGATCAGGCCGACATTGATCGGATCGCCGGGAATGCCTTGCGCCGTGCGCGTCACCATCGGGACGCCGGCCAACTGCTTCTGATGCTCGTAATGAGTCCAGATCGTCGGCAGCACCAGATAAGCCGTCAGGCCGTAAATCGCCAACAGCAGGATCGTGACCTTGATGGTGCGCCGAAGCCGGCCGCGTTTGCGGCGCGTTGTGGAAGCAGGCGTTGCGTCATCGCTAGGCAGCGGCGATGGCGTCATGCCGGCGTCATCGTCTGGTCTCGCGGCAGCCGGCGGCTTCAGCGTCCTCGACCGAGCAGAACCAGCGCGTGCCCTTGCTGACTTTCATCTTGATCTGGGCGTACCAGCGGCTGGTCGGGCGATGATAGATGCAGTGGCCCGACCGGTTGACGTTGCCTTTGATCATGCAGGCGGGCGAAGGTGGCACCGGGCCGGAGGCCGAAGCCAGCAGAATGCGGCGGACATTTTCCTTGGGCTTGGCCGCGCCGAGAATAACGGCGTTCTTCTTGCGGATACGCCAATCGGCGGGGGCAATGAACGCGCCCTGCCACAGTCCCGCATTGGCCGCTTGCGCTTCCTTCTGGTCGGCATCGTAGACGTGCGTGTAGCGCACGAACGACAGCGCCCATCCGGCCTTCACCATCCACTTCTGGATGTCTTCGCCATCGACCTCGCATTTGGCCAGCGTCCGGCCGCGACGATCGGCGTGCCCCATATGACAGGTCCAGGATTTCTTGCCGGCATATTTGACCAGTTCGTCGCGCGCGGCGATGCCGCATTTCCAGTGGGCACCCTTCGCATCGAGGCAAAGCTGTTCCAGCGCCGGCGCATCCACTCCCATCAATCGGATTCGGGTGTTGCCGATGCTGACCTCGTCGCCGTCCTGGATTTTTGGGATGCCGGTGACGTCGGCGGCGTTCGCGGTGGCCGCACCAATCAGCGCCATCAAAACAGCGGCAAGGGAAATGGATTTGAACATCAGTCCTTAGCCATCAATGAGCGTTAAGCGATGCGAGCAGTGTTGTCGTGAAATCCTTGGGCAGAGGCGGATTGTGCGCGAGCCTTGCCCCGATCCTTGCCCCGATCCTTGCAGCAAGTCTGCGAATTATGGTGCCATTTTGGCTGCGGACAGGCGAGCCGTTGCCCGCGAACAACAATCACAGTGCCGTGTAGCATCAGCGTTGCGCCCCGCGCTGCATTATCGTGCGCCGCGCCAGCGCCAGGCCCATCAGCACAAAGGCCGACGTCACCTCGGGGCCGCCGACCAGGATCCGGGTCGGCGTTTTCATCTTGTTCCACTCATAGGCCTTGAAGGGGCCGCGGCGACCGCCTTCGCCGAGCTGGCGCAGGATGCAATGCAGCGCCGGGATGAATGTCTCCGGATCGGCGCCGAGGTGCCCCAGCGCGATCAGCGCCAGCGCCGCATCGAACGGATTCATCTCAATGGCGATCAATTCGTCCAGCACATAGACCAGCACCTTGTCCCGCATGAAGGCGAATGCGCCATCCGGATCGATGGCCTGCTGTGCGGCCGGCGGCAGTTCCCGGAACGCGGCATAGCAGCGGCCGAAATAGGCGCAGTAAAGCTCGGGCAGGTAGTAGATGTGCGAGCGCGGATTTGCGAACGCGCCGCTCGCCACCAGCCGCCGCTGAAAACCCACGATCCGCCGCAGCGTATCGAGCCTTGCGGGGGTTTCGACGATGCGCCATCGCGCGCAGTTGCGGAAACTGACCTCGAGCACGTCGAGGTTCAGCGTCGGATCGAGATCGTTGCCGAACGGACGTTCGCCCGCGAGATTGTCGATCCAGGTGACGATGCCGCCCTCATAATCGATGTTGTCGTTGAGCGGCACTGTGACCAGCGGTTCGTTGCGGCTGCTGTCGACCTGATAGCCGGCATAGAAATCCACCAGCGGCTGGTCGAGGATCGGGTCGGTCGATCCGGCCTGGGTCGCGGCGGAGAACGAACAGGCGGTGGTGTCGCAATCCGGCACATAGATGCCGAAGCCAAGCTCCTGCTTGATCTGCGCAAAGAAGCGATGGAAGCGTGGATGCGGCGGCGGCGCCAGCGCGGTGATGACATCGACAGTGCTGCCGTCGTGCGCGTGGACTGCTTCGCGGCTGGGCTTGAGGCAGAAGTCGATCATCTCGGCAATCGCACCGCGCGCCGAGGTGGTCTCATCCGCGGCCGCAAGGCCGGTCGTGATGTAGCTCAGCAGCGCCTCGGTGAAGAAGGCATCGTAGTAGGCCGAGCGGTGGCGGATTTGCACCGGCTCCCACATCGGCTCGGCGATGCCGGTCCATGGCGGGTTGATCAGCCGGCCGGTCGGTGAGCGCGCGATGAACACGCGCGCCAGATTGAACATCAGCGTGGAATTCTTGTAGCCGCGGGCGTTGAGCCCGGTCAGCGCCATCAGGAACTCGGAACCGCGAACGTCCGGATCGCCGATCAGGTTGAAGGCGGCATAGGTCGGGATGAAGCCGTGTTTGCTGAACGACCGCAGCAAATGACTGCCGCAGGTGCGGATCGCCGCTTCGATCTCGTGCAAGGCCGGGGCGGTGGCGGGCGGGGGCAAGGCAGGGGGCTTCGGGTGCTGTAGTTGCAGCGTGTCGAGCAGGCTGGCAACCGGTCGGCCAATGGCCGACCAGTCGGGATTGTCCGCGTCGCGGGCCTGCATCAATGCCGACCGCAACGCCTGCAAGCGCGTCTCGTCACGCAATTCGGGCAGGCCGGCCCGCCGCAGCAGGGGTCGCAGGGCCGGGTTTCCCAGCGCGGTCCGATAGAATGTCGCCAGATGGGCATCGCCGCCGCGGTGGCATCGAAGCAGTGGATCGCAGACGTCGTAGAGCGAAGGGCCGTCCTTGGGTGCCGTCAAAGCGCGGTAGGCAGCGCCGGCGAAATACTGGACATCCATCAAAAACCCTTCCGCTTAGCCTGCCGGTTACGCCGTAGCCCTGCTACCCGCCTCCCTAATGAAACCCACAAGCCATTGAAAAGTTACACAAATAGCTCCGAAACGCAAATGTGATGCGGGTCACGAAAGTGCGTAGCATCAGCGCGCCTCAGCTTATGATCGACGGCGGATCGATCCGGAGACACAGCCGTTATCGATAAAAGGACTGCCGGGTTGCCCCGAAACGTGTCACGCGGTAACACTTTGTTATGTTGCGGTGCCGCAAATCGAGCACAATTGGTCTGCAAGACCTCCGCAACCCTCAAACCAATATGAGTACCGGCGCGACAGAATGGTCGCGACAAGAAGGACAATGGGAACCTGGTTATGAATATCCGGCAGTTTCGCGTATCGCGCCGTTCAGTGACCATTCTCACCGTCCTCATTGGTACGGTATCGCTCGCCATCGGCGCCCATGCCGCGCTGTACAAGCGCGCAGCGGAGACGACCAAGGCGGTTGCGGTTTCTGCCGCAGGAGATTCCGTCAAGGGTGCCGCCAAGCTCGCTCTGGTGATCGGCAACGGTCATTACCCCGACGCCAACGCGCCGCTTACCCAGTCCATCAATGACGCGCGGGCCCTCAGCGCCGCGCTGCGCCACGACGGCTTCGACGTCGATATGGTTGAAGACGCCGGCAAGGCCGACCTGCGCCAGGCAGTGGACCGGCTGAAATCGAAAATCCGCTCCGACTCCACGGTGATGTTGTTCTTCGCCGGCTACGGCGTGCAGGCCGGCCGCAAGAGCTACATGATCCCGGTCGACGCGGCGATCTGGAAAGAATCCGATGTTCGGCGCGATGGCACCAGCATCGAGTCGGTGCTTGAGATGATGAAGCAGCGCGGCGCACGGGCCAAGCTGGTGGTGGTCGATGCCTCGCGGCGCAATCCCTACGAGCGCCGGTTCCGGTCGTATTCGCACGGTCTGGCGCCGATCAATGTGCCTGATAACGCGCTGATCCTGTCGTCGGCGACGCCGGGCAAGGTGGTCGACGATGTGACCGGGCAGAACAGCCTGCTGGTGACGGAGCTGCTCAACAATCTCAATTCGCAGGCAACCGGTGCCGAGGCGATCTTCAGCAAGACCCGCGCGGCGGTGTCGCAGGCGTCTGCCGGGCAGCAAGTGCCCTCGGTGGCATCGTCGCTGCTGGATGACGTCCACTTCCGGCCTGAAGTGCAGGCCACGACCGCCAAGGCGGGTAGCTGATCTAATTGCTCTCCGCCGATACCGGCCGGACCTGATCGCCTTCGCGCAATAGCGCGCCTGCGCGCGCGACCACGACGTCGCCTTCCGCCAGGCCATCGCGGATTTCGACATTGCCTCCCGACATCAGTCCGGTTTCGACGCGCCGGGTTTCGACGCGCTGGCGGCGGACCACCTGGATGACTGTGCCAGCGCTGCTGTAGAGGATCGCCGTCAGCGGCACCGAGACGCCGCAGCTCTCGCCGACCTTGATCGAAGCCCGTCCCGGTGAATTGACCAGCAGGAATTTCCTGGCATCCACCGCGATGAAAACCTGACCGAGTTGCGTGTTGGGTTCGACGGTGGCGGCAACGCGGCGAACTTTCCCGTCGATGTCGCCGGCGCCGATGATCTTGATGGTCGCGGGCTGATCGACCTTCAATCGCGCGAGGTCGCGCGTCGGCACCTGCGCTACCAGGTCGAACTCGTTTCCCGTGATGATGCTGAACAGCGCCTCGCCTTTACCTGAAGCAACCGCGCCAACGACCGCGGAGGATGCGCCGACCATCCCGGCCGCCGGTGCCTGAACCAGGATCGAGCCGCCCTCCGGGGGGCTCAATCTGGCGAGGGTCTGCCCTGCCGTCACGGTCTGCCCGGCATCGACCATCACCTCCGCCACCTTCAGGCCGGGGCGGTCCGGCCGCACCGCGATCTCTTCCTTCGGACGGAGAATGCCGAACACATCGACGACATCGGAGAAGCACGACTTGGTAGCCTTGAGCACGGTGACGGCGGCGCCATTCGCCGGCGCATCATCCGTGGCGCGCGAGGAGTGCGGCGATGCGGTGGCAAGCATCACAGCCGCGAGCCAAGCCGCATGATGCCGTCGATGCCGCGCGCGCCCGGTCGAACGCTTCAACGATCTTCCGAACGCGACAAATGAAATCATGAAATTCGCTTTTCGATTCTGAAACGGCGGCCACCGTGCCGGCAGACTATTGTACGCGGCAGCCATCGCCAAGACATGCTGCAAACGGATGTGACTTGTGACACACTTCATGTCGCCGCAGAATTTTACGGGCGGCTGCGAAAGCGGAAATTATCGCCCAATTTATCGAATCTGCGCCGGAAACGGCATTTTGGGGTTCATCGGCCGAGATCAGGAATTCATTGCGATGACCAAGCAGGCTGAGTTTGCCATCATCCTCAAAATGAATCCGATGTTTGCCGAACTCGGCGTCGACGAACTGCAACGGATTTCAAACCTCTGTCAGACCCAGCAGCTCGCAAGCGGCGAAATGCTGTTCCAGAAAGGTGACAGTGGCGACGCGCTGTTCGGAATACGACGCGGCCAGATTCGGATCGAAACCGGCGCGTCCGATGGATCGCGGCTGACGTTGAACTTCCTGGGGCCGGGCGACGTGTTCGGCGAGGTCGCGGTGCTTGACGGCAAGAGCCGCACCGCCGATGCGACGGCGGCAGAGCCGACCGAATTGTTTGTATTGCGGCGGGAGGATTTCCTGGCGCACCTGGAGCGCGAGCCGCGCGTCGCGGTGAAACTGATCGAATTGCTGTGCCAGCGGATTCGCTGGATGAGCGAGCGCATGGAGGAATCGGTGCTGCAGCCGCTTCCGGTGCGGCTGGCACGACGGCTGTGTGCGCTGGCGTCCGACTTCGGCTCCGAGGTGCACATCTCGCAGGAACAACTCGGCGTCTTCGTCGGCGCCGCGCGCGAAAGCGTCAACCGTCAACTGCAGCTATGGCGCAAGGACGGCATTCTTGATCTGCAGCGTGGCCGCGTGCTGTTGCTGAACATGAGTAAGCTGACCGCGGTGGCACGCAACGAGTAGCGCCTCTCGCTTTACTTGTGGTCGATCACAGGCGGTACGTCGCTGGCGTCTGCGCCTTCGCCGCTCGACACCAAGAGCTTCTTGCCGTAGCGCCACGCGAGCCGGCCAACATCGTCCATCATCAGGAACATCGCCGGTACGAAGATCAGCGACAGCACGGTCGAGAAAATGAGACCGCCGATTACCGCTAACGCCATTGGCGAACGGAACTCGCCACCGGCGCCGAACGCCAGCGCGCTCGGGATCATGCCGGCGGCCATGGCGATGGTGGTCATGACGATGGGGCGTGCGCGTTTCATGCCGGCGTCGATGATGGCGTCTTCGCGCGTCATCCCGGCGCGGATCGATTCGATGGCGAATTCGACCAGCATGATGGCGTTCTTGGTGACGATGCCCATCAGCATCAGGATGCCGATCCACACCGGCGTCGTGAGCTGCTTGCCGGTGAGCAGCAGCGCCATGATGGCGCCGCCGATCGACAGCGGCAGCGAGAACAGGATAGTGATCGGCTGCAGGAAGGTGCCGAACAGCAGCACCAGCACCGCATAGACCATCATCAGCCCGGCGCTGAT
>Ga0207657_10001024_pt1 | contig 29655 bp, 28 predicted proteins | sample KBSC33metaG_FD_184316 | JGI IMG/M metagenome (GOLD analysis project Ga0207657, IMG submission 184316) | Corn rhizosphere microbial communities from Kellogg Biological Station, Michigan, USA - KBS C3-3 metaG (SPAdes) (version 2) | ecosystem: Host-associated > Plants > Roots > Rhizosphere > Soil ...
ATTTCGGTTAAAGAAAAAGACGCAAATCCACCGCGTTATGGATTATATCGTTCTACTCTTGTTCTTATGGAACAAATCAGATACGAACCGTTCAACAGGCGGGGCTCGGCCCCAAGGAATGCAACGTCAGTTGATACTTGAACGGAGGCAGGGGACATGGCAGCGCAGCTCAAGGTAATCGGTAGCGGATTGGAATCTCCCGGCATGGATCGTCAGAAGGCCCTCGAAGCGGCGCTCGCACAGATCGACCGCGCGTTCGGCAAGGGCTCGGCGATGAAGCTGGGCAGCCGCGAGAAGATGGAGGTCGAGACCATCTCGACCGGTAGCCTTGGGCTGGACATCGCGCTCGGCGTCGGCGGGTTGCCGCGCGGCCGGGTGATCGAGATTTACGGGCCGGAGAGCTCGGGCAAGACCACGCTGGCGCTGCACGCGATCGCCGAGGCCCAGCGGGGCGGCGGTACTGCGGCCTTCGTCGACGCCGAGCATGCGCTCGACCCGGCCTATGCCAAGAAGCTGGGCGTCGACATCGACGAGCTGATCGTCTCGCAGCCGGATACTGGTGAGCAGGCGCTCGAGATCGTCGATACTTTGGTGCGCTCGAACGCGATCGACGTGCTGGTGGTGGACTCTGTCGCCGCGCTGGTGCCGCGGGCCGAGATCGAGGGCGAGATGGGCGACAGCCATGTTGGCCTGCAGGCGCGCCTCATGAGTCAGGCGCTGCGCAAGCTCACCGGCTCGATCAGCCGCTCGCGCTGCATGGTCATCTTCATCAACCAGGTGCGGATGAAGATCGGCGTCATGTACGGCAATCCGGAGACGACGACCGGCGGCAATGCGCTCAAATTCTACGCCTCGGTCCGGCTCGACATCCGCCGCACCGGGCAGATCAAGGACCGCGACGACATCGTCGGCAACACGACCCGCGTGAAGGTCGTCAAGAACAAGGTCGCGCCGCCGTTCAAGCAGGTCGAGTTCGACATTATGTACGGCGAGGGCGTCAGCAAGGTCGGCGAGATCCTCGACCTCGGCGTCAAGGCCGGGCTGGTCGAGAAATCGGGCGCCTGGTTCAGCTACGACAGCGTGCGCATCGGCCAGGGACGCGAGAACGCCAAGACCTACCTCAAGGAAAACCCCGACGTCGCGCGGCGCCTCGAGAATGCGATCCGTGGGCGTACCGAGGAAGTCGGCGAGGCGCTGATGGTCGGCGCCGGCCCCGACGACGACGGCGGCATCGCCGCCGAATAAGCGCTCCCCCTTCTCCCTCTCCCCTTGCGGGTGAGGGTCGGGGAGAGGGCCCGCCCCATTCCCTCTCTACCCTGCGGGGAGAGGGCGGGGTGAGGGGGCCGTTGTCGTTTGGAGGTCAGGCGAGGTCTTCGGGCACCGCCGTCGACTCCCGCGCCGCTTCCCGTTCGCCCGGATCGGTGTCGATCGGCGCGAACAGCCGTCGCGGCTCGGTCAGCACGAGCGCGACGAATCCGCCGGCCGCGCAGGCGGCGGTGCCGATCAGATAGGGCAGCACGGTGCCGTCGAACTGGCGCCCGATGACGAAGCCGAGCACCGCGCCGCCGATGGTGCCGATCATGCCCTGCACCGAGGAGGCGGTGCCGGCGATCGGCGCCATATGCTCCATCGCCAGCGTGCTGAGGTTGGACGAGGTGAACGCGAAGGCGCACATGGTCAGCGACTGCAGCAAGATGAAGATGATCAGCGTCTCGCAACCGGCAAGCGCGATGCCGACATGCACCAGCGCAATGATCGCAAATGCCGCCGACGCGCTGTGCCCCACCCGGCGCAGGCCGAACCGTCCGACGACGCGCGAATTGGTCCAAGACGCGAGTGCCATCGGCGCGGCGATCGCGGCAAAGACGACGCCGATCAGCCGCGGCTCGCCGAACGCCTCGAACACGATTTGCTGGATTGAGGCGATATAGGCGACCAGCGCGCCGAAACTGATGGTGAGCGCGAGCGTGTATCCGCGCGACTGCGGCTCGCGGATCGTCTCCCATACCGCCGCCGCCATGTCGCGGCCCTTGAGCGATCGGCGAAACTCCGGGTGCAAGGTCTCCGGCAGCCGGGACCACGACCACAGCAGCATCACCAGCGCATAGGCGGCCAGCGCGATGAAAATCCCTTCCCACGGCGCGAAGACGAGGATCGCAAGGCCGATATTCGGAGCCAGCACCGGCATGATCATGAAGACCATGAAGACCAGGCTCATCACCCGGGCCATCGCTTCGCGCTCGAACAGGTCTCGGACCATCGCCACCACCAGCACCCGGGTCACGGCTGCCGACGCGCCCATCGCGAAACGCGATGAGATCAGCACGAGGAAGCTCCCGGCGAAGGCGCAGACCAACGCGAACAGGCCGTAGAGGACGATCCCCGCCGCGAGGATCGGCTTGCGTCCGAAGCGGTCGGCGAGCGGCCCCCAGACGAGCTGGGTCGAGGCGAAGCCGATGAAATAGGCGACCACCACCAGCTGGCGGTCGTTCTCCTCCACCACGTGGAGCGAGCGCCCGATCGCCGGAAGCGCCGGGATCATCGCATCGATGGCGAAGGAGTTGAGGCCCATCAGCGCGGCGAGCATGATCGTCATCTCGCGTGGGCCTGGGCGCCGCAGCGTGCCTGCCGGCTGGTCGAATGCGAAGGCCATCAGGCGGCGGCTGCTGGCGCAGCGGGCCCCGTCATGCAAGAGCGAAGGGACGATGACGGCGAATCGCGACTGGTCAGGTTCGAGCGGCGACCTGTGGGCGCGCCGCTGGCGCGACACGGATCGAGCCTTGCGCGAGGTTGGAGCGGCGCTCGACTCGGCCGTGCTCGACGCCGCGCCGAATGGTCCGCTCGCGGCGCTCGACGTTGGCTGCGGCCCGGGGACCACCGCGCTTGCGCTGGCGGCCGCTCGTCCCGACGCTTCGGTCCTCGGATGCGACTTGTCGCAAGCGCTCGTCGCGCTCGCCCGCGATCGCGCGGCGGGAATTCGCAATGTGCAGTTCGTGGCCAGCGACGCCGAGCAGGTAGCGCGCGAGCATGGGCCGTTCGACCTCATCTATTCGCGGCACGGCGTGATGTTCTTCGATAATCCGGTCCGCGCCTTCGCCACCTTGCGCAACGCCGCCACCGGCGGGGGACGTCTCGTCTTCTCCTGCTTCCAGGACTGGGAATTGAACCCGTGGGCGTCCGAGTTCGCCGCGGCGGCAGCCGGCGAAGCGATCGAAGCGCCGGGCCGGGAGCCGGGACCTTTTGCCTTTGCCGATCCCCAGCATGTCCGTCGGATTCTTGCCAGCGCGGGATGGATGCAGGCTGAGCCGCGCGCGCTGTCGTTCATCTATGTTGCCGGCGAGGGCGGCTCGGCGGTCGACGATGCCTTGAGCTTCATGGTGGAGCTTGGCCCTGCCTCGCGGCTTCTCGAAAGCCGTCCCCTCGGCGAGCGCGAGGCCGGGATCGAGCGGATGCGGCAGCTGATCAGCAGTCATGAACGCGGCGGCCGGGTCGCCTTCCCGGCAGCCGCGTGGATCTGGTCGGCGCGGGCGGGTTAGGCGATTTGATCGAACGCGAGCGGCTCATTCAGGCCTGCGAGCGGCAGAGGGGGGAATGATGATGATGACGATCACCAGGCGGGGCCTGCTCGGCGGGGCGACGGCGTCGGCGGCATTGGGCTTGACCGGGCTGGCGCGCGCCGCCGTGCGCGATGCGGAGGCTCTTCCGCACATTCCGATTCCGCCGCCGATCGGCGTCGCCGAGCGGCTGCAACGGCTCGCCAAAGCCCGCGCCCTGATGGCGGCGAACGGCATCGGCGCGATGATCGTCGAGGCCGGCCCGAGCCTCGACTATTTCACCGGCGTCCAGTGGTGGCGCTCCGAACGGCTGACCGCCGCGGTGATCCCGGCGAGCGGCGATCCGATCATCGTCACGCCTTTCTTCGAGAAGCCTTCCGTCGCCGAGACGCTCGCGATCCCCGCCGAGATCCGGACCTGGAACGAGGACGAGGAACCGCTGAAGCTGGTCGCCGCCTTTCTCGGCGAGCGGGGCGCCGCTCGCGACCCGGTCGCGTTCGAGGAAACCGACCGCTTCTTCATTCTCGACCGGCTACGCCAGCAATTGCCCGGCCTCCGCGCCGTCAGCGGCAACCCGGTCGTGCGCGGCTGCCGGATGATCAAGTCGCCGGCCGAACTCGCGCTGATGCAGGCCGCCGCGAACATCACCGTCGCTGCCCTGCGCTATGCCGGAAAGCGCACCCGCGAAGGCATGACTCCGGGCGACGTCGACGCGCTCATCGCTGCCGCCCACAAGCGCATGGGCGGCGCATATGATGGCGGGCTGGTGCTGATCGGCGAGGCCTCGGCCTATCCGCACGGGTCGCACAAGCCGCAGGTCGTGAAGCGCGGCCAGGTGGTGCTGATGGACTGCGGCTGCTCGGTCCACGGCTATCAGTCCGACATCTCGCGCAGCTTCATCTTCGGCGCCGATCCGAGCCCCGAACAGCGAAAGGTCGCTTCTCAGGTGCGGCGCGGCCAGGACATCGCAATGGCGGCGGCGAAGGTGGGCGCGCCGGCCGGGAGCGTCGACGACGCGGTGCGCCGCGCGTACGAGAACTGGGGATATGGGCCGGGCTACAAGCTTCCGGGAACCCCGCACCGCACCGGTCACGGCATCGGCATGGAAGGGCACGAGCCGGTGAACCTCGTCCATGGTGAAGCGACGGCGCTCGCGCCGGGCATGTGCTTCTCAAACGAGCCGGGCATCTATTTGCCCGGCAAGTTCGGGATCCGCTTCGAGGACTGCTTCCACATGACCGCGGCTGGAGCGAAATGGTTCACTGTCCCGCCGCCGAGCCTCGATCAGCCGTTCGCGTGACGATCAAGTCTCCGGCGGAGGCGTCGGCATGTGCGCGGGCGCGGGCAGGGGCTCGATATAGGGTGACTGCTCGGGATCGAGCGTTCCTTCCCAGCGCGCGACCACGGTCGAGGCCACGGCATTGCCGACGACGTTGGTTGCCGATCGGCCCATGTCGAGGAAATGATCGACGGCCAGGATCAGCAGCAATCCCGCCTCCGGGATGCTGAACATCGGCATGGTCGCGGCGATCACCACCAGGCTCGCGCGGGGAACGCCCGCCATGCCTTTCGAGGTGACCATCATGACCAGCAGCATCGTGAACTCCTGCCAGACGGTCAGATGGAGCCCGTATGCCTGCGCGATGAAGATCGTCGCATAGGTCATGTACATCATCGAGCCGTCGAGATTGAACGAATAGCCGAGCGGCAGGACGAAGCTCGCGATGCGCGGCGGAACGCCGAAGCGGTCGAGCGCCTCGAGCGTGCGCGGATAAGCGGCTTCCGACGAGGCGGTCGAGAAAGCGAGCACCACCGGGTCGCGGATGTAGCGGACGAGGTGGCGCGTCCTGCCGCCGACGATCACGAAGGCTGCGCCGATCAGCAGCGCCCAGAGGACGATCAGGCCGAGGTAGAAGCTGCCGACGAACTTGCCGAAGGTGAAGAGGATCTCCGGTCCCTTTTCGGCGATCGAGCTGGTCACCGCGGTGAACACCGCCAAAGGCGCGAAGCGCATCACATAGTCGGTGACCTGGAGCATCACCCGGACCAGCGATTCGACGCCCTTGACGATGGGCCGTCCGGCATCGCCGATCGCGGTCAGCGCCACTCCGAAGAAAATGGAGAAGATGACGATCGGGAGGATCTCGTTGGTGCTCATCGCCTCGAAGATCGAGGCTGGCACCAGGTGCGTGACGAAGTCCTTTAGGTTGAAGGCCGCAGTCTCGACGCCGCTTCCCGCCGTCACCGGCGGCAAGGGCAGATTGAGCCCGACTCCCGGTTGCAGAGTGCGCACCAGGATCAGGCCGAGCGTCAACGAAACCAGGCTGGCGAGGATGAACCAGGCCAGCGAGCGCAGGCCGACGCGGCCGAGTGCGGCGACGTCGCCCATGTGCGCGATGCCGGCGACCAACGTCGAGAAGACCAACGGCGCGATGATCATCTTGATCAGCCGCAGGAAGAGCGCAGTGACGATGCTCAGATAATCACCGATGGCCTTGAGCTGTGCGGCGCTTTGCGGCGTGCCGTCGTCGATCGCGGCGTTGATCGCCCAGCCGGCAATAATGCCCAGCACGAGCGCGATCAGGATGTATTGGGTCAGTCTCTTGGCCATTGGGGTCCCCTCGGTCGCGTGGACCCAAGCGGGTGACGGGAAGCGCGTCAAGCGCTTGCGCAGCGCGGCGCAGGCTCGCTAGGGCGCTGAGCGATGGCCGCGGACAATCCTTCGCCGGTGAGCATGCTCGAGTTCGGCCGCGCGATCCTCCATGACGAGGCCCGCGCGCTCGATGCGCTCGCCGACAATCTCGGCGAGCCCTTCGAGCAAGCGGTGCGGCTCATTTACGGCTGCAGCGGCAAGGTCATCGTCAGCGGTCTTGGCAAGTCCGGGCACGTTGGGCGCAAGATCGCGGCGACCTTCGCCTCGACCGGTACGACCGCCGCCTTCCTGCACCTTGCGGAAGCGATTCACGGCGACCTCGGCATGGCCTCGCGCGGCGACGTCGCGATCCTCATTTCGCAGAGCGGCCAGACCACCGAGCTCGAGGCGGTGATCGATCATTTCGACCATGCCCAGATCCCGATCATTGCGATTACGGGCCATCCTGGAACGATGCTTGCCAACGCGGCCACCGCTGCACTCGTGCTGCCGCATTGGCCAGAGGTGGGACCGGAATCAGTCGCGCCGACGACGTCGACGACGATGACCCTCGCGCTCGGCGACGCGCTGGCGATGACAGTCATGCGGCTGAAGGGCTTTACGCGGGCCGATTTCGGCCGGCTACATCCGGGCGGCTCGGCGGGAACGCGGCTTCGGCCGGTGCGGCGGTTGATGCACGGCGCCGCGTCATTGCCCCTGATCCGCGACAGCAGTTCGATGCACGACACGGTGGTCGAGATGTCGGCCAAGCGGCTCGGCATCGTCGGCGTGACGGACTCGGCGGGGTATCTGATCGGCGCCATCACGGACGGCGATCTTCGCCGCAATATCGAGCGGGGCCTCGATCACACAGCGGCGGAATTCATGACCGCCGATCCGAAGACGGTCGGACCCGACGACCTCGTCGACGATGCTCTCACGCTGTTCGACGAACATCGCATCACCTCGTTGTTCGTGGTCGAGCACGACGGCACCGGCAAGAAGCCGATCGGCGTGCTGCACATTCACGATTGCCCTGTCGCGCGGTGAGCCGGCTCAAGTGAACACGGTCGTGCTGATCCCGGCGCGCTACGCCTCGTCACGTTATCCGGGAAAGCCGCTCGTTGGTTTGAAGGGGGCCGGCGGCGCGTCCAAGCCGCTGATCCAGCGCAGCATCGAAGCCGCGCGGCGCGTGCGCGGCGTATCGGGTGTATTCGTCACCACGGACGACGAGCGCATTGCCGAAGCTTGTGCTGGCGTGGGTGTCGGCGTCATCATGACCGCGCCCGAATGCCGCAACGGCACCGAGCGGTGCGCGGAAGCGCTTGGCTCTTTGCATGCACCGGACCTGATCATCAATTTCCAGGGGGACGCGCTGCTGACGCCGCCAGCCCATGTCGAGGCGCTGATCGCGCGCATGCGCGACGACGAGGGGGTGCTGGTCGCGACGCCCGCGATGCGCCTCCGCAGCGCCGAGGTGCGGGCGCTCCAGGCCGAGGAGGCCGCGGGTCGGGTCGGGGGCACAAGCGTCGTGGCCGGTGCGGGCGGCAATGCGCTCTATTTCTCCAAGCGCCTGATCCCGCACCTGCCCTCCGGAGCGCTCGACGGCGACATGTCGCCGGTGCGTTTGCACGTCGGCGTCTATGCCTATCGGCCGGAAGCGCTCGAGCTCTACGCCGCCACCCCCGTAAGCGAGCTCGAAATGCTAGAGGGCCTTGAGCAGCTTCGGTTCCTGTCCGGGGGCGTGCCGATCGCGGTTGTCGAGGTCGAGTCGCCGCCATTCGCGGTTCGCGAACTCAACAATCCCGGCGATGTCACGGCGATCGAGCAGGCCCTTGCCGAGGCTGGCCTCGAGTGAGCGTACTTGATTCGCTAGATCCCAAGTACCGGCTGATCCTGTGCGACATCTGGGGCGTCATCCACGACGGCATCGAGCTGCTTAGCGGTGCCGAAGCGCGACTGCGGCAATGGCGAGGCGAGGGGCGCTCGGTCGCGCTGATCACGAATGCGCCACGTACCGCCGCGTCGGTCGAGGACCAACTGGCGCGGATCGGACTGGCGCATGACGCCTATGACTTCGTGGTGACCAGTGGGCAGGCGGGGATCGAGGCACTGCGGGCGCTGGAACGCGCGGTGGGCTTCCTCGGCACGCCCGAAGACCGCGCGATTCTCGAGGGGGCCGGCCTGCGGATTGCCGTCGGCCAACGGTTCGATGCGCTCGCCTGCACCGGGACCCAAGTCGGCCGTCCCGACCCGGAGCAATATCGAGCCGAGCTCGAGGACCTGGCCGAGCGTGACGTCGAGATGCACTGCCTGAACCCCGACCGCGTGGTCGTCCGGGGCGGCGTGCCGGAGGCCTGCGCCGGGGCGATCGCTGACATTTACGAAGGCCTCGGCGGCCGCGTGGTCTGGTACGGCAAGCCGCATCAGGCGATCTATCGCCACGCGCTCCATCGCGCCGGCAATCCGCCCATGGGGCAGGTGCTTGCAGTTGGCGACGGGCTCCAGACCGACATGCTCGGGGCCGCCCGCATGGGCTTGGACGCTGTTTTTGTCAGTGGTGGCATCCACGCCGGCGAGCCGTTTCCGGAGGATTTTGCGGCGCGTCACTGGCTTGGTGAGTGGCAGCCGATTGCCGTCGTCGAGGGCCTCGGCTGAGCGCATCATCGCCGGCGAACTCGGTGATGTTCCTTGCGGAGCTGAGCCATCATCATCCCGGCATTCGCGACATGCGCGAGAACGAGCGCGATGGCGGCGCCGATGACATCCCATCGCCATGACAGTGGGGCGATCGCGACGAAGAAGATCGCGCTCCCGAGCAGCTTCGCCTTGAGCGGACTGTCCGATCGCCCGAGAGCGTAAAGCATCGGCGAAAGCGGGAAAGTGAAGACGCCGATGAACGGGATCGCCATGAGGATGAGCAAGGGTTCGTACGCGCCCAAGAATTGCTTGCCGAAGATCAGGGACATCAGCGGCTTTCCGCCGATTACCATGATGAGAATGGCGAGCAGCGCGATGGTGCTGACCAGGGCCGTTCCGCGCAGCATCAACTTCCACGGTGTCTTGGAACTCAGGTCCATCCGGATCACCTCGGGATAGAAAGCCTTGGCGAGCAGGTCCGCGGGCTTTTGCGCGGCATCGGCAAGCGTCGAGGCGACCCGGAACAGCGCCGCGCCGGCCGGACCGAGCAGACCGCCGACGACCAGGCGGCCGACTGGCCCCCATATCGCGTCCACGCTGAGCGTGAGATTGACGTCGATTGCGAAGCGCCACGCGCCCGGCAGCACGCTCGGCCTGAGCGTCGGGCGGATGCCCTCGAGCAGTCCGTTGCGCCTCAGCTCGCGCCAGCCGAGATACCAGGCGTAGAGGTTGCCGAGGAGATCGGTCGCGAACCAAATCGCGACATAGACCGGGAGGCCCGCATTCGCCGCAAAGGCGATGCCGGCGAGGATCGCTCGCGCGATCGGATTGACCGTTCCCTGCCAGCTCATGAGGTCGAACCGGTCGAGTACGCGGAGCACGCCGTCAGGCGTCGCGGCGCCCATAATCGGAAGCAGCGTGCAATAGAGCATGCCGAGCCAGAGATACTCGGGGCCGATCCCGACCCAGCCACCGATGAATGGCAGCAGCGCGGCCCCGATCAGCATGCCGGCGATGCCGCTCATCATGTCGAGCGCGAAGGCAAAGCCGGTGGCAATCTTGAAATGCTCGGGATCGCCGTGCGCGACGCCATGGCCGCCGTAGCGGACGATCAGCTGCCACGACTGGAACTTGGTGATCCCGCTTACCGCTTTCACGTAGCTGGTGATGAGGATCAGCGTGCCGAACAGGACAACGCCAAGGCCGCGCCCGGCAAACGCCAGCGTCGCGACGCCGCAAAGCGCCGCGACGATCTTTGACCCGCCGAGATAGCTGGTGTTCCGCAGCAACGAGCGAAAATGCTGGTCTTTGAACCAGTGCTTCATCGTGCTTGGTCTAGGAGAAGCGAATGCGGCTGTCGCGCCGAAATGCCGCGGGGTTGGAAGGCCGGTTTGACCCCGCCCGCACCAAAGTGATGGCGAAATTTGAGCCGCTTCGAAGCGGCCTTTGGCCCGTCCCAATTCTGGACCGCGGAAAAAATGCAGTAATTCCCGCGATTCGCAGCGCGGTTAACCATCCGCTAACCAAGAAAATGGCAGTTTTCTCCCGATCCTGCACAGTTTCGGCAGGATTCCTGTGTCAAGGGTGATTATTTCAACTTCGTGAAAAAACGGCACTTGCAAGCCGCGGCGGACAATCTCAGAAAGGTCTTTCCAGGCGCGAATCCGCGCTGGGGGCAAGAGAGAAAAGAACCCCATCGCCGCGACTCGCATCGCCGGCAACGGGAGAGCTGTGCCTCTTGGACGGGGGCGTACACGTGGGAGGCGCAAGGCAGTGCAGGCGGGTGGGGTGAATTCGTCGGTGGAAGCAGCGCCAGCGCCCGTCACGGCGCCGCTTGAGGCCGCCTGGGAATCGATTCGCACCGGACTTCGCCGTGACCTTGGCGCCCGCACGTTCGATGGCTGGCTGAAGCCGGCTGAGCTCGGCGCATTCGAGCCCGATAGCGGCATGCTCGACATCGTCATGCCGAGTCAGTTCATGGCCGACTGGGTGCGCTCGCATTTCGGTGAGCGCCTGACGCTCGCCTGGAAGACCGTGCTGCCGGTGGTTCGCAACGTGCGCGTGATCGCCGCCGCTGATGCGCCGCGGCCAGCGCCGCTGCTGATCCTCGAGGAAACGCCGGCGCCCGCGGAGCGCGATCCCAATGCGCCGAACTTCGACCCGCGCTATCGCTTCGAGACCTTCGTCGTCGGCAAGGCCAACGAAGTCGCGGCAACCGCCGCGCGCACGCTCGCGACCTCTCCGACGGTCAGCTTCAATCCGTTGTTCATCCATGGTGGCACCGGGCGCGGCAAAACCCACCTGCTGCACGCGATCGGCCATGCGTTCCTCGCCCGCAATCGCGGTGCGCGCGTGGTCTCGATGTCGGCCGAGAAGTTCATGGTCGAGTTCATCCGCGCGCTGAAAGAAAACGACACGATCGGGTTCAAACAGCGTCTGCGCAGCGCCGACCTGCTGCTGATCGACGACGTTCAGTTCATCGCCGGCAAGGATTCGACGCAGGAAGAATTCTTCCACACGATGAACGAGATCATCACCGCCGGACGGCGGCTGGTGATCACGTCCGACCGCGCGCCGCAGGACCTCGACGGGATTGCGCCGCGCATCCTGTCGCGCCTCTCGTGGGGTCTCGTCGCCGACATCAATTCGGCTGATTACGAATTGCGCTTCAACATCATCGTCTCGAAGCTCGAAGCGCTTCCTGGTGTCGAGATGCCGAGGCCGGTGATCGATTTCCTCGCGCGGCGGGTGACCAGCTCGATCCGCGAGCTCGAAGGCGCGCTCAACCGCATCGGCGCTTATGCGATGATGACCGGGCGGCAGATCGACGTCGCGTTCGTCGAGGAAGTGCTGGCCAACGTGCTCCGCGCCAACCAGCGCCGCATTTCGATCGACGAGATCCAGACCCAGGTTGCCGAGCATTACCGCATCCGCAAGGCGGAGATGACCTCGGCACGCCGCGCCCGCGAGGTCGCACGCCCGCGGCAGGTCGCGATGTATCTATCGAAGCAGCTGACGCCCAAGTCGCTGCCGGACATCGGCCGGCGCTTCGGCGGCCGCGATCACACGACGGTCATCCACGCCGTCCGCCAGATCGAGAAGCTGCGGGCCAGCGACGCGGAGCTAGACGCGGATATTCGCTTGCTTACCCGCCAGCTCGAAGGCTGAGCGCTGAGCTAAACAGAAAGGGCCCGCGGGATTTCTCCGGCGGGCCCTTTTTTTGTTGTCCGGCTGAAGCTCAGTACCGGGCAGGTTGCCGGTTCGGCCCGGTCGGAATGGTGATCTTCACCGTCTCGCCGTTGCGTCCCGGGAAGCCGGTGAACATCGCGTCGACCAGGCTCGGGATCAAGACATCGAGGCGGTTCGTTTCCGAGCGCGCCTGGGCGCGGCCGTCGAACAGCGGCGCATTGGTGCCGGCCTGCCGGATGTGGAGCTCGACCTGGCTATGATATTCGACATAGCTGTCGATCCCGCGGCCGTACCAGAACGGATCGTCCCAGCCCCAGCTGTAGCCCCAGCCGAACCCGAACCGCGGGCGATAGAACCCCCACGGACCGAAACCGAAGCCGCCGCCGATCGGGTCGGACTCGTAGCGGACCTGCCCGCGATCGACGCCGTAGCCGAACTGGACGATCATGCTGGCGCCCTGCGGGTTGGCGGCAGGGGCGTAGCCGCGCGCTTGCAGCTGCTGCGCGACGATCCCGGCGTAGCGCTGGAACTCGAGTCCGCCGTTCATTGCCATGCCGCCGCCCGGCTCCACGAAGAAGGTCTGCCCTTGTGGCGCCGGCATCGCCTGGTAGCGGGAAACGGTAGTGTTGAGGGATTGAGCGCAGGCTGAAAGCGCAAGCGCTGCCGCGCCGAGCGCGAGAGCGGCAGAGAACTGGCGGATACGCATAGTCACACCCCCTGATCGGGACCGTTGAACAGAAACATTTCTGAGCATCAACGAAATAGGCACGCCGCGTGAACGAGCGATGAAGCGAGCCAGCACTGCGGCGGGCCGATGAATGTGGCTCAGTGCGAACCCGGCCAGAGGTGCAGCCAGGAAACGGCGTAGGTGAGGGCGAGCACGCCGGATTCGATGATCAAGGCGTCGATCACCAGGCTCGCGAGCGACGCGAGGATGGCGAAAATCACCAGCACTCCGTCGCGATAGATCAGGGCCAGGCCGAACAATGCGATGCTGGTCGCCGGCGCATGATGGAGAAGCGGCAGCGGGATCGCGATGATCAGCGCTAGCAGGAAGCAGGCGATTCCGATCAGCCGCGCCGCCGTGGCGCCGGTCAGCACCGATAAGCGCGGCTTGAAAATGCGTTCGACCCGACGTTCGAGCCAATCGATCTTGCCCGTCAGCCGCTGGAGCTCTTGCCTGGTCACGCCGCGGCGATCGAGGCGCGCGGGGAACCATGGGGTCTGGCGGCCGATGATCATCTGCGCGGCCACCAGCAACACGGGCATCGCGAAGAAGAAGGTCGTGCCGGGTGGCAGTGGAAGCACGTTGATCGATGAAAAGATGAGCAGCAAGGCGCCCCATGCGCGGTAGTGCAGTTGTGCGGCGAGGTCGGTGAACGACAGCCGCTCGGGGTTCTCCTCGATGATCTGCGCCAGCCGTTGTGAAAGTGCGAGGGGCTGGATCGGCTGGCTTGCGGGATTCACTTTGCGCGGCTCACCTAGCCAAGGCCAACGGCCGACTTGGCTTTCGCCAGCACTGGTGCACCGATGTCGCTGGCGCGAGCGGCGCCCTGCTCGAGAATATGGTCAAGCTCAGCCGGGTTCTTGCGAAGCTCGCTCAAGCGCTGGCGGATGGGGCCGATCAGCGCGACCACCGCCTCGGCGAGGACGGGCTTGAACGCGCCGAAGCCCTGTCCGGCAAAGCGTCCGAGGACCTGCTCCGTCGTATCACCCGTCACGGCCGCGTAAATGCCGACCAGGTTCTTTGCTTCGGACCGGCCGTCGAGGGCTGCGGGGTCGTCCGGCAGTGGTTCGGGATCGGTCTTCGCCTTGCGAATCTTCTGAGCGATGAGATCATCGCTGTCGATCAGGTTGATCCGGCTCATATCCGAGGGATCGGTTTTCGACATTTTCGATGTGCCGTCGCGAAGGCTCATGATGCGCGCCGCGGCTCCGCTCGGGATGTACGGTTCTGGCGGAACGAACAGATCGACGTCGAAGTCCGTGTTGAACTTGAGCGCGATGTCGCGGGCAAGCTCGAGGTGCTGCTTCTGGTCTTCGCCGACCGGGACATGGGTCGCGAGATACAGCAAGATATCGGCGGCCTGGAGGACAGGATAAGTGAACAGGCCGACCGACGCCCCTTCCTTGTTCTTGCCGGCCTTGTCCTTCCACTGGGTCATGCGGTTGAGCCACCCCATGCGCGCCGTGCCCTGGAGGATCCAGGTCAGCTCGGCATGAGCGGGGATCGCGCTCTGGCGGAACAGGATCGACTTCGCGGGGTCGACACCGCTGGCGATCAGCGCGGCTGCCATTTCGCGGTTGCTGGCGGCGAGCCTCGCGGGATCGACGTCGACAGTTAGCGCGTGAAGGTCGGCGAGAAAGAACAGGCATTCGGCCTCATCCTGCATCCGCACCCAGCGCAGGATCGCGCCGAGGAGGTTGCCAAGGTGCAAATCGCCGGTCGGCTGGATTCCAGAAACCACTCGCATCTGTCGTTCGCTAGTCATGCTTCTCGTACCCGTCGCTTCATCAGAAGTTTCACATCGTCGAGCACGAACGCGCCGGTCAGGAAACAGGCTGCCGCGTACACCGCGGCGCCGGCGCCGACGAGGACAATCAGGCCGATGCCGCGGCGAACAATCGACCCGGTCAGATACGGATCGACGGCCGGTGTCAGCCAGAACAGCGACGCGCCCATGATCAGGGCGGCAAGGGCGAGCCGCGGAACCCGCCGGCGCAGCTGGCGGTCGCTGTGGAAATGACCCCGCTTCCTAAGCGTGTGGTACAGCATCCAGACATTGACGGTCGAGGCGACGGCCGTCGCCAGAGGTGGCCCGACATGGCCGTAGCCGAAGCGGCCGAGCAGCGGGATCAGGATCAAATTGCCGATGAGGTTAATCCCCACCGACCAAATCGCGTAGCGGACGGGCGTCTTGGTATCGTGCCGTGCATAATAACCCGGCGTCAGCACCTTCACGAGTACGTAGGAGGGCAGGCCGATCGAGAAGGCAGATAGCGCCCAGCTGCACCGCACGCTGTCGATGGCGCTGAAATGCCCGTGCTGGAACAGGCCGCGGATGATCGGCTCGGAAGCGATGACGAAGGCGATGGTCGCCGGCAAGGTCAGGAACAAGGCTAGCTCGACACCGCGGTTCTGCGTGTCCATCGCTTCGCTGTCGCGCTTCTGGCTCAACTGCCGCGAGACTGTCGGCAAAAGAATGGTGCCGAGACCGATGCCGATTAGGCCAAGCGGCAACTGATTCAGCCGGTCCGCATAATATATGTACGAGATCGAGCCGGGATCGAGCAGGCCGCCGGCGAGCGCCGTCGAAATGGCGAGATTGACCTGGACCGCGCCGGCGCCGATCGCCGCGGGCAGGATCAGCTTCAGTAGCTGCTTGATGTCGTCGTCGATCCGCGGCCGCCGGATCGCCAGGCTGACGCCAACCTGCCTGCAGGCGAGCATCAGCCAGGCGAGCTGCAACACGCCACCAACGCTCACCGAAATCGCCTGCGCCCGCGCCGTCTGGTACGGATCGTGGCCGTGGAAGAACCACAAGGCGGCAATCATCGAAATGTTGAGCAGGATCGGCGCCGCGGCATTGACCCAGAATTTGTCGAGCGAATTGAGAATTCCGCCGAGCAGCGAGGCGAGGCTGATCAGCATCAGATAGGGAATCGTGAACCGCGACAGCATGACCGCGAAGGCGAACTGCTCCGGCGTCGGGTTCTTGAATCCGCCGGAGAGCCCCCAGGTGATGGGCCAAGCCGCGATCAGCATCGTTATCGTGAACAGCACTAACACCGGCAAAAGCACGGCAAGCGTCTGCTCGGCGAAACGCAGGCCCGCATGCACGTCGTTCGCTTCGCCGACCTTGCGATTGAACATCGGGATGAAAGCGGCCGAGAACGCGCCCTCGGCGAAGAGCGCGCGAAACATGTTCGGCAGTCGGAAAGCGACGAAAAAGGCGTCGGACGCGAAGCTCGCGCCGACATAGCTTGCCTGGAGCGTGTCGCGGACGAGCGCGAGGACTCGGCTGACCAAGGTGAGCCCGCCGACCGATCCTAGCGAACGGGCGAGATTCACCGGCCTAATCCCGCGCGGGTTGCGGAAGGGTCAGGCGTTGCCGGGCGCGGGCTCGCCGGGTGTTCCCGCATCCCCGCCTTGCTGCTGCTGCGCGGCTTCGAGCTGCGCCATGTACGCCGACGCGAAGTCGATCGGATCGAGCATCAGCGGCGGGAAGCCCATGCTCGACACCGCCTCGGAGATGACCTGCCGCGCGAACGGGAAGAGCAGGCGCGGCGCCTCGATCAGCAGAAACGGCGAGAGCGCTTCGGCCGGCACATTCTGGATCGCGAACAGCCCCGCGTAGGTGAGATCAACGACGAAATGCGTGCCGTTGTCCGACCGCGCAGAGATATCGAACTTGAGCGTCACTTCGTGGACGCCTTCGCCGGCGTTCTGAACGTTGAGATTGAACTGGACGTCGAGCTGCGGCTGCACCTGCCAGGAATAGACCTGCGGGGCGCTCGGGTTTTCGACCGAGAGGTCCTTCACGTATTGAGCAAGGATCGAAACCTGCGGCTGGGGGCCGCTGTCGCCTGCGCCATTGCCGCCGGGGCTGGGTTCCTGATCCGCCATTAGTCCTGTCCTTACAAAATGTTGAGCTGTGCTGGAGCCGCGAGGGGTAGTGCGGCGTTGCAGGCGAAGAGCGCCTAGCAGCCGCATTTATGAGGCGCAATGGCGCCCTCGTGCGTTGGTGAGTGTTGGAATCTTTACGATAAGCACACTATGTTGCGGGTTGAGACACATAGGATCCAAAGTTGACCGTCATCGTCATCCTCGCACTGGTTGCACTATTCATCGGCCTTCGCCTCTACAGCGTGCTCGGCGAGCGGACCGGGCATGAGCAGCAGCCGATCCTGAAGCCCGCCGAATCCGACGCCCGAGCGGCGCCGCAGGTGACCCAGCCGGCAGTGACCCAGCCGGCGCCGGCCGACAGCGGCGAACTGGCCTTCGTGCCTACCGCCGGGCCGGGCGTGCGCGCGATCCTGGCGGCCGACCCGAGCTTCGACGTTGCCCGCTTTCTCGATGGCGCGAAATCCGCCTACCGGATGATTCTGGAGGCGTTCTGGAAGGGCGATCTCGCGGATGTTCGCGGGCATGTCGACGACCATGTCTACGATGCCTTCGCCAGCGCGGTGGAGCAGCGCAAGCAGGGTGGATTGACGCTCGACAATCGGCTGGTGACGATCGACCAGGCCCTCATTTCCGAAGCGACCCTCGAGCGCGGCGTGGCGATTCTTACGGTGCGCTTCGAAGCTGACATTGCCGCGATCACCCGCAATGCCGAAGGGCAGGTCGTCGCCGGTTCGCTGAGCGACGCGGTCCAGACCCGCGACCTCTGGACGTTCCGCCGCGACACCGCTTCGCGCGATCCGAACTGGCTGCTGATCGAAACCGACGAGGAAGAGTGAGGTTTCTGAAGCGCGCGGCCGTCGCCGCGTCCCTCGCTCTGCTCGCCGCCTGCGCGACCCGGCCGGTTCCCCAGCCTCAAGCGCCGGCCGCTGCACCGCCGGCTTCTGCGCAACCAGCAGCACCAATCGTTCCGCCGCCGCCGCCGGTCGGCCGCAATGCGGTGGAGACGGGGATCAAGCTCACAAGCCCGCAGGTGCTCAAGGCCGACCGCGCGAGCCGCGCGCTCGCCGCGTTTCGCTTGAGCTGCCCGGCGGTGAGCAGCCGCAAGGATAGCTCCGGGCTCACTCAGGCAGCCGACTGGCAGCCCTTGTGCAGCCAGGCCGCAACGCTCGACCCGAGCTTCGCGCCGGGCTTCTTCTATTATGGCTTCGACTGGGTGAAAGTGGGTGATGGCCGCGCCTTTGCGACTGGCTATTACGAGCCCGAGATCGAAGGTTCGCGCACCCCGCAGCCAGGATACATCCCGGTCTATCGCGTTCCGGCCGACCTCATTCGCTGCACCAAGGCGGATGGAACAAGCGGCCGCGGCCGCATCGATGCGACCGGCGCGTGCGTGCTTTATTATTCGCGCGCCGAGATCGAGGACGGAGCGCTCGCCGGCAAGGGACTCGAGCTCGCCTGGGCCAAGGACCCGGTCGACCTGTTCTTCCTCGAAATCCAGGGCTCGGGCCGGATCCGGTTCGACGACGGAACGGTGATGCGCATTGGCTATGCTGGCCAGAACGGGCGCGATTATGTCGCCATCGGGCGCTTGCTGCGCGATCGCGGAATCCTGCCGCCGGGGGGCGCCAGCATGCAGGCGATCAAAGACTGGATCCGCGCCAACCCCGAACAGGGCCGCGAGCTGATGCGCGAAAATCTGTCCTACATCTTCTTCAAGGAGCTGACCGGTCCCGGACCGCTTGGCGCATTGAACGTTCCGGTGACGGCGCAAACGACGGTCGCCGCCGATCCGAACTATGTGCCGCTTGGCGCCCCGATCTATCTCAGCCGCGCCGACCGGCCCGAAATCGACGGGATCTGGGTCGCCCAGGACACCGGCGGCGCGATTAAGGGGGCGAACCGCTTCGATACCTTCTGGGGCGCGGGACCCGAGGCAACAGCGATCGCCGGCGGGATGTCGGCATCGGGCGAGGCGCTGATCCTGGTCCCGAAGGGCGTGACGGCGCGTGCGCTCCCTCAGCCCTGAGGAAGCCGAGCTGTGGGCGCGGGTCGCCGCGACGATCCGCCCGCTTTCCCGCGATGTTCCCATGCCTGAACCGGCCGCTCATCCGAAGCCGAGCCAGGCAGCGCCGCGGTCGGGTCGGCCTTATTCACGACCGCTTCCGGCGAAGGCGCCGGCCGTTCCCATCGTGTCGCGGACTCTCGACGGAAGCTGGGACAGGAAGCTGAGCAGCGGTTCGGTCGAACCGGATCGCGTTCTCGATCTGCACGGCATGAATCTCGACAGCGCCTGGGCAGCGATCGACCGCAGCCTCGAACAGGCGATTGCCCGTGGCGAGCGCGTGATCCTGCTGATCGCCGGCCACCATCGCCCGGGCGAGCCGCCGGTGCAGCGCGGCCGGATCCGCGCGGCGGTCCACGACTGGCTCGCGGCCTCGCGCCACAGCGGCGACATCGCGGCCGTGCGCGGCGCCCATCGGCGTCATGGCGGCGGCGGCAGTCTTTATCTCATTTTGAGACGCAAGCTTCACCCTTCCCGCTGACCATTTCTTAACCTCGATTCATTACCGCGAGCGTGTAGGCGGAGAATTTCCGACCGCCCGAGGCGCACCGGACCCAATGACCGCAGCAACTGCCCAGAAAATCAGCAACGCAGTGCTGTCGTGCGCCGCTGGCCTGGCATCCTTTCTCTTCTCGCTGACAGCGCTGCTCTATCTGACCGAGTTCGACGAGAAGATCCTCGCCGCGCTTGTCGCCGGCTTCTTTTGTCTGCTGATCAGTTATGTCGCGGCGGAGCGGCCTAACAGCGAGAGCGCCCGCGCGCTGTCGGCGCTGAGCGACCGACTGATGGCCGTCGAGGATGGCGACCTCGTGTCGCCGGCGCCGGCATCGGTCCATCGCACCATGCCCAAGCTCGCGGCCGCGGTGGACACGCTCTTCTCGGAGGTTCGCGCCTCCATCGAGAATGCCCATGCGCTCGGCATGTACGATCCGGTGACGTCTTTGCCTAACCGTCTCCATTTCCGTTCCGAAGCCGACAAGCTGCTGAGCGAAGCGGGGCAGGGGACCCAGTCGGCGATGCTGTTCGTCGACCTCGATCGGTTCAAGACGGTCAACGACAGCCTCGGTCATGCCCGGGGCGACCAGTTGCTGATCATGGTCGCGAACCGCTTGCGGGTCGTCGTCAACGCCGAGTTCGACGGCAGTGCGCGGCGCCGGGCGCTGCTCGCGCGGCTCGCCGGCGACGAGTTCACGATCTTCTTTCCGATCGTCGATTCGGTCACCGAGATCGAGCGCGTCGCGCGGCGGATTGCGCTCGCCGTTTCCGAGCCGTTCGAGCTCTGCTCGCACAGCGTCGATATCGGCGCCTCGATCGGGGTCGCGACGTCTCCCGAGCACGGAACCAGCGTCGAGGCGCTGATGCGCGCTGCGGACATCGCTATGTACCACGCCAAGTCGCGCGGCGGCGGTCAGCACTGCCTGTTCGATGCCGAGCTTGCAGCCGAACACCAGCAGAAGATCGATACCGAGAAGGCGTTGACCGACGCCGTGGAGCGCGGCGAGTTCGCGCTCGCTTTCCAACCGCAGATGAGCCTGGTGACCGGCGAGTTCGCTGGCGCCGAAGCGCTGCTTCGCTGGAATCACCCGCGCGAGGGTCTGCGCCTGCCGGCGACGTTCATCCCGGTCGCCGAGCGGACCGGCCTCATCTCGGAGATCGGCGAGTGGGTCATTGGCGAAGTCGCGACTTCGCTGGCCAATTGGCAACGTCTCGGTTTCGACGGCCGGCTCGCGTTCAACATCAGCCCGCGCCAGGTCGAGCGTCCGGATTTCTTCGTCAAGCTTCGGCAAGCCTTCGCCGACGCCGGCGTCCCCCTCGGCATGGTCGAGCTCGAGTTCACCGAGAGCGCCGCGATGGAAGTGGGGGCCACCGTGCTCGAGGAGATCGCCGCGCTGCGCGAAGGCGGCGCTCACATCGCGATCGACGATTTCGGCACGGGCTATTCGAACATTGCGCGGCTCCGCGCGATGCCGCTCGACCGGGTCAAGCTCGATCCCTCGTTGATCGCCGACATCGAAACCAGCGCCAAGGCGCGGGTGGTAGTCCAGGCCGTTATCCAACTGATCAAGGGCGTCGGCTGCGAAATCGTCGCCGAAGCGGTCGAGACGGTCGCCCAGGCCGATATCCTGCGGGCCATGGGCTGCGACACCGTGCAGGGTTACATCTTCGCCGAGCCGATGTTCGAGGAACCATTCCTCGCCTGGGTCGGAAACGCCCGCGGCGGCGGCGCCAAATCGGTGGCGTAAGGGTCCACCTCAGCGGGCTACCTACGCAGCGCGGAAGCTCACGCGCGCATGAAATCATTGAAAAGCCGGTGTAAGCCGTCAGCAGGGCGGCCGCGTCCGCTACGCAAAATTACCCATATGGCGCGTTAAGGAATATAACGTTAAAGAAACGTTAACCCAATTCGCGACTCGACTCGGGTAACGAGACGTCGCGGGTTGTCGGTTGGGTAAAAGAAAGGGGCGAAAACAATGAAGGCAACGCTATTGACAGCGGCCGCGCTGGCAACCTGCGCGCTGGCCGCCACGCCGGCGAATGCGGTCAACCTCGTGCAAAATGGCGGCTTCGAGCAGCCGACCGTGACCGATCCGTGCTGCATCACGTCTCCTCCGACACCGATTCCGTTCTGGGACGCGGATCCGGACGTCAATGTCGTCAACGGAACGTTCAGCAGCAGCCCCCCGGGCACCAATCTCGCTTATGAGGGCAACCAGTATCTCGACCTGGTCGGCCAGGCTGGCCACGGCTCGATCACGCAGGAGATCACCGGCCTGACCGTCGGGACGATCTACACGCTCTCATTTTATTATTCGCACAACCTGTTCGCTGGCCTGACTTCCGCCAGCGCCAGCTACACGCTCAGCAACGAGAATGTGTTCGGCACGTTCACGCACACCGGCGGCAGCAACAGCGATCTGGCTTGGACGCTTCTGACGACGAATTTCACAGCGACGAATAGCTCGACGCTGTTGCAATTCACCAATTTGACGGGGGCGCAGAACGAGGGCGTGTTCCTCGACGCGATCTCCATTTCGCAGGCCGTTCCCGAGCCGGCGACGTGGGCGATGATGCTCCTCGGCTTCGGCGCGATCGGACTCACGATCCGGCGGCGTCAGCGTCCGGCACTCGCGCAGGTCGCCTGACGTCTCGCGATCATGTGGCGGCTCGTGCTGGGCACGGCCGCCACATCTTCGTTTGAGCTATCCCAAACTTCACCCACCCCAGGTTTGTGTCCGTTGCCCAGCACGACGCAAAGGGGAAGGGCGGCCAGGTGACCTCCCGGCCGCCCTCTTCGCGTCTCGCCTAGCGCCAGCCGATGTTCTTCATTCGCACGCTGTTATTGAGTCCTCACTCACGCTAGAGTCGCCCGGCAGACGAGCTGGCAAAAGCGTCTCCGCAGCGTGGGAGATTTCGCGATGAGCATCCTCAACGGGCTTCTCAACCAGGTATCCGATACCGCAACCGTTCAAAATCTCGCGGCGAAGGTCGGGCTTACACCCGAACAGGTCGAACAGGCGGTCGCCGCGCTTGGCCAGGCGCACGCGAGCGACGGCGACACAGTCACGACCGCCGCCGAGCAGACCGGCCTGCCGCAGGACAAGCTGAACGAGATCGTCGGCCATATCGGCGGTGAGGGCGCGCTCGCGCGCTTTTCTTCGCTACTCCAGCAGGACGGCGCGGCGGGCAGCATTCTCGGCAGCGTTTCAAAATTCTTTTAGCAAGGTCGTGCGGGCGCAGCGCGCAACCGCAGAGTTCATGTTGCTGACACCGCCTGTTCGTGCAGGGTAGCTTAAGCACGTCCGCTCCCAAGTGCCGAGGGAGAGGAACGCATGAAAAAGGTCATATTCGCGCTAACCGCGCTGAGCCTCGTCGCGGGCTCCGCGCCGGCGTTCGCCGCGCCGTGCAAGGACGCCAAGGGGAAGTTCGTCAAATGCCCGGCGAAGCCCAAAGTGTGCCGCGACGCCAAAGGCCACTTCATCAAGTGTAAATAAGCTTCCGGAGGTGATCATGAACCGCCTGATCCTCGCGGTCGCGCTCGCGGCCGGATGTACGTTCGCGTCGAGCTCGCCCGCATTCGCCGCGACGAGAAATTACGACTGTTCGAAACCCGGCAACGCCAACAAGGCGGCGTGCAAGACGGCTGCCGCCTCCGCCGCCAAGGCGGCGGCCAAGCCGTCGCCAGTCAAGGCCGCCGCCGCGGCCAAGCCGAAGACGACGAAGGTCGCCTCGACGACCAGTACAAAGACCGTCACCCAGCGCAATTACGATTGCTCGAAGGCGGGCAACAAGAACAAGGCGATGTGCAAGAGCGCCGCTGCGACGCCGGCAAAGCCGGTGGTCAAGCAGACGACGGTCGCGACGAGCACGCGCCATTACGACTGCACCAAGCCCGGGAACGCCAACAAGGCGCAGTGCAAGGTCTCGATGTCGAGCCGGCAGGCGGCGACCAAGCCGGTTGCCATGCCGCGGAACGCGGCCGCGCCCGCCACGATGCATCCCGCGCGCATGGCGACGAATGCGTCAGTCGAGGACCATAATCCCGCCGGCGCGATCGCGACTTGCAAGGACGGGACCTACAGCCACTCAAAGGTGCGCTCCGGCGCCTGCTCGCGCCATGGCGGCGTCGCCAAGTGGATGTGAGCTGAAGAGGGGCGGAGCGCCGGCTCCGCCCTTGTTACGCTTGAGGTAGATTGAAAACCTTGGCGAGCACGCGTTCGTAGATCCGCGACAGGGCGCGGATGTCCTCGACCGCTGCGCACTCGCCGACCTTGTGCATTGTCGCATTCGGAAGGCCGAAATCCACCACCGGGCAGAGCTGGATGAGGAAGCGGCCGTCCGACGTGCCGCCACTGGTGGACAGCTCCGGCTTTTCGTCCGTCTCTTCCTCGATCGCCGCAACCACCACGTCGTAGAGCGGACCGGCGGGCGTCAGGAAGGCCTCGCCGGAAATGCGCGCCTTCACGCGCGCGCCGGGCGCCTCGCGCTCGGCGATCTCCTCGACCCGCGTCACCAGGTCCGCGCCGCGATGCAGGTTGTTGAAGCGAATGTTGAGCTGCGCCGTCGCGCTGCCCGGAATCACATTGCTCGCATGGGTCGGAGTGTCGATGCCGGTGAACTCCAGGTTCGACGCGGGGAACTGATCGGTCCCGTCATCGAGCTGGAGCGAATCGAGTGCCGCAATGACGCGCGCCAGCGGTCCGATCGGATTGGTCGCGCGGTGCGGATAAGCGACATGCCCCTGGACGCCCGGCACCTCGATCCACATGTTGACCGAGCCGCGGCGGCCGATCTTGACCGTGTCGCCAAGCCGATCGACCGAGGTCGGCTCGCCGATCAGGATCATGTCGGGGCGGATCTGTCGTTCGTTCAGCCAGTCGATGATCCTGGGTGTGCCGTAGGTCGCATAACCTTCCTCGTCGCCGGTGATCAGCAGCGACTGCGTTCCCGAGAGTGCGCCGACGCGCGATAGCGCGGCGACATAGGCAGCGATCGCGCTCTTCATGTCGTTGGCGCCGCGGCCGACCAACACTCCGTCGAGGATGTCTCCGGAGAATGGGTTGGCGGACCAGCCGTCGCCTGCGGGGACGACATCGAGATGGCCGGCGAAGCCGAAGTGCGGACCGCCGCTTCCGCGAATCGCGACCATATTCTCGGTCGGCCCGTCGGGGGCCTCACCCATCGTCCAGCGATGCACGGTGAAACCGATTGGTGTCAGTGCGGCCTCGATCAGGTCGAAGACCTCGCCGCTCGCGGGGGTGACGCTCGGACAGCGGATGAGGTCCTGGGCGAAAGCTATTGGGTCGATCGGGCTGGTCATGGTCTGTGACTAGCAAGCCGCTTCAGCGAGGCAAGCCGCTCACTTGAGCGTTTCACGATGGTGTATTAGTACAATAATACGGCAGGCGTTGGACATCGGAAAGGAAAGCGCTTGCAATGGCGCTACAAATGTAGCACGCTACAATTGTAGCTAAAGAGACAAGCAGGGGATTGGGCGATGGCCGCGTATGGGGTTCGACATTGGCTGTTCGCCGGCGCAGCGCTGGTGCTCGCTTCGCAGGCATTCGGTCAGGCGGCTCCGGACCTGAGCGGCGCAACAGCCAAACGCGTCTACATGCCGGCCGATTTCGCGCGCTTCGCGCCGAAGACCGCCTACGATATGCTGACGCAGATTCCGAGCTTCACCATCCGCAACGTGGACACCACCGACCGCGGTCTCGGGCAGGCGTCCGAGAACGTGCTGATCAATGGCCAGCGAGTCGCCAACAAGCTCGGCGCCGTCGATCAGCTGCAGCGCACGCCGGCGTCCGCCGTCGATCGAATCGAGCTCGTCAACGCGGCGAGCCTCGGCATCGCCGGCCTTTCAGGCCAGGTCGCGAACGTCATTCTGAAATCCGCTTCGAAGGGAAGCGGGCAGTTCGAGTGGCGGACGAACGCCCGCGCCCATTTTACCGAGCCGGAGTTCATGGGCGGATCGATCAGCTATTCCGGCAAGGCAGGTCCGATCGATTATACCGCGTCCGTCCAGAACGGCTTCGGCCGCGGCGGGCTCGGCGGTCCGGTCAGGATCTATGACGCGAACGGTAACCTGACCCAGGAGTGGCGGGAGCGCTATCACTCCGAATATGAGCAGGTGAATTCCGAGCTGAAGCTCGGCGTCGACGGGCCCGGCTCCTCCGCGGGCAATCTGACGCTCAACTACACGCCGTATTGGAATCCGCAGTTTCAGACGCAGAGGCGGGTGATCCTTGCCACCGGCGAAGTTCGCAATCGTACCAACGAAACGTCGCTCGCCGGCTACACCGCCGACATCAATGGCGATTACGAATTCGCGCTTGGGCCGGGGCGGCTCAAGCTGATCGCGCTTCGCCACTGGGAACACGCGCCGCAAGTCACGACCGACGTGACCCAGTTTACCAGCACCGGCGCACCGTCGATCGGCAGCCGGTTCAGCCGCGATACGCACATCGGCGAGATCATCGGCCGTGGAGAATATCACTGGAAGACCGGCAGTAACGACTGGCAGGTCTCATTCGAGCGCGCGTTCAACTATCTCGACCAGAAGGGCGGCCTGTTCCAGCTCAATCCCGAAGGTGATTTCGTCCAGGTGCCGTTCCCCGAAGGGAGCGGGAAGGTGACCGAAGTGCGCTACGAGGGGATCGCCACGCTGAGCCGTCCGCTTGCCAGGAACCTCGACATGCAGCTTGCCGCGGGTGCGGAGGTGTCGCGCCTCGACCGGGTCACCGATACTCAGCCCGCGCGCAAGTTTTTCCGCCCGAAGGGCAGCCTGACGCTCGGCTGGCATCCCGCGAAGGACTGGGACTTCAGCTTGAAACTGCGGCGCCGCGTCGGCCAGATCAGCTTTTACGATTTCCTTGCCCAGCCGCAGCTTAGCCAGGATCGCGAGAATGCCGGCAATCCCAACCTCGTGCCGCCGCAGAGCTGGGAAGCCGAGACCGAAATCTCGCACGATCTCGGCCGGTGGGGGAAGACGCGGCTGAACCTCCATTATTATCGCGTCACCGACATCGTCGACGTGATCCCGATCGGCACCGACGGGCAGGGCATCGGGAACCTGCCAAGCGCGGATCGGCTCGGCGCGGAGAGCACAAGCACGTTCAACCTCGACCCGCTCGGCTGGCGCGGCGCCAAGGTCGATGTGAACTTCGGCGCCGAATGGACGTCGGTGCGCGACCCACTGACACACAAACGGCGCCCGATCACGAATGTGCAGGACGTCTGGGGAAGCGTGCAGATCCGCCACGACATTCCGGGCACGCCGTTCGCGTGGAGCGCCTACGTGCAGCACCAGCATTATACGAAAAACTATTATTTGACCGAGATCTACAGCTCGCTCGACCTGCCGTGGCTGTCGGGCTTTTACGTCGAGGACAAGAACGTGTTGGGCCTGACCGTGCGCTTCACCGTCGACAACGTTCCCGAGGGCTGGCACCTCTTTAACCGCACGGTTTATGCGGGCTTCCGCGACCGGTCGCCGGTCGCGTTCATCGAGAAACACCACGACCTGGTCGGGCCGCTGTTCACCCTGTCGGTCAAAGGCACCTTCTAGGGCGCCGCGCATCTGCTAAACTGCGCCGATGCCGAAAATCGATCTCGACGCCATCCAGCAGGTCAATCGCACCGGCTACCCGCAACCCTTCGACAAGGACGTCGCTGGCCGCTGGTACCGGCGGCTCGCGCCCGCTTCTGGGCTCACCGATTTCGGCGTCAGCCATGTCGTGCTGAAGCCCGGCGCCTGGTCGTCGCAGCGCCACTGGCACAATGGCGAAGACGAGTTCCTGGTGATGCTCGAGGGCGAAGCGGTGCTGGTCGAGGACGATGGCCGGACCGTGCTCCGCCCGGGCGATATCGCGGCGTGGCCGAAAGGCAGCACTAACGGCCACCACTTGCGTAACGAGAGCGACAGCGACTGCGTCTTCGTGGTGGTCGGCGGCGGGACCAATAGCGGCGGCGGCTATTCGGACATCGACCTGATCTTCACGCCCGACGGCACCTACGCCCACAAGGACGGGACACCTTACTGATCAGGCCGCTTTGCCTTCCTCATATTGCTCGATGACCCAAGGCTCGTCCTGCGCCTTGTCGATCCATTCGGCGACGTCCGGGTGCGAGAGCACAGCCTTCATGTAGACCCCGGCGAAGTTCGGCACCGAGACGCCATGCGTGATGAAGCGCGTCACCGCCGGCGCGTACATCATGTCGGCCGCGCACCATTCGCCGAACAGGAAGTCGCCCGTGCCGCCGAAGCGCGCGCGGGCCTGTGCCCACAGCTGCAGGATCCGGTCGATCTCTTCCCGGACGGAATCGCTGAGCTTCTTGGGCGGAAAGCTCTTGCGGACGTTCATCGGCAGCTCGCGCCGCAGATTGGCAAAACCCGAGTGCATCTCCGCGGCCATCGAGCGGGCGACCGCGCGGGCAGCCTCGTCCTCCGGCCAGTAAAGCGCGCTGCCGTAGCGATCGGCAAGGAAGTCGATGATCGCGAGGCTGTCCCACACGACGATGTCGCCGTCCCACAGGATGGGCACCTTGCCGAGCGACGGCGCGAATTCGTCGCCTTCGCGGCGCTTCTCCCAGTCATCGTCGAACATCGGCACGACGAGCTCTTCGAACTCTTCGCCGGTCTGCTTGCACGCGAGCCATCCGCGCATCGACCAGCTCGAATAAGCGCGGTTGCCGATGATCAGCTTGAACATTGTCGCTCCTAGGACGTCGCGGCTTCGACAATCGCGGTCCGCAATTCCGCGATGCCGCTACCCGTTTCGCTCGAGGTCGTGAAGATGACGGGGTAGGCGGCCGGGTGCTTGCGGGCCTCTTCGGCCGTCTGCTCGACAACTTTCGCGAGCTCCGTCGGTTTCACCTTGTCGGCCTTGGTGAGCACGAGCTGGTAATTGACCGCGGCGGCGTCGAGCATCTCCATGATGTCCTGGTCGGGCGGTTTCAAGCCGTGGCGCGAATCGACGAGCACCAGCGCGCGCTTCAGCACCGCGCGGCCGCGCAGATAGTCGTTGACGAGGTGACGCCAGCGCTTGACCAAATCCTTAGGCGCCTCGGCGAAGCCGTAGCCCGGCATGTCCACTAGCCGCAGCTGCAGCGGATTCCCGACATCGAAGAAGTTGAGCTCCTGGGTACGGCCCGGCGTGTTGGAGGTGCGCGCCAGCCCCTTGCGATTGGTGAGCGCATTGAGGAGCGAGCTCTTGCCGACATTGGAACGGCCGGCGAACGCGATCTCGGGCGTGTCGGGGTCCGGCAGGAACTTGAGGCCCGGTGCGGACTTCAGGAACTCGATCGGGCCGGCGAACAGCTTGCGCGCGCGTTCCGCCAGCTCTTCGTCCGCAGTCGCGCTCATGTCTCGACCGGATGTGTGTCGCTGAAGTGCAGTCCGAACTTGCGATAGAGCCACCATTGCTGCGCCATCGTCAGCAAATTGTTGGTGATCCAGTAGAGCTGCAGCCCGGCCGCGAACGGCGCCATGATGAACACCAGGAACCACGGCATCAGCGAGAAGATCTGCGCCTGGGCGGGATCCATCGGCTGCGGGTTGAGCTTCATCGATGCCCATTGAGTCGCGCCGACCAGGATCGGGAGAACGCCGATGGCAAGGTACGCCGGAGGCGTGAAATGCAGCAGGCCGAAGAGATTGACCGGAGTCAGCGGATCCGCGGCGGATAAATCCTTGATCCACAGCACGAAGGGCTGGTGCCGCATTTCGACGCTGACCAGCAGCACCTTGTAGAGCGCGTAGAAGACCGGAATCTGGAGCAGGATCGGGAGGCAGCCCGCGGCCGGGTTGATCTTCTCGGCCTGGTAGAGCTTCAGGATTTCCTGCTGCTGGCGTTTCTTGTCGTCCTTGAAGCGCTCCTGGATGGCCTTCATCTTCGGCTGGACTTTGCGCATCGCCGCCATGGAGGCGAACTGCTTCTGAGCGATCGGGAACATGATCGCGCGAACGATCAGGGTGAGGCAGATGATCGCCACCCCGAAATTACCGATTTGCTCGAACAGGAAAACCAGCACGTCATAGATGACGAGCATGAACCAGCGGAAATAGCCCCAATCGATTGCACGAGTGAGGCCCGTGATTCCGTTTGCCTCATATTTCTTGAGAAGCTCGTATTCCTTCGCACCGGCGAACAGCTGGCTTTCGCTCGTCAGCGTTTGACCGGGAGCGACCGTCGCGGGCGCAAGCGAATAATCCGCCTGGTAGCCGCCGCTCGGGCTGCGGCGGAACTCGCCGTTCATCGCTCCCTGCGGCACCAGCGCGGTCAGCCAATATTTGTCGGTGAACCCAAGCCAGCCCTTCGTGTTGTTGAACGCTTCGGTCGAACCCTGGTCGAGATCCTTCCAGTTGACGTCGTAATTGGCCGAGCCGTCGAAGACGCCGATCGGCCCGACATGATTCTGCCAGGTCGAATGATCGGCTGACTGGGTGGCG
>Ga0207657_10001025_pt1 | contig 29642 bp, 29 predicted proteins | sample KBSC33metaG_FD_184316 | JGI IMG/M metagenome (GOLD analysis project Ga0207657, IMG submission 184316) | Corn rhizosphere microbial communities from Kellogg Biological Station, Michigan, USA - KBS C3-3 metaG (SPAdes) (version 2) | ecosystem: Host-associated > Plants > Roots > Rhizosphere > Soil ...
CCACTCACCGCTTCGAGCTCGTCGGCGAGCCGGTCGATGATCGTGTCGAGCATCCGCACCAGCGCGGTCGGCGCGTCGCGCACGAGGTCGGGATCGCGCCGCGCATGCTCGGCGAACGCGCGCACCGGCTTGGGAGTCGCATAGCGCACGGTGACGAGCCGCTTGTCGGTGAGGACGAAGCTGATCGGGCTGGTGTTCGGCTGCCCGTCCTGCACGCCGTAGAGCACGCTCACCGTCATGTAGAGCGCGCCGCGCCGCTCGTAGAGGCGGCTCGACGGCTCGATCTCGGCCATCTCGGTCTCGGTCGGCACGTCCATGTGGATGCACCGCTCGATCAACTTCTCTTCCTCCGGGGTCGGTTCCTCAAGATCGACCCAGGTCGCCTTGTCCGGAATCGATTCGACCTTCGGGTCGACCAGGCTTCCGTCGCAACCGGGGCCGTAAGCGCGCAGCATCGCTGCGGGTGATCAGCCCAACAGCCGCTCTTTGCAATCCCTTCGGCGCTGCTAAGCCTTTGCCGCATGACTGCACGGCGCGCCTGGATTCCGGCATTCGCGATCCTCGCCGCGGCCATTGCGATCCTGCTCGCCATGGGCCGCAACCCGATCTGCACCTGCGGCACGATCGATTTGTGGGTCGGCGCGCGAAACAGCCCGAAGACCAGTCAGATGCTGCTCGACTGGTACAGCTTCAGCCACGTCGTCCACGGGCTGCTCTTCTATGCAATCCTGTGGATCGCGGCGCGGCGGGCTCCGGTGGATTTGCGCTTGCTCGCTGCCTTGCTGTTCGAAGCGAGCTGGGAAGTGATCGAGAATACGCCGATGGTGATCGACCGCTACCGCGCGACGGCAGCGGCGCTCGGCTACACCGGAGATAGCGTCATCAACTCGCTGTCCGACATCGCGATGATGGCTACCGGGTTCCTGCTCGCGCGCAAACTCCCCGTCTGGGGATCGATCGCCTTACTGATTGCGTTGGAGCTTACCCCGCTGTTAGCCATCCGGGATAACCTGACGCTCAACGTCTGGGCGTTACTCGCACCCAACGCGGCACTGCAGGCCTGGCAAGCGGGCGGCTGACAAAACAGGAGACAAGGCGTTGAAACTGTTGACAGGCCTGTGCGTCGCCGCGCTTGCCGCCGTTTTTCCCGCCGCGGCCTCGGCCGCGGAGCTGTTCGGCGGCCTTCATGTGCATGACGTCAAGACGCCGCTCGACAAGTCGGGAATCGAAAGCGGCGTCGATTTGTCGCTCGGCTATCGCGGCGATGCGATCGGCCATTTGTGGAAAGCGCCGCTGCAGCCATACATCTTCGGCGCGCTCAACAGCGACGGCAACACCAGCTACGCCGCGGCCGGCATCGCGGCCAAGTTCCCGCTCGGCGCGCACTGGTATTTCCGCCCCGGCCTCGGCATCGCCATCCACACCGGCTCGGCCGACAAATTCTACCGCACCGACAAGATCGCCTTCGGCAGCCGCGTGCTGTTCGAGCCCGAGATCGGCCTCGGCGCGCAGCTCAACCCCCGCCTCAGCGTCGAAGCGAGCTGGGTCCACATGAGCCACGCCCAGATTTTCGGACGGGAGAATCCCGGAATCGACAATCTCGGCGTGCGGATGAACCTCGCGCTTTAGCGGCCGAGCATCGCTTCCGGCTTCACCACCCGGTCGAATGTCGCCTCGTCGACCAGGCCGAGTTCCAGCCCGGCTTCTTTGAGCGTTTGCCCGGTCTTGTGGGCATGCTTGGCGATCGCCGCGGCATTGTCGTAGCCGATCTCGGGCGCGAGCGCGGTCACCAGCATCAGCGAGCGGTTCATCAGCTCGGCGATCCGTTTCTCGTCGGGCTCGGCGCCGTCGAGCATTCGCCTTGTGAAGCTTTCCATGCCGGTCGACAGCAGGTTGATCGAGCGGATAACGTTGGCGCCGATCATCGGCTTGAAGACATTGAGCTCCATGTGCCCTTGCATGCCGCCGATGGTCACCGCGACGGCGTTGCCCGCGACTTGGGCGCAGACCATCGTCAGCATCTCGGCCTGGGTCGGGTTGACCTTGCCCGGCATGATTGAGCTGCCCGGCTCGTTCTCGGGCAGTTTCAGTTCGCCAAGGCCGCAGCGCGGGCCCGAGCCGAGCAGGCGAATGTCATTGGCAATCTTGGTGCAGGCGGTCGCGATCACGTTGAGCACGCCCGACAGCTCGACCATCGTGTCGTGCGCGGCGAGCTCGGCGAACTTGTTGGGCGCCGAGGTGAAGGGGAGCTGCGTGAGGTTCGAGACTTCGGCCGCGAATTCCTCGGCGAACCCCTTGGGCGCATTGAGCCCGGTCCCGACCGCGGTCCCGCCTTGCGCCAGCCGAAGCAGGCGCGGCATCGTTGCCTCGATGCGGGCGATGCAATCCTCGATCTGCGCGGCATAGCCGGAGAATTCTTGACCGAGGGTCAGCGGCGTCGCGTCCTGCAAGTGGGTCCGCCCGATCTTGACGATTCGGTCCCATCTTTTGGCCTGATCGGCGAGCCGCTCGTGCATTGTCCTGAGCGCCGGAAGCAGCCGGTCGTGCACGGCGCGCGCGGCGGCGATGCTCATCGCGGTCGGGAAGCTGTCGTTCGACGACTGGCTCTTGTTGACCTGGTCGTTGGGGTGAACAGGCGATTTGCCGCCGCGTTTTCCCGTCAGGATCTCATTGGCGCGGCCGGCGATCACCTCGTTCGCGTTCATGTTGGACTGGGTGCCCGACCCGGTCTGCCAGATGACCAGAGGGAATTGGCTGTCGAGGTCGCCACGCGCGACTTCGCCCGCCGCCTGTTGGATGACTTCGGCGATCTTGGGGTCGAGCCCGCCAATGCGCGCGTTCACCCGCGCCGCCGCCTGCTTGATGAAGCCGAGCGCATGGACGATCTCGGCCGGCATCCGCTCCTTGGGCCCGAACGGGAAGTTCTCGATCGATCGCTCGGTCTGCGCGCCCCAATAAGCGTCGGCGGGAACGTCGATCGGACCGAAGCTGTCTGTCTCGGTGCGGGTGGTGGTGGACATGATTTCCTCGTGAATCGTCATTCCCGCGAAGGCGGGAATCCACGTTTCTTTCCATCGTGCCGCTAAAGGGAAGATGGACGCCGGATCAAGTCCGGGGTGACGAGCTCAGGGGCTCGAATGACATGCTCGCCTGTCCCCCGGACAGGCTGCGCGCGTCATTTCTTCCGTGTGAAATCCACGCTGACGACGTTCGAGCCGTCGTCCGCTTTCGCCGGCGGGGGCGACTCGGGGCGGTCGTTCTCGGCCTCTTCATGCTCCTCGTGGGGCATTTCGTCGGCGTTCGCGTGAAACGTCAGCGCGAACTCGACGGCCGGGTCGTGGAATTGGGTGACCGCGTCGAACGGCACGTGCAGGGTCGCCGGGGCGCCGCCGAACGACAAGCCGACGGTGAAGCTGTCTTCCTCTACCTTCAGATCCCAGAAGCGGTGCTGGATGACAATCGTCATCTCGTCGGGGAAGCGCTCGAGCAGATGCTTGGGAATCGAAACCCCCGGCATCCGAGTCTTGAAGGTGATGTAGAAATGGTGCTCGCCCGGCAGCCCGCCCGAGCGCGCCACTTCGCCCAGCACGCGGCCGACGACGGCGCGCAGCGCATCCTGCACGATCTCGTCGTACGGGATCAGGCTTTCGGGAGTCTCGTCGGTCATTCGTTTGTGGTAGCGGCCGAATGAGCCCGGTCAAGCGGAGTCCGCCGAATGCCGATCGATGCCACCCAAGCCTATGATGAAAATAACATTTTCGCCCGGATCCTGCGCGGCGAGATCCCCGCGAAGAGAGTCTATGAGGATGAGCACGCGCTCGCGTTCCACGACATCAATCCTCTATCGCCGACGCACATTCTGGTGATCCCCAAGGGCGCCTATGTGTCGTGGGACGATTTCTCCGGCAACGCGAGCGAAGCGGAGATCGCCGGCTTCGTTCGTGCGGTCGGCAAGGTCGCGCGCGAGGCGGGGCTGGTGGCAAACGGCTATCGGCTCCTCGCCAACACCGGGCCGGAATCGGGGCAGGAGGTGCCGCACCTTCACGTCCACATCTTCGCTGGGAGACCGCTCGGGCCGATGCTTTCGCGATAAGCTGCCTGTCGAAAGAGGATTGTGCTCGGAGTCACAGCCGCTAGGTTCCGCGACAACATCTGTTCGGAGGGGAATTCAATGGCGACTTCAGCACCGCAGGGAGGGCTCCTGCTCGGGCGGGTCAAGCCGCTCGATGCGATTTTGGCTACGGCCGAGAAAAAGGGCCTCAAGCGCTCGCTCGGTGCGTTCCAGCTGACCATGCTCGGGATCGGCGCCGTGATCGGCACCGGCATCTTCGTCCTGACCGCCGAGGCGGCGCAGAAGGCCGGCCCGGCGATGATGGTCAGCTTCGTCATCGCGGGCTTCGTCTGCGCGGTCGCCGCGCTCTGCTATTCCGAGCTGGCGTCGATGGTTCCGGTCGCCGGTTCCGCCTACACCTACACCTATGCGGTGATGGGCGAACTGCTCGCCTGGATGGTCGGCTGGGCGCTGATCCTCGAATATGCCGTGGGCGCTTCCGCGGTCGCGGTCGGCTGGTCGGGCTATTTCGTCGGGTTGTTGAAGAGTTGGGGCGTGGATGTCCCCTTGTCGCTGGCGGTGGGGCCGAGCCAGGGCGGGCTGATCAACCTTCCCGCAGTCGCCATCTCGCTGCTGGTGACGGGACTGCTCATCGTCGGCACGAAGGAGAGCGCGCGCGTCACCTCGGCCCTGGTGCTGGTCAAGGTGCTGGCGCTGACCGTTTTCGTCGTCTTGACGCTTCCGGTGCTGAACGGGGCGCACTTCACGCCATTCATCCCCAACGGCTGGGGCACGTACGGCGTGGTCGGCGCGGCCGCGTCGATCTTCTTCGCTTATGTCGGCTTCGACGCGGTCTCGACCGCGGCCGAGGAGACCGTCAATCCGCAGCGCAACGTACCGATCGGCCTGATTGGCAGCCTGCTGTTCTGCACGGTCTTCTACTTGCTCGTCGCGGCGGGCGCGATCGGCGCGCTCGGCGCGGAGCCGGTGCGCAATGCGGCGGGCACGGTGCTCCCGCCGGGCTCGGCGGAAATGGCGGCTCAGTGCCAGGCGATCGTCGCCGGCGGCGCGATGGAGCCGTTGGTCTGCTCGAAGGAAGCGCTCGCCCATGTGCTCCGCGCGATCGGCTATCAGCGGATTGGCGACCTGATGGGCATCGCCGCGTTCGTCGCGCTGCCGTCGGTCGTGCTGATGATGATGTTCGGCCAAACCCGCATCTTCTTCGTCATGGCCCGCGACGGCCTGCTTCCCGAGCGGCTCGCGGACGTTCACCCGAAGTTCCAGACGCCGCACGTCGTGACCGCGTTCACGGGCATCGTGGTGACGCTCGCCGCGGCGTTCCTGCCGGTCGGCAAGCTCGCCGATTATTCGAACTCGGGCACCTTGTTCGCCTTCGCCATGGTGGCGCTCGCCGTCCTCGTGCTGCGCAGGAAGGACCCGACGCGCAAGCGGCCGTTCCGGACACCGGCGGTGGCGATCATCGCGCCGCTCGCGATCATCGGCTGCGTCGGACTCTACTTCAACCTGCCGTTCGTCGCGAAGATGGTCCTGGTCGTGTGGGGCGCGGTCGGACTGCTGATCTACTTCGGCTACTCGCGTCGCCGCAGCTACGTCGGCCGCGGCATCATCGACGTGGTGCCGGACCCGAACCTGCAGCCGGAGCTGGCCGAGCGGCCATAACCGCGCACAGGGACAGTCCCTCGCAAGGGACTGTCCCTCGAGCATTTAGCCGATGAGATCGCCGGCGAGCGCCCGCAAGTCCGCCTCGGGGCGCGCGCCGTAATGCTGGATGACCTCGGCCGCGCAGATGGCGCCGAGCCGCAGCGAATGGTCGAGGCTCTCCCCGCGCGCCGCGCCGAGCAGGAAGCCGGCGGCGAACAGGTCGCCGGCGCCGGTGGTATCGACCAGCTCGCGGATCGGCTCGGCAGCCACGTCGGCGCGTTCGCCGCCGCGGATCGCCAGCGCGCCGTCCTCGCTGCGGGTGACGACCAACGTCTCAACCTTGGGCGCGATCTCGGCGACCGCTGTCTCGAGGTGCGCGACTCCCGCGAGCGCCTCGATCTCGGCCTGGTTGGCGAACAGGATGTCTATCCGCCCGGTATCGAGCAGCTGCATGAAACCGGCGCGGTGCCGATCGACGCAGAAGGTATCGGATAAGGTGAAGGCGACCTTGCGTCCGGCCTCGCGCGCGACTTCGATCGCCCGGACCATCGCGTAACGCGGCGTCTCCGGGTCCCACAGATAGCCTTCGAGGTAGAGGATCGCCGAATCGCGGATCTGCGTTTCGTCGAGCGCGCTTGCCGGGAGATGCTGCGCGGCGCCGAGGAAGGTGTTCATCGTCCGGTGCCCGTCGGGGGTCACCAGGATCATCGATCGCGCGGTCGGCGCCCCGACGTCCGCTGCGGCGGTGATGAACTCGACCCCGGTCGCGGTGAGGTCGTCGCGATAGAACTTGCCGAGCGGGTCGGGCGCGACCTGGCCGATGAACCCGGCGCGGCCGCCGAGCGCGGCGACGCCGGCGGCGGTGTTGCCGGCCGATCCGCCGCTGACCTGCCGCCCGGCGCCCATATGGTCGTACAGCCGCTCGGCCTCTTCGGCGTCGACCAGGCGCATCGAGCCTTTCACGAGCCCCTCGCGCTCGAGGAAGTCGTCGCCCGCGTCGGCGATCACGTCGACGATGGCGTTGCCGATGCACAGGACGTCGAGGCGCGGGTCGGGCATTAAAAACTCCGGGTATCAGGGAAAGGGCGCGCCTAGCGGGCCGTTCGGCGCGTCGCAACATTGCCTCGGCGCGCAAGGCCATGCATCGTCAGCCCATGCGCCGTTCACTCGCTCTTTCGCTCACGCTCGTCCTCGCGGCCTGCGCCACCCGGCCGCAGCAGCCGCCGCAGCCGCAAACTCCAGCGGTTCAACCCGAACCCGAACAGGAGACCAGCCTGTCCGGTCTCACCGCGCAAGAGCTGGTCGGCCGCTTCGGCACGCCGGCGCTTCAGATCCGCGAGGGAAGCAGCCTGAAGCTTCAGTTCCGCGGACCGCGCTGCGTGATGGACGCCTATTTGTATCCGTCTGGCGGCTCGGGGACGCTCAAGGTCACGCACGTCGACACCCGGCTTCCGTCGGGCGGCGACATCGATCCGTCCGCCTGCATCTTCTCGCTGCGCAACCAGCGCATCTGATCCAACGCCCATTCGGCGGTCTCGGCGATCACCGGGTCGGGGGCGTCGAGGTGCCGCTCGACCGCCGGCTCGAGCGACGGATCGCCGCTGTTGCCGGCGGCGATCAGGCAATTGCGGATCATGCGGCGAATTCCGATTCGCTTGATTGGTGAGCCCGCGAACATCTCGCGAAAGCTCGCGTCATCGAGCGCCAGCAGGTCGGCGAGCGAGGGGGCGGCGAGCTCGGCGCGCGGCAGGAAGGCGCGATTCGCCGCGGCGGCATCGGCGAACCGATTCCACGGGCAGACGGCCAGGCAGTCGTCGCAGCCGTAGATGCGATTGCCCATCTTGCCCCGCAGCTCGACGGGAATCGCGCCGTCGTGCTCGATGGTCAAATAAGAGATGCAGCGCCGCGCATCGATCCGGTGAGGACCGAGAAACGCATCGGTCGGGCAGGCGTCGAGGCAGCGGGTGCACGATCCGCAATGCTGGCCATGATCGGCGGCTGCATCGGGCTCGAGCTCGAGGCTGGTGAGGATCACGCCGAGGAACAGCCAGCTGCCATGCTCGCGGCTGACCAGGTTGGTGTGCTTGCCCTGCCAGCCGATCCCGGCCGCCTGCGCCAGCGGCTTTTCCATCACCGGCGCGGTGTCGACGAACACCTTGAGCTCGCTCGGGCACTTGTCGACGATGAAGCGGGCGAGCGCCTTCAGCGCTTTCTTGACCGTCTTGTGATAGTCGCCGCCCTGCGCATAAACCGAGATGCGCGCCAGCTCGGGATGGTCGGCGAGCGCCAGCGGGTCGGACACCGGCGCATAGCTCATCCCCAGCGCGATCGCCGACTTCGCATCCGGCCACAGCGCAAGTGGCGACACGCGGTGAGGGGCGCGCTCCTCCATCCAGCCCATCGTCCCGTGGTGTCCGGCCTCGATCCAGCGCCGGATGTCGAGCCCGGCCGCGTCCGCCGCGTCGGCGCGCGTGAACCCGCAGGCGGAAAAGCCCAGCCGCAGGCTTTCCGCTCTTATTGCTTCTTCAAGGCTTTGCCCGTTATCCACGTCGCGCCACTACACCGGCATTCGGACTTTTCGTAGGAATTTCAGTGCTTCGACAGCTTTCGCAATCCGAGACGATCGCCGTCGAAGCCGATGACCTCGTCAAGGACTTCGGCGAGACCCGCGCCGTCGACGGCGTCAGCCTCGCCGTGCCCACCGGCTCGATCTACGGCCTGCTCGGCCCCAACGGCGCCGGCAAGACCACGACGTTGCGCATCCTGCTCGGGATCATCGACCCGTCGAGTGGCAGCCGGCTGGTGCTCGGCCGCAACCGCCCGATCGAGGCGGCCAGCGAGATCGGCTATCTGCCCGAGGAGCGCGGCCTCTATCCGGCGATGCACGCCCGCGATGCGATCGCCTTCGTCGGCGCGCTGCGCGGGCTGCCGCTCGCCGAAGGCCGCAGGCGCGCCGATGCCTTGCTTGCCGAGCACAATCTTGCGGACTGGGCGAAAAAGCCGATCCGCACCTTGTCGAAAGGCATGGCGCAGACCGTCCAGCTGCTCGGCACGATCATCCACAAGCCGCGGCTGCTCGTGCTCGACGAGCCGTTCGCGGGGCTCGACGCGATCAACCAGGCGCGGCTGGAGGAGCTGATCCGCCGTGAGGCGCGCGCCGGCGTCACCATCATCTTCTCGACCCACGTCATCGCCCATGCCGAGCGGCTCTGCGAACGCGTCGCGATCATCGCCAAGGGCAAGGTCGCGTTCGACGGCGGAGTCGACGAAGCGCGCGCCCGCCTGCGTCAGATCGTCCGGCTGCGCACCCGCGCGAGCGACGGACCGTGGCGTTCGGCAATCCCGGCGGGTGCCCGGCGCGAGGGTGACGAATGGGTGTTCGAGCTCCCCGAGGGCGGCCCTGAACCCTTGCTCAAGGCGCTGATCGACGGCGGCGCTGGGATCGAGACTCTCGCCATCGAGCGCCCCGGCCTGCACGACGCGTTCGTCGCCATTGCCGGCGATGCGGCCGCGGCCGCCATGGGTCAGGAGAAGGTGCAATGATGCGCTTCCTGCGCTCCGCATTCGTCATCGCCCGGCGTGACTTCGCCGCGACCGTGCTGTCCAAGGCCTTCATCTTCTTTCTTCTGGCGCCTCTGTTCCCGCTGCTGATGGGCGGCGTGTTCGGCGGCATCGGCGCGCGCGTCGCGACCGACGCCGAGCGCCCGGTGATCGCGGTCATCGCCCCACGCGCGGAGTTCGAGCGGCTTGCGGCGGCGCGCGACCAGCTCGCGGAAGCGATCGGCGACCAATCCGTCGTCACGCTCGCCGGCTACACGCCGGAGAGCGATGTCGCCGCGCAGCGCAAGGCGTTGCTAGAAAGCCGCAAGCCGCCGGTGCGGGCGGTGCTGAGCGGCGGCCTCGATCACCCGCGTTTGGTCGGCGCGCTCGGCGGTGACGAGGACATCGTCGGACAGATGAAGCTGCTGATCGCGAATGCGCGCGTCGCCAGCCCCGCCGAGACGCCCGAAATCGACATCACCAACATGCAGGCGTCGACCGGTTCGCTGGTCAAGGACCGCGCGGTCACCGCCCAGATCGGCGAGATGATCCTGTTTTTCCTGACGATCCTGCTGTCGGGCATGCTGCTCTCCCAGCTGATCGAGGAGAAATCGAACAAGATCATCGAGGTGATCGCCGCTGCCGTGCCCATCGACGCTCTGTTTGTGGGCAAATTGTTCGCGATGCTCGCCGCCTCGGTGCTCGGCATCGTCGTGTGGATCAGCGCCGGCGCGCTGATCATCCAGTTCGTCAAGACCGGCGGGGTCCAGACGCTGCCGCCGCCCGCGGTCGGCTGGCCGGCGTTCCTCGCGCTGGCGATTCTCTATTTCGCGATGAACTATTTGCTGCTCGGCGCGGCCTTCCTGACCATCGGCGCCCAGGCCTCGACGGTCCGCGAAGTGCAGACCATGTCGATGCCGGTGACCTTCGCCCAGGTGCTGATCTTCGGATTTGCCTCGACCGCGATCGGCCGGCCCGATTCGACCGAAGGCCTTGCCGCCGCGATCTTCCCCTTGTCCTCGCCGCTGGCGATGCTGGCGCGCGCCGCCGAGCAACCGGGTTGGTGGCCGCATGTCGCGGCGCTCGCCTGGCAGGCATTGTGGGTCGCGGTCATCCTGCGCGTGGGCGCTCAGCTGTTCCGCAAGACCGTCCTGAAATCCGGTCCGCGCACCCGCTGGTGGAAGTTCGGCCGCGCCTAGCCGATCGCTTCGCGCGCCATCTCGGTCAGCTTGCCCATGAGCGCGCGGTGCGGAAAGGGTCCGTGGCTGATCCGCGCGACCCCCGCCTCGGCCCATGTCTTCTTGTCGGGCGCCCCCGGGGACGCAATCACGTTGAGCGGCAGAGGCACCTCTCGGACGACCCGCTCGATCTGCTTGGGGTCGGACAGGCGCGGCACGAAGAAGCCGCTCGCGCCGGCATCGGCGAAGGCCTTGCCGCGCTCGATCACCTGGTCGACCAGCGCATCGTCGTAGGTTTGCGTCTTGAGGAACAGGTCGGTGCGCGCGTTGATGAAGAATGCCTCGCCCACGGCGCGGCGGATCGCGGCGATGCGCTTTACTTGGCTGTCGAGCGGATGGACGCCCTCGCCGCCGATCACCTGGTCCTCGAAATTGCAGCCCACCGCGCCGGTCTGCTTCAAGCGCGCCACATTGGCGGCGCCTTCGCCCGGATCGCTGGAATAGGCGCTTTCGAAATCGACCGTCAGCGGCAGCTCGACCGCCGCGGCGATCCGCGCGGCATTGTCGAGCGCGAAGTCGATCGGCACCTGCTCGCCATCTGGCCAGCCGTTGGCGTCCGCCACCGGATGGCTCCCCGTCGCCAGCGCCCTGGCTCCGGCGGCGACAACCGCGAGCGCGCTGCCGACGTCCCAGATGTTGAAGAGGATCACCGGATCGCCGGGCACGTGCAGCGCGGTAAAGGTTTCGAACTTGCTCGCCATGGCCGTTGGACTAGGCCCGCTCGGGCAGGGAGGCAAATGCTGGCTCTTGCCGCGGGCGCGCTCTATCTCGCGCGCATGGCCGAAGTCGCCACACCCGCTCCCGTGCTGCTCGAAGCGCTCGGCGAAGCCGCGCTGATCGCGGGTGGCGGGCGCGTGCTTGCGGCCAATGCCGCGGCCCGCGCGCTGCTCGGCGACGCGATCGCCGGGGCCGAGGTTGACCGGGTCATTGCCCACCCCGCCGCGCTCGAAGCGCTCGAGCGCGCGGGCTCAGGTCGCGGCGACGATGTCGAATTGACTGGCCTCGGCGGATCGCGCCGGCACTGGCTGATGCGCTCGGCCGCGCTCGGTGACGGGACCACCCTGATCCGCTTCGTCGACCGCAGCGAGGCGCGAGCCGCCGAGCAAATGCGCGTCGATTTCGTCGCCAACGCCAGCCATGAGCTGCGGACGCCGCTGGCGACGCTGATCGGCTACACCGAGACGTTGCGCGAGCAAGCCGCCGAGATCGACCCCGAGACCCGCGAGCGCTTCCTCGCGATCGTTCACGACGAAGCGCGGCGGATGCAGCACGTTGTCGAGGACCTGATCTCGCTGTCACGGATCGAGGCGGAGAAGTTCACGGCGCCGACCGATGCCGTCGACCTCCGGCCGCTGATCGCGCAGGCGCTGGAGAGCGCGCGGCGCATGGCGGAGAAGCGCGGCTCGCCGCTGGTCGCCGATATCGCGCCTGGCCTGCCGCTGGTCGCCGCCGACCGCAGCCAGATTCTCCAGCTGCTCGACAATCTGATCACCAACGCCCTCCGCTACGGCGAGCCGGGAACGCCGGTCGTCGTCTCCGCGCGGATCGAAGGGCCAATGGTCGACCTTGCCGTCACTGACCAGGGCGAAGGCATCGCTCCCGAGCATATCGCGCGCGTGACCGAACGCTTCTACCGCGTCGACACCAGTCGCAGCCGATCGCTCGGCGGCACCGGCCTCGGCCTCTCGATCGTCAAGCATATCGTCGAGCGCCATCGCGGCCGGCTCAGCATCGACAGCAAGCTCGGGGAGGGCACCGCCGTCCACGTGCTGCTGCCGCCGGCGCAGTCATAAAAGTGTCATCGAAGAGTCACGCGCGCGAACGCCGGGGCCGCTACCCGCCGTCATGAAAATGACGGAGGAATTGGTGAAGAAAGTCATTCTTGGACTTGGGGTGCTCGCGCTCGCCGCCTGCGGCGGCAGCGAAGGCAACCAGGGCAATTCGGCGGGCAATGCGGGCACGGCCGTGACCGGCGCCGGCTCGACATTCGTCTACCCGGTGCTGTCGGCGTGGGCAGCGGATTACAGCAAGGCGAACGGCACCCGCATCAATTACCAATCGATCGGCTCGGGCGGCGGTATTTCACAGGTGAAGGCAGGCACCGTCGACTTCGGCGCGACCGACCAGCCGCTCGCGTCGGACGAGCTCGCCAAGAGCGGCCTCGCCCAGTTCCCGATCGTGATCGGCGGCATCGTGCCGGTCGTGAATCTGACCGGCATCAAGCCGGGCAAGCTGCGCCTGACCGGGCCGGTCCTCGCCGACATCTATGCCGGCAAGGTCAAGAAGTGGAACGACCCTGCGATCGCGACGATCAACACGGGGCTGAAGCTGCCCGACGCGGCGATCGCGGTCGTCCACCGCTCGGACGGGTCCGGGACCAGCTTCAACTTCACTCACTATCTCAGCCAGGTGAGCCCGGCGTGGAAAAGCGGTCCGGGCGAGGGCAAGACGGTCGACTGGCCGACCGGAGTCGGCGGCAAGGGCAATGAGGGCGTCGCCGCTTATGTGAAGCAGATCCCGAACTCGATCGGCTATGTCGAATATGCCTATGTGCTGCAGAACGGCATGAGCTACGCGGCGCTGCAGAACGCGGCCGGCAATTTCGTCACTCCCAATACGGACAGCTTCTCGGCCGCGGCGGCGAGCGCCGACTGGGCCGGCGCGCAGGACTTCAACCTGGTGATGACCGACGCGCCGGGCGCCAATGCCTACCCGATCACCGCGACCACCTTCATCCTGATGCCCAGGCAGCCGAAGGGCGCGGACCGCTCGAAGGCGGCGCTGGGCTTCTTCCGTTACGCGCTCACCAAGGGTCAGCAGCAGGCGCAGAAGCTCGATTATGTGCCGCTGCCGGCGAGCCTGGTCGAACGGATCGAAAGCTACATCGCGCAATCGGTCAAGTGACAGCCCACGTTCCCGCGACACGCAGCCGCGGGGCCGTCGCGGACCGGGCGTTCGGCCTGATCACCGCCGGCTCCGCGTGGCTCGTGCTGCTGTTGCTCGGCGCCACCGCCTTGTCGATGGCGTGGGGCGGCCGCCTGGCGTTCGAGACCTTCGGATTTAAGTTCATCACCAGCCGCGACTGGGACGCGGTCGGCGGCTCGTTCGGCGCACTGGTGCCGATCTACGGCACGCTCGTCACCTCCCTGATCGCCCTTCTAATCGCGGTCCCGGTGAGCATCGGCATCGCTTTGTTCCTGACCGACATCGCGCCGCGCTGGACGCGCGGGCCGATCGGCATCGCAATCGAGCTGCTCGCCGCCGTTCCCAGCATCATCTACGGAATGTGGGGGCTGTTCGTGTTCGCGCCGTTCATGGCCGCCCACGTCGAGCCGTGGCTCAACGATCATTTGGGCGGCTTGCCGATTGTCGGCGTCTTGTTCACCGGGCCGGCGATCGGCATCGGCATGCTGACCGCCGGCATCGTTCTCGGGATCATGATCATCCCGTTCATCGCCGCCGTCGCGCGGGACGTGTTCAACGCGGTGCCGCCCTCGCTCAAGGAGGCGGCGGTCGCATTGGGCTCGACGCGTTGGGAAATCCTCAGCCGCGTGACCTTGCCCTACACGCGTTCGGCGGTGATCGGGGCGATCTTCCTCGGCCTCGGTCGCGCCCTCGGCGAGACCATGGCGGTGACCTTCGTGCTCGGCAACGCGCACGACCTCTCCTTGTCGCTGCTGATGCCGAGCAATTCGATCGCGGCGGCGATCGCCAACGAGTTCACCGAGGCCGACAGTGAGCTCTATCGCTCGTCGCTGATTGCGCTGGCCTTCTTGCTGTTCGTCATTACCTTCGTGGTGCTGAGCACCGCCAAGCTGCTGCTCCTGCGCATCGGCCGAACGGCGAAGCGGGGGCGCCGATGATCCTGCTTCGCCGCAAGCTGATCGATCTCCTTGCGATGCTGTTCGCGAGCGCCGCGACCCTGTTCGGCCTGTTCTGGCTGGTGTGGATCCTGTGGACCACGCTGGCTGAGGGCGCCGCGGCGATCACGCCGGCCTTGTTCACCCAGATGACGCCGCCGCCCGGCGAGACCGGCGGTCTCTTGAACGCCTTCTATGGAAGCGCGGTCATGATTCTGCTGGCGCTCCTCATCGGCACGCCGGTCGGAATTGCCGCCGGCACCTATCTCGCCGAGCACGGCCGCTATTCGCGCATCGCCGGGGTCGTGCGCTTCCTCAACGATATCCTGCTCAGCGCTCCCTCGATCGTGATCGGCCTCTTCGTCTACGAAGTCGCGGTGCGGCCGATGGGCCACTTCTCGGGATTTGCCGGGGCGCTGGCGCTGGCGATGATCCTGCTTCCGGTCGTGGTGCGCACCAGCGACGAGGCGCTTCGCCTCGTCCCCGACCCCATTCGCGAGGCCGCCTTCGCGCTCGGCATTCCCCGCTGGCGGGTGACGATGCGGATCCTCTACAAATCGGCGCTCAGCGCCATTCTCACCGGTGTCCTGCTCGGCCTCGCTCGTATTGCCGGCGAGACCGCGCCACTCCTGTTCACCGCGCTCAACAACCAGTTCTGGAGCGCGAACGTCAACGCGCCGCTCGCCAACGTGCCGGTGGTGATTTTCCAATATGCGATGAGCCCGTACGACGAGTGGCACGCTTTGGCCTGGGCCGGCGCCCTGATGCTGACCGCGTTCGTGCTCGGATTGAACCTGATTGTGCGCCTGATCGCGCGAAGGACTGCGAAATGATCGAACTCATGCACCGCGAGCTGAGCGCCAGCGCGCCGGTCGAGCTGCCGACCAAGGTTGCCGTGCGCAATCTCGACTTCTTTTATGGCAAGGCGCGCGCGCTGACCGACGTCGAACTGGCGATCCGCGCCAATGCCGTGACCGCGATCATCGGTCCGTCGGGCTGCGGCAAGTCGACGCTGCTGCGCACCATCAACCGCATCTACGAGCTCTATCCCGACCAGCGCGCGACGGGCGAAATCCTGCTCGACGGGCGCAACATCCTCGACCGCGGCTTTTCGCTGTCGGAGCTTCGCCGCCGCGTCGGCATGGTGTTCCAGAAACCGACCCCGTTCGCGACCTCGATCGCCAGGAACGTCAGCTTCGCGCTGTCTTATTACGAACGCCTGTCGAAGAGCGAAATGGCCGATCGCGTCGAGGACGCGCTCAGGCAGGCTGCGCTGTGGGACGAGGTCAAGGACAAGCTCGGCGCAAGCGCGCTGTCGCTGTCGGGCGGGCAGCAGCAGCGGCTGTGCATTGCGCGCACGCTTGCCGTGCGGCCCGAGATCATCCTGCTCGACGAGCCGACGTCGGCGCTCGACCCGATCTCCACAGCGAAGATCGAGGAGCTGATTCACGAGCTGCGGACAAGCTTCACGATCGTCATCGTCACCCACAACATGCAGCAGGCCGCGCGTGTGTCGCAGCGCACCGCTTTCTTCCACTTGGGCGAGCTCGTCGAAGTCGGCGAGACGTCCCAGATCTTCACCAATCCGCGCGTCCAGCGGACGCAGGACTATATTACTGGCCGATACGGCTGACCGGAGCCATGAACATGCAGCACCCCCACACCGTCAGGGCGTTCGACCAGGACATTGGCGAGCTTCGCGGCCTCATCGCCGAGATGGGCGCGTTCGCCGAGGCCGCGATCGCCGAAGCGATGCGTTGCCTCATCGAGCGTGACGTCGACGCGGCGCGACAGCTGGTCGAGGCGGACATCCGGCTCGACGACATGGAAACAGAAGCCGAGCGGCGCGTGATTGAGCTGATCGCCTTGCGCGCGCCGATGGCCGACGATCTGCGCGAGGCGGTCGCCGTGCTCAAAATCTCGGGGGTCGTCGAACGGATCGGCGATTATGCGAAGAACATCGCGCGGCGCGTCCGGCGGCTGCCGGCCAGGGGCGAAATCGAGCCTTTGTCGTTGCTCCCGGAAATGGCCAAGATCGCGTCGGCGATGGTGCGCGACGTGCTCGCCGCTTTCCTGGAGCGCGACGCCGCCAAGGCGCAGGCCGTATGCAAGCGCGACGACGCGCTCGACGATTTTTACGAAAGCATCTTCCGCACGCTTCTCACCTACATGATGGAGAACCCGCAGAACATCGGCCCGTCGACGACCTTGCTGTTCGTCGCCAAGAACCTCGAACGGATCGGCGACCACGCGACCAATGTCGCCGAGATGGTCTATTATTCCGTAACAGGGGAAAGGTTGGCGGAGCCGCAGCGCGAGGACCTATGAGCCGCAAGAAACTCCTGCTCGTCGAGGACGACAAGGCGCTGGCCGAGCTGCTGATCTGGCATTTCGAGCGCGAGGAATATGATGTCCGCCGCACCGGCGATGGGGAGGAGGCGCTGCTGCTCGCCGATGAACAGAACCCCGACGTCGTGATCCTCGACTGGATGATCGAGGGGATTTCCGGCCTCGAGGTCTGCCGCCGCTTGAGGCGCAAGGAGCGGACGGCGAATGTGCCGATCATCATGCTCACCGCGCGCGGCGAGGAGAGCGACCGCATCCGCGGGCTCGAGATCGGCGCAGACGATTATGTGACCAAGCCGTTCAGCCCGCGCGAGCTCATGGCCCGGGTCTCGGCTGTGCTCCGCCGCGTCCGTCCGGCGCTCGCCGGCGAGCAGCTCTCTTATGCCGACATCGACATGGACGTTGCCGCGCACAAGGTGAAGCGCGCCGGCAAGACGGTTCAGCTCGGGCCCACCGAGTTCCGCTTGCTCAAGCAATTCCTCGAGCAGCCGGGCCGCGTCTTCTCGCGCGAGCGGCTGCTGGACTCAGTCTGGTCGCACGATCCCGGGATCGACTTCCGAACGGTCGACGTCCACGTCCGCCGCCTCCGCCAGGCGCTCAACGGGGGCGGCGCGCCCGACCTCATCCGCACCGTTCGTTCGGCCGGCTATTCGCTCGACGCCGAGGGCTGATGCCGCTGTCACAAAAGTGCCGCGCGCCGGTCACGAAAGATTCTGCGCCGCTCGCCAGGACGGGCGAGACAAAGAGAGAGGCCAGAATGAAGCTTGTGACCCGGAGCGCCCTATTCGTTTCAGCGATATTCGTCGCGCTTCCCGCCCACGCGGCGACCGACGACCAATTGTGGACCACCGCTTCGGCGAGCGTGAAGCTGTCGGACCATTGGCGCCTCTCGCAAGAGTTCACCGCGCGGTTCAGCGACAATCGGAACGGTCTCTACGAGATCGAATCGAACACCCTGCTCGGTTATCGGCTGGACAAGACCGTGACGCTTTGGGCCGGCTATACCCACGATCCGCAATATTCCGGCGGTGACTTCACCGTGATGGAGCACCGCGCGCGCGAGCAGGTGACGTTCGACAACATCGCCCGGATCGGCGGCGGCAAGCTGAGCGCGCGGGTTCGCGTCGAGCAGCGCTGGCGCGAGAATGTCGACGGCACCGGCTGGCGCCTCCGGCCCTACCTCAAATATTCGCTGCCCATTGCCGGCATGACTGCCCTCAACCTCAGCAGCGAGCCGTTCTTCAATCTCAACAGCACCAGCTTCCAGCGGCAGACGGGTCTCGACCGCGTCCGCAACCTGGTGACCATCTCGACACCGCTGACCCGGCGGCTGTCGGGTGAGGTCGGCTACATGAACCAGCACGGCTTCGTCCGCGGCGGCCCCGACACCAGCGATCACATCGCCTATTTCGCTGTGAGTCTCAGCCTTTAGTGGACGAAACGCGCGACCACGTCGCGATAGCTTCGCGACACCTTCACCTGCGCCCCCGAATCGAGCACCAGGAAACATTCGCCGTTGGTGTGCGGCTTGACCTGCCGGACGAGGTCGAGGTTGACGATCGTCGAGCGGTGGACGCGCTGGAAGCGGCGCGGATCGAGCCTCTTTTCGAGGTCCTTCATCGTCTCGCGCAGGATCAGGGTGTTGTCGCCGGTCTGGATGCACATGTAGTCGCCGGCCGCGTCGATCCGTTCGATCGTGTCGACGTCGACCCGGAAGATCTGCCCCTGGTCCTTGATGTTGATCATCTTCTCGTAGCGGTTCGCCGCGGGCGCTTCGCTGGTTGACGCATCGGCGAGTTCCTCGGCCGCTTCCGGCGCGTGCTCGGCGAGCACCTCCTTCAACCGCTCCGATTCCTCTGCGCTGCGCTTTTCGGTGAGCCGCTGGCGCACCCGGTCCATGGTCCCGGCGAGCCGGTCTTCGTCGACCGGCTTCATCAGATAATCGACCGCCTGCGCATCGAACGCACGCAGCGCATGCTCGCTGAACGCGGTGACGAAGACGAACAATGGCGGCTCGACGTCCATCAATCCCTGGATGACCGAAAATCCGTCGAAGCCGGGCATCTGGATGTCGAGGAAGACCAGGTCGGGCTTGTGGGTCTTGATCTGGCGGATTGCCTCGCGCCCGTTGGCGGCGGTGGCGACCACCTCGACATCGTCGAACGCCTGCAGCCTCAGCTGCAAGCCCTGGGTGGCAAGCGGTTCGTCATCGACCAAAATGGTCCGGATGCTCATTAGGCTTTGTCTCCGGTCTCGAAGGGAATTTCCAGGATAACGCTAAACCCCCCATGCTCGTTCTGTCTGGTCTCGAACCGGTGCGCGGCGCCATAGGCCTGCGACAGCCGGTCTCGAATGTTCGCCAGTCCGACGCCGGTCGACGGACTCGCGGCGATTTCGGATGCGCCGCCGGTGCCGTTGTCGGAAACCTCGATCCGCACCGCTTCGTGCTCGCGGCTTGCGGTCAGCCAGATGTCGGCGCCATGCTCGGACGGCGTCACCGCATATTTGATCGCGTTCTCGACCAACGGCTGGAGCAGCAGCGACGGCAGCTTGGCGCCGATCGTCTCCGGCTCGATCCGGAAATGCGGCCGAAGCCGGTCCTCGAAGCGCATCTTCTCGATCTCGAGGTAGAGCTTCAGGGTCTCGACTTCCTGCGCCAGCGTCACCTTGCCCGCCGGCTCGTTGACCAGCGTGTAGCGGAGGAACGAAGACAGCCGCGCCAGCATCGCATTGGCCCGCTCGGTTTGCTTCAGGAGCACCAGGGTCGAAATCGAATTCAAAGTGTTGAACAGGAAGTGCGGGTTGAGCTGGTAGCGTAGCATCGCCAGCTGCGCGGTCGACGCCTGGCCCTCGAGCTTCTCGCGCTGGCGGATCTCGATCTCGAGCAGCAGGAAATAATTGATCCCGTAATAAAGCGCGGTCCACGCCGCGAGCAGCGAGAAATTGAGCAGGATCGCGCCGAAATATTCGACCCCGACCGGCTTGAATGCCGGCTTCAGGAATGTCGCGACGCTCCACGTTTCAATGACCGAAAAGCTGCCCGACGCGAGCATCACCGCGGCGAGCGACAGCAGCAGGGTCCAGATCGGCTTCATCCGGATCAGCCGCCGGAACAGTGAGGCCATCAGCAGCGTCAGCGAATAGCCGGTCGCGGTTAGCAGAAGCGTGTGGACGAGCCACATCCAGCCCATCGAATTGGCGAAGCCGGACAGCGAGCGCAGGAAGAAATAGCCGCTCCAGCCGATCGACTGGAGAATCCAGAAGGCGCGGTTCTTGTCGTCGAAAAACGGGCGGTCGAGTCCGATGCCCCGCGCGATCGGCTCCGCCGGCGACTGGATCTTGGGCGTATCCGACGCACGCCTGGGCGTGGCCACTCGCCGATCGAGGGTCGCGCTGTCCGTCGCCATGAGCCGCGATATAGAGGCGCTCGCCAGCCATTGCGAGCATTGGCCGCCAAACCGCCCTTTCGCGGCCAGCGCCTGGTTGTTTCTTAACCGCGATTAACAACCGGCGATGATCCCGCCGGAGATAAAGCGTCGAGGTCTTAACCCGGCTTCAACTCTCTTTGTCTAATTCGCTGCGGGCATGTGGAAGCGGTGGGCGGATGTACGAAGCTCCTGATCGGTATAAGCGTTTGATTTCAGCACGGCTTCCAGGCGGGGAGTCGGCCGGGCTCGCCGCGCGCGAGGCCGAATCGGAAAGCTCGCCGCTACGCGACGTGCAGCTGATTTCGCGCGCGCAGCTGGCGCCCTTCTTCGCGGCGGCGAACATCGTCGCCGCGCTGATCATGACCGCGAGCCTGTGGGGGCACGCCCCCGCGACCTGGCTCGTGCCGTGGGTCGGCGCGGTGGGCCTGGTCAATCTCGGCGCGATGCAGCTCGCGCGCACCCAGTCAATCACCTGCGTCGGGCGGTCGGGCCGGCGAGTCCCGAGCTGGCAGCTGGTCGGCGAAGCCGCGGCACGCGCGCTCACCTTCCTCAGCGTTCCGCTTTATTTGTTCCCGACCCTCGATCCCGGTTCGCAGGTGATCGCGGCCTCGGTCATGGCCGGCCTCGGGGTCGGCGGCCTCGGCCTCGTCGTCGTCCCGCAATGCGCCATGACCTGGATGATCGGCTTCACCTGCGGCGTCTGCGGCGCGCTCGCGCTCGGCCGCCACACGGTCCCCTTCCATCACATGCTGTCGATCGTCTTCACGCTCGGCGTGTCGATCTTCGGCGTGATGACCGTCGCGCGCTGGGCGTTCCACCAGCTCAAGATGAACGCCGACGTCGGCAGCCAGAGCGAAAGCGCGAGCCTGCTGCTCCAGGAATATGAGCAGCGCGGCGTCGGCTGGCTGTGGCAGGTCGATGGCGAGAACCGCTGCACCTACATCAGCTCGCGGATGAGCGCGCTGCTCGGCCGCCCGGCCGGCCAGCTGATCGGCCATTCGCTGCCCTCGCTGCTTGGCGGCCACGCGGAGCTCGGCCGCGTGCTGCTCGAAAAGCAGCCGTTCAACGCGCTCGAGATGGAGCTTGCGACGCCGCGCGGCACGCGCTGGATCTCGATGGCCGGCGACCCGATCATCGACACCGCCGGCCGCTTCGAAGGATTCCGTGGCGTCGGCTCCGACATCACCGAGATCCGCCAGACGCAGGAGCGGCTGACCCATCTCGCCAATGTCGACGTATTGTCGGGCCTGCCCAACCGCGGCCGTGTCCGCCAGCTGCTCGGCGAAGCGCTGCGCGGCGCCACCAGCGGCAATGTGCCGTGCGCGATCATGTTCCTCGACCTCGACGGCTTCAAGCCGGTCAACGACACCTTCGGGCACCCGAAAGGCGACGCGGTGCTTCGCGCCGTCGCCAAGCGGCTGGTGGACGAGGTCGGCGGCGACGGCACCGTCGGGCGCATGGGCGGCGACGAGTTCGCGATCGTCATCAACGACGCCCAGAGCCGCCGCAAGGTCGAGACGCTCGCCGACCGGATCATCCAGGCGATCAAGGAACCCTACATCATCGACCAGACCGAGATCCGGATCGGCGTGTCGATCGGCTGCGCGTTCGGCCCGATCGACGGCGCCACGGTCGACGATCTGATCCTCAAGGCCGACCTCGCGCTCTACCAGGCGAAGGACGCCGGCCGCGGCGTCGCCCGCTATTTCTCGTCCGAGCTCCAGTCGGAGCAGGAGGATCGGGTCCGGCTCGAGGGCGACCTGCGCTCGGCGATCGCGTCGAAACAGTTCCACCTCGTGTTCCAGCCGCTGATCAACGCCAAGACCCAGAAGCTGGTCGGCTTCGAGGCGCTGATCCGCTGGAACCATCCGCAGCGCGGGTTCGTGCCGCCCAACGTGTTCATCCCCGTCGCCGAGGAAACCGGCCTGATGCCGGTGATCGGCGAATGGGTGATCGACGAGGCGTGCAAGGCGGCCGCGACCTGGCCCGAGCCGATCACCGTCGCGCTCAACATCAGCCCCAAGCAGATCATTTCGCCCGCCCTGCCCAACGCCGTCAGCGAATCGCTCGCGCGCTACAAGCTCGCCGGCAACCGCATCGAGCTCGAGGTGACCGAAGGCGTGTTCCTCGGCGACAACGGCTCGACGCTCGACGTGCTGAAGCGCCTGCGCCAGCTCGGCGTCGGCATCGCGCTCGACGATTTCGGCACCGGCTATTCGTCGATCGGCTATTTGAACAAGGCGGTGTTCCACAAGTTGAAGATCGACGGCAGCTTCGTGCGCGAGGCCGGCAGCCGCCCCGAGAACGTCGCGATCATCCAGTCGATCGTCCAGCTCGCCAAGAGCTTCCGCATGTCGATCACCGCCGAGGGCGTCGAGACAGCCGAGGATTTCGAGCGGATGCGCGAGCTCGGTTGCGACACCATCCAGGGCTATTTGTTCGGCCGGCCGCTCCCCTACGAGCGCGCCAACCAGATGGTGACGGGCCTCGCGGCAAAGCGCATGGCCGGCTAGCGCGCCGTGCTTTCGCGCTTTTCCTGATTTTCCCTCGGCTTGCCTTGGGCTAGAGTGGCCGCTCACCGAACGGCCGGGGGTATTTCCTGCAGCAGCTGAGCGCGCTTCGCAGTCTGTTCAAATATCAGAGCGGCCGGGTCATCGCGCTCGGGCGGGTGATGCTCGGCGTCATGTTCCTGCTCGCGGTCAGCGTCGACCGTGGCGAGCCGCACCTCGCCTGGGTCCGAACCTACGCATTGCTGATCCTGTACGTCGTCGCATCGGTGGTGATCGCCGCCGCGACGTGGCGCAACTGGTGGCTCGATGCCCGGCTCGCCGTCGTTACCCACGGCATCGACATGGCCGTGTTCACCGCCATCGTCTTTTCCGCCAACGGCACGACCAGCCCGTTCTTCCTGTTCTTCGTCCTTCCGCTCCTCTCCGCCGCGATCCGCTGGAGCTGGCGCGAGACCGCGCTGACCGCGACCGCTTTGGTCCTGCTCTATCTCGTCGCCGGGCTGCTGATCGCCGGCAGCCAGAGCTTCGAGGTCGAGCGCTTCGTCGTCCGCAGCGGGAACCTCCTCACGCTCTCGCTGCTGCTCATCTGGTTCGGCATCCACCAGCGCTTCACGCGCCTGTTCTTCCATGTCGACGAGTTCGAAGGCTTCAGCCGCCGCGACAATCCGATCGCGCTCGCGCTCGGGTCGGCGATGCAGCTGAGCGGCGCCGCCGCCGGGGCGCTGGTCATCGGGCAGAACGGTGAGGACGCGTCGGACGGCTTCGCCGATATGGACGGAAAGGCGCGCGCCTTCATCGCTGAGCGGCCGCTGGTCACCGACACCGGTGCCGGCGCCTGGATCGTCGGCCTCGACAGCAACCGCGCATTGACCCGTCCGCCCGAGGGCCGCTTCCGGTTCGAGCCCGCCGCGCGGGTCGTCGATGCCGACGAGGCCCGCCGCCTCGGCTTCGACGAGGGGCTGGTCGCCGAGATCCGCACCGGCACCCACTACGGCTGGCTCGCTTTGTGGGACATTCCCGACCTCTCGGCCGATTATATCGACGTCGGGCGTGAGCTCGGCCGCGCCGCCGGCGCGATCCTCGACCGTCACGCCTTGCTCGACGCGATCGAAAGCGGCGCCGCCGCCCGCACCCGCCTGTCGCTCGCCCGCGACGTCCACGACAGCATCGTCCAGTTCCTCGCCGGCGCCGCGTTCCGCCTGGAGGCGATCAAGCGCGCCGCCCGCTCCGGCGCGGCGGTCGAAACCGACCTTGACGAGCTGAAGCGCCTGATGGTCGAGGAGCAGGCCGAGGTGCGCGGCTTCGTGATGGCGCTGCGCCGCGATCGCGCGCTCGACATCGCCGACGCCATCGCCGAGCTCCGCGCCGTCGCCGAGCGATTGAGCCAGCAATGGTCGGTCGATTGCCGCGTCACCGCCGACGGGCAGCAGGGCGCGATTCCCATCCGCCTCCAGCTCGACCTTCAGCAGTTGCTGCGCGAGGCGGTCGCCAATGCGGTCCGCCACGGCGGCGCCAAGCGCATCGACGTCGGCCTGTCGGTCGACCGCGACCGCTTGAGCTTGAGCTTCGCCGACAACGGCCGCGGCTTCCCCGCCAATGGCGAGCGCGCCGCCGCGCCCTGGTCGCTGAAAGAGCGGGTCGAGCGCGCCAACGGATCGATCCGGTTGGTTTCCGCGCCCGGATCGACCAATATCCTCATTTCCCTCCCTCTTGCCGGAGCCGCCGCGTGACCAAAGTCTTGCTAGTCGACGACCATCCGATGATCGGCGCAGCCCTCGAGATGCTGCTGCGCGGGACCGATTACGAATTCCTCGGCCGCGCGCGCACCGTCGCCGAAGGCACGCGTGAGCTCGCCAAGACCAAGCCCGATCTCCTGCTGCTCGACGTCAACCTGCCCGACGGCTCGGGCATCGATGTCCTCGCAAAGCTGCACCGCGCCCGTTCGCGCCCAAGGGTCATCCTGCTCACCGCGGGCATGGAGGATTCGCAGCTCCTCGCCGCCGCCGACCTCGCGCCCGAAGGGATGGTCCTCAAGACGTCGGACCCCGAGCTGCTTTTAAAAGCGATGGACGCGGTTCAGGCCGGCGAGCGCTGGATCGACCCCGAGATCGCCGAGCGCACCCGCCACGCGCAGCAGCGCGCCGCCTCCGCGCCCCCGCTCACCCGCCGCGAGCGCGAGCTGATCGAGCTTGTCCGCCAGGGCCTGCGCAACCGCGACATTGCCGCCGAGCTCGGAGTCACCGAAGGCACCGTCAAGGTCTACCTCCACGCCATCTTCGACAAGTTCCGCGTCGAGAACCGCACCGAGCTCGCGCTCAAGGCCGCGGAGCTGATCGGGCGGTAGCGTCAATAGCGCGCCAGGAGTTCCGCGCGCGCCGCCTGATACTCCTCGGGCGTCACCCGGCCGTCGTGGTTGGTGTCGGCGAGTTGGCGGAAAGCTTGCGCGGCCGCGGCGGCTTCGGCGGGCTCGAGCAGGATGTCGTCGTCGGCGTCATAATATTTGAGCGCCCAGTTCATCAGCACCCAGTCGCGCTCGAACAGGGTCCGCGCGGCGGCCGGCGCGTCCAGGCTCGTGGCATCCGGCAGGTCCGCCGCCGGAACCGGCGACGGCGGCTCGGCCGCGAGCGGCGCGGCGATGAGCGCGATCGTCAACACGAACCTGTGCATGGCGCGCCCGACAACGCGCGGGCGCGCGGCGCGTTCACGGGCTCGGGATCACTCGGCGCCGGCGAGCGCCCCGCGGACGGCGCGGTGCAGGGTCTCGGCGCGGAACGGCTTGGCGAGCAGCGGCGCGCCCGGCGCCGCGGCGCGCACCGCCTCGGTCTCGCTATAGCCCGAGACGAACAGGATCGGCTGGCCCGCGCGCTGCGCGCGGATTCTTTTCGCGACGTCCGCGCCGGACAGGCCGGGCATGATGAAGTCGAGCACCACCAGGTCGGGCGCGGCGCGTTCGAGCTTGGTCAAGCCCTCGCGGCCGTCGGCGGCCTCGTCGACGCGATAGCCCTGCTCCTCAAGCGCGGCGACGATGAACTCGCGCACGTCGGGATCGTCGTCGATCACCAGCACCGACCGGGCGTGGCCGCGCGCCACCGCGCCCGCCGGCTCGTCCGCCCGATCGGCGTGGTCGCCCGCCTCGCCCTGGGCGGCGCGGAACAGCAGGCGCACCGTCGTCCCCTTGCCGGGCGTGCTCTCGATCCGCGCGAGGCCGCCCGACTGGCGCGCCATGCCATAGACCATCGACAGGCCGAGGCCGGTGCCCTTGCCGACTTCCTTGGTGGTGAAGAACGGCTCGAACGCGCGCTCGGCGACGTGCGGCGCCATGCCGAGGCCGGTGTCGCTGATCGTCAGCTCGACATAATCACCGTCCTCCGCCTCGGGCTCGCCGGTGATGCGCACCGGGCGGGTCGCGAAGCTCAGCACGCCGCCGTTGGGCATGGCGTCGCGCGCGTTGATCGCGAGGTTGAGCACCGCGAGCTCGAGCTGGGTCGGGTCGGCCATCACCGGGATCATCGCCTCGTCGAGATCGAACTTCTTGGTGATGCCGGGGCCGAGCACGTTGCGCAGCAGCGGCCGCATCTGCTGGATCAACGGCCCGACATGGGTCGGCCGGACCTCGAGCCGCTGGACCCGGCTGAACGCGAGCAATTGCCCGGTCAGCCGCGCGCCGCGCTCCGCCGCCGCCAGCGCATTGTCGGCATAGCGCTTGAGCTTGTCGTCCGCCGCGCGCTTGGCGATGATGTCGAGCCCGCCGACGACGACCGTCAGCAAATTGTTGAAGTCGTGCGCGATCCCGCCGGTCAGCTGGCCGAGCGCCTCCATCTTCTGGCTTTGCCGCAGCTGCTCCTGCGCCGCCTTGAGCTCGGTGATGTCGCGCGCCTCGAACAACAGATAGAGGATCGCGCCGTCGGGGCCTTTGACCGGCTGCACCGAGACGTCGAGGAAAGCGGTCGGGGCGCCGTCGCGTTCGAGCTTGGCCTCGGTCGTGAACACCTCGCCGCGCGCGGCCGCCGCGACCGCCTGCTTCATCAGCGCGACGTGCTGCGGGTAGGCGGCCATGGTCGGCGCGTCCCAGATCTTGTGCCCGACCGCCTGCTGCGGGTCGGGCGCGCGCCACGTCTCATGGCGGTTGTTGACCGCCAGCACCGTGCCGTCGGGCTCGAGCAGCACCATCACTTCGAGCGCGGCCTCGAACACCGCGCGGAACTGCGCTTCCGAGGCGGCGAGCTGGCCGGTGCGTTCCTCGACCTCGCGGCGGAGCTCGAGCTCGGCTTCCTTCTCGAGCGTGACGTCGCTGCCGACCCCGATGAAGCCGATGAGCTCGCCGCCCGGGCCGAAGCGCGGCTGCGACACCGTCCGCAGCCAGCGATACTCGCCGTCGTGCCGCAAATAGCGGCCCTCGAGCGTGAAGCGCTTGCGGCTGGCTTCGCCGGCCGCGCTCTCGGCGAGGATCCGCGCGGCGTCGTCGGGGTGGATGCGCGAGCGCCAGTCGAGCGTCCGCGCGTCGTCGCGCCTCGCGTCCGGCCCGAGCGCGAACTCGAGATAGGCGTCGTTGACGAAGTCGCGCACCCCGTCGCGGCGGGTGACCCACATCAGGGCCGGGGCCGAATTGGCGATGCGCCGGAAGCGCTGCTCGCTTTCCTTGAGCGCGCGCTCGGTCGCGCGGCGCTCGGTCACGTCCTGGGCGAAGACGATGACTCCGCGCACGGTTCCGCCGGCGTCGGCCCACGGGATATAGTCGATCTGCAGCGCCAGCGGCCCGCGCGAGGGATGCTCATATTCGGCGACGAAGAACTTGCGCTCCCCGCCCAGCGCCTCCTCGAGCAGCGCCCGCCGCGCGGCATAGGTCTCGGCCCCGACGACCTCGGCGTAGCAACGGCCGAGGATCGCCTTGCGCGGCCGCTCGAACCACTCGGCGCCGGCGCGGTTGATGAAGCGGAAGACCTGGTCGGTGTCGAGATAGCCGACCGCCATCGGCAGGATGTCGGCGATCGCCAGCATCGCCGAGAAATCGAGCACCCCGCCGCCAAGCGCGGTGACCAGCGGCTCGAACTCGGCCGCTTCGCGCGCGCGCCGCGCCGTGCCCGCAGAGGTCGTGCGATTCCCCCCTGTGTCCGCCATGCGCCTAGAAATAAGCGGATTTGGTGGAGAGTCGATGCCGCCCTTCTAGCGCGCCAGCCCGGTCTCCCAGTCGGCGAGCGCGAGCTGCTGCTCGACATCGCCCGACGTCAGCGTCGCGACCTTGGCTTCGCGCCGCAGCCGCTCGACCTCGAACGGGAAGATCGGCGTGTCGAACTCGACCCCGCACTCGCCATATTCGGACCAGGCGACGACGCCGAACGCGCGCACGCAGTCGATCTTGAGCGTCATGGCGTCGCCGGCGCGCGGCAGGTTCGAGGCGCGCAGCCTGGCGCCGGTCGCCGACAGGTCGACCAGCACCGCGACCTTGTTCTCGCGCGTCGTCCCGATCACCGCCGCCAGCGGCATCTCCTCGCGGGGCGCCCGCCGCCGTCCGCCGCCGCCGCATTTGCCGAATGCCGTCATGTCAGGGCCTCCTACTCAAGCCCACTCCACGCGACTCCCGCTTAACCCGCGCGCGGTTAAGCGCCGGTTGGGGGCCTTGGTTAACGTCGCTTGCCGCAGGTTAAGGCGGCGCCGGCCCGCCCGCGCGCTTTCCTATTTGGAAATTTTCTGATGCATCCTTGGCGATGACCGCCATCCCCGTCATCTGCGACCGCTGCCGCGCCGAGGGAAACGCCGGCGAGGATCCCTTCGCCGCCATCGCCGACCTGCTCGAGTTCGAGCCGGTCAAGCGCCGCGCCCACGTCAACAATTGGACCGCCGAGCACCAGCGCGCGTTCATCGCCGCGCTCGCCACGACCGGCTCGCCGCGCCAGGCAGCCGCCGCGCTCGGCCGCCACGCGTTCGGCGCCGAGCAGCTTCGCAAGGTCGCGGGCGGCCGCGGCTTCGCCGCTGCTTGGGACGCCGCGCTCGAACTCTACCGCGAGCGCGAGCGCGTCCGCATCAGGGACAATCTCGCCGCCCTGGTGGAGCAGCAGCAACAGCGCGACGAGCCCATGCTTGCCGCCTCCCACCTCCGCGCCCTCCCGCCGCCGTCTCGCCAATTGGGTGAGGGCGCATTTGAACCCTCTCCCGCTCGCGGGAGAGGGCAGGGTGAGGGTGAGTCGGGCGGGCCTGCGCAACCGTGGAATCCCGACGACGACCTCACCCTCAAGATCCTCGAGCGCTATGGGCGCAAGCTCATCGCCGAGCACAGGGCGCGCCACGAGGGCCGAATCGCCGAGGCCGATTTCTACCTCCGCCAGGCGACCTTCCTCGAAATCTGCATGGAGGTCCCCGGCCTGGTCCACGTCCTCACCGACGCGCGCATCGGCGGAATCGACCTCGTCGCCATCGCCGACACCCCGCTCAGCCGCATCCTCGCCGACATCCGCCATGCCGTGTGGCGCGCGGCGGACGAGCCCGAGCGCCCGGACGCGCCCGAGCATCTGATGATCGACCACGGCCCCTGCCGCACCGAGATCGCCGAGGTCACGGGCACGGGCACCCCGGCCCCGTCGTGGGTCGACGCCGAGGAATGGCGCGGTCTCGACTACAAGCAGCAGCTCGCCCGCCTCCGCGAGCAATATCCGCGCGATGCCGAGGCCTACAAAGCGTGGATCGAGCGCGCGACGGCCGAGTGGCAGCGCCGCAATTCCTCCCCAGCCCGAACGGAGGGGGAGGGGAACCACCCGCAGGGTGGTGGAGGGGCCGTGGCGCAGCATGCCCCTCTCCCCGACGGGGAGAGGGCAGGGTGAGGGGGCTCCCGGTCAAAGAAAGCGGGGCGGCGGAACCCGCGCGCAGTCACCTTTCCCCTACTTTCAGGACCCCAGCCAATGACCGCAGACAACACCATCCACGCGCTGCTCGCCGGCCTTGCCGCCTATCTCAATCTCTGGCTGGAGGATGGGATGCCTGAGGAGCTGCGCAACGCGCTCGCCACGGTCGCC
>Ga0207657_10001026_pt1 | contig 29616 bp, 21 predicted proteins | sample KBSC33metaG_FD_184316 | JGI IMG/M metagenome (GOLD analysis project Ga0207657, IMG submission 184316) | Corn rhizosphere microbial communities from Kellogg Biological Station, Michigan, USA - KBS C3-3 metaG (SPAdes) (version 2) | ecosystem: Host-associated > Plants > Roots > Rhizosphere > Soil ...
CGACCGTTCGTGCGTACTCGAGCTCGCTGAACCCGCCCTCATCGAATCCGACCGTCGTCGTCAACACGCGCGACGGACACTGTTCGACCATCGAGGCGACGACGGCGCTGGAGTCGATGCCGCCCGAGAGAAACGCGCCCAGCGGCACGTCCGCGAGCAGGCGCAAGCGGACCGATTCGCCGACCAGCGCGTCGAGTTGTTCCAGATACTCGGCTTCGCGCGAGGGATCGCCGTCGCCGGTGAATGTGAGGTCCCAATAACGGCGGACTGACACGCGATCGTTCTCGGCGACCAGCAGGTGGCCGGGCGGCAGCTTCCAGATGCCGGCGTAGATCGTCCGCGGGCACGGCACGTACTGCAGCGCGAGATACGCATCGAGCGCCTCCGGGCTCCAGCCGCGCGGCACGTCGGGATCCTCGAGCAGCGATTTGATCTCCGAGCCGAACGTCACGCCGGATTTCGTGCGGCTGTAGTAGACGGGCTTGATTCCGAGCCGATCGCGTACGAGCAGAAGCCGGCGGCGAGGCCCGTCCCACAATGCGAAGCCAAACATGCCGCGAAACCGCTCCACGGCGCGATCACCCCACTGTTCGTACGCGTGCACAATCACTTCGGTGTCGGTGCGCGTGCGGAACCGATGGCCGCAGGCCTCGAGCTCCGAGCGAATGTCGGCGAAGTTGTAGATTTCGCCGTTGAAGATCACCCAGATGGTGCCGTCTTCGTTCGACAGCGGCTGATCGCCGGTGGACAGATCGATGATGCTCAAACGCCGAAAGCCGAGGCCGATGCCCGGGCCGACGTGATACCCGTCGGCGTCGGGTCCGCGGTGTGCGACGACATTGGTCATCGCGGTGAGCTGCTCGCGGTCGATCGGCGCGTCGGGGTCGAAGGTGAACTTGCCTGCGATGCCGCACATATCAGGATGCCGCCAGTTGTGGTGCCCGCCCGGCGACGAGGCCGCGGCGGGTGAGCTCGGTCAGATAGATGCGCTCGAACGCGCCAACCATGCGCTCGAAGGAAAATCGCGCTTGCGCGTCGGCGCGTGCGTTCTCACCCAATCGCGCCGCGAACGGCGGATTGGCCATGAAGCGGCACACGCGATCGGCCAGCATGTGCGGATCGCCGGCGGCGACGAGGAACCCGGTGTGGCCATCCTCGATCAGCTCCGGGATCCCGCCGACGCGCGAGGCCACGATCGGCATGCCCGACGCCATCGCTTCGAGAACGGCGTTCGGAAACGCCTCCGAACGCGACGGCAGCACGAACATGTCGTTTGCCGAGAGGCGCGCGCTCACGTCCTCGCAATGACCACGGAACGCGACCGCGTGCGAGACGCCCTGCGCGCCGGCGCGTGCTTGCAGCGACTCGAGCTCGGAGCCGCTGCCGACGAATTCGAAGCGCGCGTCGGGAAAGCGCTGCAGCACGCTCGGGATCGCATCCACGAGGACGTCGTGGCCCTTTTGTGGCCGCAGATTCGAGACGACGACGACTTTGCGCAGCAGGGCGCGCGCGGTTCTCGGCTGATACTGCCGCACGTCGATGCCGTTGGGCACGACCGCGATTTTGTGTCCCGGAACGCGCTCGAGCGTCAGCCGGTTGGCCGCGGCGTGTGAGTTGGCGACCACCTTGTGCGCGAACGCGTACGAGGCTCGCTGCGCGCCGATTTCCACGGGCGTCTTGTCCGGGTTGATCTCGCGGCGGTTTGCGATTCGCACCGGTACGCCGCCGAGCGCGGCGCTCGGCTGGCCGAAGAGGTTCGCGGCCATCTCGGCCGTGTGCACCACCGCGATACGCCGCGCCCGGCACCAGCGTGCGAACGCCCAAGCGTGACGAAGCGTGGCCGGCGCGCGCAGACTGCTCACCGGAAACGCGGTGACCGACGCAGCCGCCTCGGCCGCGCGTCCGAACCATGGTCCCTGTGCGCGAAAAGATGCGACGTGCACCGTCCAGCGTTCCGGGTCCAGCCGGCGAATCAGCTCGATCATCTGCCGCTCGGTGCCGCCCGGTTCGAAACTGGTCAGCACCATCGCGACCGGAATGGCGCGTCCAGCCACATCAATAACGCTCACGTCACCATCTGAGCAAGGCGGGTGCCACAAACGTTCCGAAAAAGCGGTGGGATCTTCCTCTGCGTCATGGCTATTTGGTGCGAAGTGGAAGCGCAGGTGTGGACAGTGGAAGCGAATTGTCCACGGCGCGTTCAGGAGGTGAAACGTTGAGCGCGTGCGCTTGCACGCGGCGTGCCCCGCCGCTCGTCGGCGATCGGCCATTCGACGCCGTCGACCACGAGCGAAGCGCCACACGCCGGGCCGGTGATGTGCGCGCGCGCATCCTCGACGCCCTGGCCCGCGCGGACACCGGGCAGATCGACGTGCAGATCTGAAGCGATGCGCGGCAGCGCGAGCTGGATGCCGTGTCTGAGCGGCGAGCGGACGAACGATCCGTCGACGAGCGCGATGCGAGTGATCTGCTGATCGACGACCGAGCAGAACAGCATGCGTGCGTCCGTTTCAATGTCGGCGACGCGCCAGGTCCAGGGAGCCGGGCCGACACGCAGATCGGCGCCTCCATCAGACGGAGATGGACCGACACGCAGGTCGGCGCTTACACGAGGCGCTTGTAGGGGCGGACCTGTGTGTCCGCCGATACCATCACTGACCCGTCCGCGCGTACTGTCCGCGGCCGGTTCGGCGATCAGCAGATAATCGACCGCCGATCGCCGTGTGATCCGCACCGACGTCGAATGATCGAGAACACCCGCTTCGGCCCAGACTGGCAGCGTGTCCACCGCCTCGACCGCGTTGTCGGGATCGAGGCCGAACACACTCACGATCCACAAGGGCACGCGGCCGCCGCACGTGACGCGAATCGTCGTCGCTGGCTCGACGCGTCCGTAGACGGGCGATTGCCATCCGAGACCGCTCTCGTCGGCGCAAAGGCTTTCGACGAGGCCGTGCGGCGTGTGGAATGAGGCCTGCTCGCCGCCGGCGATCAGGCGCGCGCCATGCGCGTGCGCCTCAACGCGCCAACGCGGATCGACGTGCCAGTGCACGGCGGCTTCGTGCCGATCGCGGCGACGCGCCTCGGGACCGCTGACCAGATCGGCGACGACCAGCAGTTCGCCGTGCATGACGAGCACGTGCCGGCGATGCGTCAGCGGGAGATAGCCGTCGTGCGCGCCATCGAAGTAATCGAAGCCTCCGTTCACGCGCCACCGCCGCACCGTGCTGTCGGCCGCCGTCGACCAGTGAAACGGGCCGCGCGGCGTCGATTGACTGCGCCGATCGAGCACGAGCGTGTTGTGGAGCGGCGTCGATCGCATGCGGTCGCGCAGGTCAGCGTCGATCGTATAGCACGCGGTGCCGGGGTCGATGAGCAGCGGCAAGCCGCGCCGCGTGAACGTCAGCGACAGGGCGTCGGCGTGCGCGTGCCCGGCGTTGCGGTACCCGTGCGGACCGCCGTCGACGATGAGGTGATCGCCGGCAGGCGAGCGCGACACGAAATAGCCGGTGTCGGGCAGCGCCGCCGAGAGTACGTGGTTCGCAACCGGCGCCTCCCGCGACCGATCGAGCGCGGACGCGAGCGTTGGATGCGCGAGCAGCCAGAACGGCTCCTCCGGCGTGGGGCCGACGCGAAGATCCGGTCGCGCGAGGAGCGCCGCTGCGGACGCAAGGCTGTCGCGCCAGTCGTCGACGGCGCGGCCCGCGATCGGCATCAACATCCCGCCATCGTCATCGCCGATGTGCGGCGCGTGTCCGCTCGCATCGGCGAGGATCCGGGCGGCAGCCGCAAGTGCGCCGGCGGCGCGCTCGAACACCGGCGCAATCGGATCGTCCGTGATGCGCGCAATGGCCAGCGCCAGCAGATAGAAATCGAGCGTATAGCGATGGTAGTGCGTCGAACGCTCGCAGTGGCCGCCGTCCTCGCTGATCTGCCGCGCGATCTCGTCGACCAGAACCCGGCGGCCGATGGCCTCGCGACGCCGGCTTCGCGAGAGCTCGGGGAGCACACGGCCGGCCACGTACAGCGCCAGCGCCTCGCCGAGCAGATGGGTGTTGGGACTGAAGTAATGAGACAGGTTCTGCTCGACGTGTGTCAGCTGGCGATCGAGGCCGAGCAGCAGATCGACGGTCCAGGGCACCGTGCCGCCGTCGCGACGATCGCCCGCGACATCCGCGGAACCGTCGGCGAAGAAATGGAGCGCCCAGATCCACGAGAGTGATCGGAAGGCGAGCTCCAGCATGCTCGACCAGTTCACGCCCGTGAGCGGAGCGTTCGAGCCGAGCCAGCCTTCGAGCTCCGCGACGAAGCGACGCGGGTATCTCGTATCGCCGGTGAGCCAGAAGGCGCGGCCGAGCGTCAGCCAGTGTTGATGACGATTCAGCTCCCAGATGATCTTGTGATCGCCGGAGGCGGGATCGAGATAGGGCACATCGGCCCAGAACATCCGCGGCGCGCGGCAGCCGTGAACGGGGTCGCGATGCCAGTCGATTCCGGACGATCGACGCCCGTCCTCGCCATCGTCGAACCGCAGGCCGCGATAGCCGAGCAGATCGTATTCGCCCTCGACCACCCGATCGGCGCGCGCGGCCGCCTCGCGGGCGCTCTCCGGGAACTCGCGGCGCACGCGCTGCCGCACCGTCGATTGGAGCGCCGGGGCGATGACGAATCGCATCGGCCGCCTCGTGAAGTGATCCGAGAGCAAGGCGTGCGCCTCCTCCCATCGTCCATCGCGAAGCGTCGTCCGAATCGCTTCGAGGTCCGGTGTCCGCTCGAGGCGTGCGATCAGATCGCGGCGATCCCACTGCGGGGCGGCCACGTGCGCACGCGCCCGTTGCGCAATCGTTCGTACAGCGGCTCGCCCCCGCCACAGCAGCTCGCGGCGATCCATCCGTGCCAGCCGCGCAAGCGTCCGGCGAATCATGTCCGGTCTGACCCGATGCGGAGATCGGCCGCCGTCTCGAGCGCGGAGCCGTTCTCGACCGGAACTGAGGACGAAGCGGATGGATGCCTTCGCCCGCCAGGCGCGGGCAGCACGCCCCGGTACGCGCGCAGCCACTGCTCACGAACCGTTCGCCACGTGCAGGCCTGACACGCGTCAAAGGCGGCGCGCGTCACGCTCGCCGCGAGCGACGGCTCGTCCAGCAGGCGCAGTACGTGAGCGGCAATCGTCCGGTGATCGTTCACCGGCGCCAGCAGTCCGTGGACGCCGTGCGTGAGGATCGCCGGCACGCCGCCGGCATCGGTGGAGACAACGGGCATGCCGCTGGCGTACGCCTCGAGGATGGACGTCGGCATGTTGTCGATGTTCGGGCTCTGGACGTAGAGATCGTGGTCCGCATAGAACGCGCCGATCTCGTCAGGTCGAACGCGGCCGGCGAAGGTCACGTGGCGCACACCGAGATCGGCAACCAGCGCCCGAAGGGCATGTTCGTCTTCACCGCCGCCCACCAGCGTCAACGTCGCCTCCGGCCATCGGTCCTGCACGAGGCGAAATGCGCGGATCGTGCACGCGACGTTGTACAGTCCGTCGAAATTTCGCGTCGACAGCAGACGCGGACGCAGCGGCTCCCTCGCGCGAAAGCGAAACCGCTCGAGATCGACGAGATTCGGAATGATCTCGGCGGCAATCCCGAATCGCTCGAAGACGTCGACGAGAAATCGCGACGGCACGACGTTCTTGTCCACGCGTGCGATGGCGGCGCGCGCGATCGCCGACCGACGCAAATGGTCCGGCGCTTCGCCGCTGCGGTAGTTGAGCACGACGGGCCGTCCGAGCAGGCGGGCCGCAAGGATCGCCGGAAGCGGCGCCAGCAGGAAAGACGCGTACGACGCCGAGAACACATGAACGACGTCGGCGCGCCCGAGCTCTCGCAGCAGCAGCGGGCCGTAGGTGAGTTCCGTGAGGATGGTCCGGAGGTATTTGATCCGCGTGGCAGCGCGCAGGCCGCGGGGCGGCAGAGGATTCACCGGCACCAGCCACGCATCGACGTCGGGATCGTCCGTCCACGCACGCACCAACCGATCAGCTTGCACAGCTTGGCCGCCCAGAATTCTGAGCGACGGCGCCACGATCGCGACTTTCACGCGCACTGCTTCTGGCAAAGCAAACTTCTCGCCGCGAGCTCGAGCGTGTCCTGAATGAAAACAGATTCATGATTCGCGCGCTAAAGGGCTGAGTCTTGTTTTCGACGTCCGTACGAATCGTGACTCAACATTTCGTCGTTACGTTTGAGCAAACGCATTATTCAGGCGACATTCTTCGCAATGCGATCAGGGGTGTGTAAAAGGGTAAATATGGACGAGTTGTATTACGCCACGTCACATCACGGCTGCGCTGGTGCACGAAACGCGGACGCGTGCTTTTCCTAAGATTTCAGCCATTTCAAACAGTTGGTCGGATCCTTGCCATGGAAAAGGCCTGAGACCGGCCGTCCAGCCGCTTCCTCGATACATTTTCCGTCGTGCAAGACTCGGGCGGAGAGAGCAGACCTCAACAGTATCTGAGGTGGTCGCAACGATCTGTCTTGCGCGCCCGTCGATCGCTGGCGCGGCTGATGACGATATCCCGTTCGCCGCGTCGCGGTCTGTCGATCACGAACATCGAGCGCGCGACACACAGGCCCATGGGATCGAGCGCCGCGCGGCCTCGAGCCGCGCACGATTCGAATGAGGCGCATTGCATTACAAAACGGATGATTGGTTTCAGTTCCGTGATCGATTCGATCGATCGCACGGCGCCTTTGCGTTGAATATCGACGGTTTTGGTGTGGCGGGATCTTTGCCCTAGAGAGCCGCGTTCACCGTTCGTTCAAAAACAGAAACAGACACACGCAAGTCCGGTTTCATCACAGCGTCCGCTCCTGCGGAAACGGTCGCTGTGTATCTGTCCGGCCCATCAGGAGGAGACATGCGACAGCTTCGCTCGTCAATCGGTCGTGGAGTGATGACGGTTCTGGCATCGGCGGCGCTCAGCGCCTCGGCGGCGGCCCAAACCACGGTCACGATCAATGTGCCCAAAACTCAGGTCGTCTACGCGACGCTTCGCGGCGGTACGTACGCGAACACCAACATCGACAATCTGCTGGAAACGCGCGCGGCCTCGGACCAGTCTTACACGCGGCGAGCGATGTTGAAGTTCGACACGCAGAATCTGATCCCCGCGGGCCGCAACGTCACGTCCGCCATCATGACCCTGACGGTGAAGAACGCGACGGCGGGGCAGACGCGTCACGTCGCGGCGTACCAGGTGACCACGTCGTGGACTGAATCGGAGACGACGTGGAAGCTGCGTCGCTCGGGACAGTCGTGGGGGACCGCCGGCGGCGACCTGGGGACCAAGCTCACCACGGCGACCGTCGCGGACGCGGCCGGCAGCAAGGTGTCGTTCGACATCACGCCGCTCGTCAAGGAGGCGGTGGCGGGCCAGCTCGGATCGTCGCGCTATACCCGCGTCATGCTCGTCGACATGGACGCGCCGACGAACGTCTCGTATCGCTCGTATGTGACGCCCAGCGACTCGAACACCTCCGCGCGGCCCAAGCTGGTGGTGACCTACGGCGGCACGACTTCCACGACGACGTCCTCCTCGGCGCCGGCACCCTCGACCAGCGGCTCCACGCTGCGCGTGCTGCAGTACAACGTGCACCATGGCGGCATCGGCACGGACGGCGTCTACAAGCCGAGCCGCATCATCGACTGGATCGCGAAGATCAACCCCGACGTCGTGTCCTTGTCGGAAATGGAATCGTGGGACTCGTACGACAGCGGCGACGGCGTGGCGCAGTACGCCGCGGCGCTCAAGGCGAAGACCGGCGTCACATGGCACGCGTTGTCGATTCAGGACTACGGCGACTGGAGCTCCGGCGGCATCCGCAACGCGATCCTCTCGAAGCTCCCGATCAGCGCCACCTACCGTCATGAGTTCAGCCTCGGACGCGATCGCACGGTCGGCGGCGTCACCGTGGACGTGAACGGCCGCAACATCAACATCATGTCGACGCACCTCGATCCCTATGACGCCGGGAATCGCGCCAGCCAGGTGAAACAGCTCATCTCGTACGCGACCGGCTTCGCGGAGGATCGCATCGTGCTCGGCGACTTCAACGCGCTGCCGGGCTCGAGCGAGATCGTCAATTTGACAGGCTCGTACTACGACGCGTGGACCCAGGCGGTGAAGGCGGGCACGGACGTGTCGGCCCCGGACAATCCGAATGGCTATACGAGGAACGGCCGCATCGACTACGTGTTCTTCTCGCACGGCGAGCAGCATCTCTCGCTCAAGAGCGTGCAGGTGGTCGACACCCGTGACTCCAACGGCGTGATGCCGTCGGATCACCGGCCGCTCGTGGCGACGTTCACCGTGAAGTAAGCGTCAGATCGCGTTGGCCCAACGCGCCCACTGCTCGGTCATCGCCATGCCGCGATCGAGGTCGAAGGCAGGTCGATAACCGAGCAGGCGGGCGGCTTTTTCGGATCGGAAGCGCGCCTGCGCCGCGAACATCGGCACCTTCGACGGCGCGAGCGGATGGATGGGCGGCTCGTCGACGTGTGCGGCGGCCTCGCCCGCGCGGGGCAGCAGCGACAGTTGTTCGGCGACTTCCAATGCGAGACGTCCGCTGCGCGTGGGCACGAGGCGTTCACGGATCAGCGCCTCCCGCTTACGCACCTCCCGCTTGAGCACCCGCGCGGATTCCGAGAGGAATCCTTTCGGCTCGAACGTCGCGAAATGCGCCGCCGCTTCATCCGGCGTCATCGAGACGGTCGCCGAGCCGGGCAGCATGCGCTGATAGCGCTCGAAGAATTCCCGCCACGTCACCGGTTGGTCCCCTGAGATCAGAAACGCCTGCTTGTGCGCCTCCGGCGATCGCGCGGCCTCGATCATCGCCGACACCACATCGTCGATGTACACCGGGTTGCACGTGCCGCTGCCGTCGTTCACGAGGATGACGCGGCCCGTCTGCAGCTGTTGCAGCGGCTTGATCGTCCACGTGAGCGCCCACGGGCCGTAGACGATCGTCGGCTGGACGACGGCGACGGAGAGCCCCTGGTCGCAATATCCAAGCGCGAGATTTTCCCCATCGATCTTGCTGTCCCCGTACGCCGATCCGGTGTACCGCCTTGGCGCGGTCTCGTCGATGTCGCCGCTGGCCGGATCGCCGTAGACCGACATCGTGCTCACGTGCACGACGCGCCGGCAGCGGTGGGCGAGCGCGGCGGCGAGCACGCGCTCCGTGCCCTGCACGTTGACCACCCGCCGCTCCGCGTCGGTGCCCATCGCGCCGTACGCGCAGTGGAACACCACGTCGCACCCGTCGACCGCGCGATCGAGCACATCGGGCGACAGCAGATCGCCGGCCATCATCTCGATCGCGAAGCGTGCGATGCGCGGCGCATTGGCGAAGTTCCGCACGAGCGCCCGCACCGCGGCGCCTTGCTCGCGGACGAGCCGCTCGACGAGGCGTCCGCCGATGAAACCTGTGGCGCCGGTCACGAGAACGCGCGCGCCGCGCAGTTCGTTCGTCACTGCGCCACCTCCAACACCGTCGGCATCTCCGGCGCGATGCCGGCGTCCCATGGATGGACCCATGGCTGCCGCGCGCGATAGCACGCCGACAGCAGCGCAATCGATCGCCGCGCCTCGGCTCCCGAAACGATGGGCGCCTCGCCGAAGCGGATCGCGTGAATGAATTGCCGGAGCTGGGGCTCGAAGAGGTCGATCAGCGTGGTCGGCGACGGACGGTCGCCGGATGCGCCGCGGCCGCCCAAGGCGATGCCATCCTTCCACGTGACGGTGACCACCGAATCCGTTTTCGTTCCGACCTCGATGGTGCCGCGCTCGCCGGTGATGATGCAGGAGTTGCGCATGTCGCGCGTTCGGCTCAACTCCACGCGTCCGCTGACGCCGCTGGCCATTTCCAGCTCGAGCAGGCAGTCCGCTTCCACGCCGCCCATCGCATCGTCTCGGTAGACGAGCGAGCGGTGATCGCCGAACCACCAGAGCACGAGGTCGAGCACGTGCGCACCCGCATCGCTGAGGACGCCGCCTCCTTCGCGGCGGAACATCGACGGCGACGCCACCGGCCAGCGATAGATGGCGCCCTCGGCGAGATCGAACGAGAGAAGACGGCCCAACACGCCGGCGTCGAGCGCACTCTTGACCCATCGCAGCGACGGCGAGCAGCGTCGGAGGAGACCGACCGCCAGCACGGCGCCCGATTGCGCGGCTGCGTCGATCATCACGTCGCACTGCTCGGGCGTCAGCGCCATCGGCTTCTCGACGAGCACGGGAATTCCCGCCTTCAGCAGATCGGCGGCGACCGGCGCGTGGAGCTGGTGCGGAAGGCCGATGATCGCCGCGTCGACGCGGCCGATCGCGTCGTGATAGTCGGTCGCGATTCGCCCGATGGCGAACCGATCGGCCATCTGGCGCGCCCGCGCCTCCGACGCGTCGACGATCATCGTCGCTTCAATACCGGCGCAGCGTGCCAGCGCCGGCAGGTGGACCCGCTCGGCGACCGCGCCGCCGCCGATGACCGCACACGTGAGCTTCTCCAAACGGACTCTCCCCTCGCTACGGAACGGACACGTGATCGATCGTGGCCGTGGTCTGGGCGCTCGTGGTGTGGCTCGTCGCGGCCAGTCCCACGAAGACGTTCTGCGCCATCGGTATGTTGGTGGTCGTCACCACCGTCCAATTGACGCCGTCAGCCGACTCGAACCCGGTAATCGTGTCGCCGCTGCGATCGAGACGCACCCAGCGAGGCGGCGCCGACAGCGTGCCGGCGGCGCTCAGCGAAGTGCCGCCGGTCGAGGGGCGCCACTGGAGCGCGACACCTTTTTCCGACGACACGAGCATGAACGCATGCGCCGAACCAGGATCGAGCGTCTCGCGAATCATCACGCCGGCCTTCGACCATCGGTCGGCCGGAGTCACGCTCGCCACGCGGGCAACGATGGAGCCATCGCCGGAGAGGGGCTGATAAACGTAATGGAACGCATCGGCCGTGCCCCAGATGTCCGCGCCCGAGGCTTTCACCGTAAAGGTGCCGCTCGAGTACGTCGTCGAACCGGCGATCGGCACGGCGCCGATGTCCCTCTCCGTCCATGGGCTCGGCGGCGGTGTCGGCGGCGGCGGCGGGGAGGCCGCGCCGATCGTCACGTTGTCCGCGACGGCCGTCGTCGAGGCGCTCGTCGTGTGGCTGGTGACGGCCAGGCCGACGAACACGTTCGAAGCCATCGGGATCGTGTCGGTGCCGACGACCGTCCACGTGTTGCCGTCGGCTGACTCCGAGGCCGTGAACGTGTCGCCGCTGCGCTGCAGCTGAACCCACCGCGGCGGTGCGGAGAGCGTGCCGGCCGTGCTCACGGAAGTCGCGCCGGTCGCGTCGCGCCGCTGGAAGGCCGCGCCCTTCCCAGCGGAAACGAGCATCGTTGCTTGGGCCGAACCGGCGCCGAGCGTTTCCCGGATCATCACGCCCGCCTTCGACCAGCTGTTGGCGTTCTGCACACTGGCGATGCGCGCCTGAATCGTCCCGTCGCCGTCGAGCGGCTGATAGACGTAGTGAAAGGCGTCGGCCGTGCCCCAGATGTCGGCGCCGGATCCGGTGACCGTGAACGCCCCATTCGAGTACTGCGCCGATCCGGCGAACGGCACCGAACCGACATCGGCGTCGGTCCACGGCGACGGAAGCGTCCCGCCGCCGCCACCACCACCACCGCCACCGCCAGTCGATCCGCCGTCAGTGGCCGTGAGAATCGTGGTGTCGTCCTGGCGCGGACCCGGCGGCGTCTGGATGTAGGCGTCCGGACTCAGGATGATCTGATCGACGATCGCGCCGTCTTCACGCTGCTGGACGCGCACCGTGTGCGTTCCGGTCGATGCGAAATAGATATTCGGCCCGAGCGATCCCCAGCCGTTGTCGCTCCAGCCCCATCCGTGATCGGCCCCGCCATTCGGGCCGTTTTGAAGGACGACTTCCGCCGACGAGCTGGTGCCGATGCGCTGTGTCGCCGAACCGACCGAGTCGGTGGAGTCGCTGAACTGCAGATGCACCGAGTCGTTCGAGAGCGAGTTGCTCTGCGCGCGCATGCGGACCCAGAGGTGGTACGCGACGCCGGTCGTCGCCTGGAACGTCGTTTCGAAGTAATTGGCCGGGCTCGCGAGCGCCGGCGCGACCTTCGCCTGTCCCTGATCGGGATTCTGCAGCGCGTGTCCGCCCGCGGCGGTGCTGTCCGCGATCATCTGCCAGTTGCCGTGAATGTCCGACGCCGCGACGTTCGCCGCCCACATGACGACGGTCGTGACGCCCGGCGGCGGAGGCGGCGGGGTGCCCGCGGTGGTGAAGCTCCAGATCGGGCCGGTGGCGGTCAGATTCGCCATCGTCTTCGACACGATCTGCCAGTAATACGTCGTGCCGCCCGTGAGCGTGGGCAGCGCGAACGTCTGATACTGCTTCGGCGACCGCGTCGGATCGTCAGGACCGAGGTTCACGTTCGAAGCGAACAGCGGCGGCGTGGGCGACGTGCCGAAGTAGATGTCGTAGTTGTGGGCCCACGGACCGCCGTCCCATTTCAAAGAAATGCCGGTGGTCGCCACGCCCGTGGTGGCGTTGGCCGGCGACACGTACGCCGGCTTGTCCGGCGGCTTCGGTACGAACGCGCCGGTCTCGGCGGCGCCGGCGGGGTTGCTGTTGTTCCATTTCCGCTCGAACTCCGCCACGAACCATTGGAAGATGTTCGACTTGGTCGTGAAGTAGTTGTGCTCGTGCTGCGAGTTCGCCGACGGCGACGACCAGTTCGACGATCCGAAGATCGTCATGTCCTGCGCGTACAGCAGCATCAGCTTGCCGTGATTCTCGCCCTGGTGCACCGTGATCCGAATCGGGATACCGGCCGCGTACAGGCGGTCGACGTTCCACGCGTCCCACAGGCGCGACGCATTCCGGTATTCACCCGCATCCACGATCATGCGCACCGGCACGTGCCGCGTGCTGAACGCGCTGATGATGGCGTTCGTGTGCCGCTGATCCGTGATGCGGAACATCTCGACGTCGATCTGCTGCGTCTCGGCGTTGTAGCGCTTGACCGCGCGGTTCGCGTAGTCCTCGCCGGGTGGGAAGTTCAGCTCGGGGTCGATCGGGAACGTCGAATAGTGCCGAGTCAGCCCCGTCGTCGCATTGGCGAAGTTCGCGTAGTTTGTCGTGTCGGTCCATGCATCGTCGAACTTCGTCATGAAGCTCTGGACGACGGAGGCGTCGTCGGTGAAGTAGACGGTCTCGTCGACGTAGTTGACGTACGGCTGGATGGGGACAAAGGCGATATCGCTGAAGTTCGCCGAACCGAAATAGACGGTGTTCTGGCCGGCGAACAGCATCATCTTCCAGTGTTCAATGCCTGACGCGATGCGTTTGCGCATCGGGATGCCCGCGTCGGCGAGCTGCGTCATGGTCTGTCCGTTGAACTGGTTGGTCGCGTTCGCTCGCGGATCCATCAGGATGCGCACGGGAACACCGGCCTGCCAGCGCGCGACGATCGCGTTCGAGTAGCGTGCATCCTCCATGAACCAGAGGCCCACATCGATCTCGACGTTTTCGTTTTGGATCAAACTGATCAGCTGTGTGCGGCAATTCTCGAACGACGAATCGCACAGCTGTTCGAGCGCGAACGCGCGGACTGCGCCGATACCGAGGAACAAGATGAGCAGTGTCGCCAGCCGGACAGCGGTAACGAGCGAACAATAGCGTGGACAAGCGGACTTCATTAGCACTCCTGAGTTGCGACCGCCCGAGCTATTTGCCAGAGGAGTGCCATAGTGTCAGTTCAGCCGATTGTGGCCATTAGTGGAAGATCGACGGAGTTGGGCATTCGGGGGCAGGAATCGATTTTCCTGAAACGTGGATCCAACCGCCTCCTTTGCAGGTCAGTGGACGGACGGCTCTGCCGTTCACCGCTTGCTACGAGCCGGCGATCGCCGGACGCAGCGCCGCCGCCTGCTCACGCCGGCCGCCAAAGTACCCGGCGAAATAGCACAGCATCGCTTCATGGCGGAACTGTTCAGTCTCGTCGAACATCGCGGTGATCCAGCCGATCGCATCGGCGAACGCGGCGCGCCACATGAATAGCGGCAATCCGCCGAAGCGTCGAACCCGCGTCAGATCCAGGCCGAGCTCGGTGACGGGACGCAGGCTGTCGAGCTTCGCGCGAGACAATCCCTTGCCGAACCACCAGCGCCGGAAGTACGAGCGTGTCAGCCGATGCGCCGGGACGTGATGCTGCACGACCATCGACGGCACGTAGAGTCCGATCGCGCCGGCCGCGCGCGATCGTGAGAGGAACTCCGGCACTTCCTGCCCGAGCAGTTGACGTCCGTTGGATCGGCCCAGCCGACCATCGAACAGGCCGATGCGATCGAACAGTCGCCGCCGGACCGCCATGTTCGCGCCAAGCGGGACGCGGCGGCGCTCTTCGAAGACGAACGCATCGTCGCCGTAGTTGCAGATCGCGATCGTGCCCCAGAGATCGGGTCGATCGCCCGACAACCACGACGGACGCGGTATTTCCCAGATCGGCTGTACGGGACCGCCGGTGTAGTCGATCGTCGACCCATCGAGCAGCGGCGCGGTGGCGGCATCCAGCCACTGGTCGCCGACCAGCACGTCATCGTCGGTGAACACGAGCACGGGCGCGGCAGTCGCCGCGATGCCCGCGTTCAATGCGTGCGAGCGTCCCTGCGCGCGCTCGAACAGATAGCGGAGTGGAACAGGAAATCCGTCGACTCGCGATTCCACGACGGCGCGTGTGCCGTCCGTCGAATTGTTGTCGATGACGATTACGTCCCACGTGGGAAGGGCCGGGCGGAGTTCCGCAAGACGATCGAGCGTGGCGCCGAGGAGCGCGGCCCGATTGTACGTGGGAATCAACACCGACGCGCGTGGAGCGGACAAGTTGACTGGGGGAGCGTCAGACATCGCCGTCCTTGGTTGAGCTGTTGCGCACGTCCTTCGGCAGTGCAAAGCGGCTGCCGGCCGATCGTCGCGGGCGCCGAGACGCAAACGGAATCGGATTGGACAACTGTTGCAGTTCAGTTGCCCATTCGCCTGTCGCCGCTTATCGACCGGATGCGCGTGCGCGGCACAGCCGTTGCTATACCAGAGCTCAGCTCACGGATCTGCCGATGACCAAAGCCGCATTCAAAAAACTTCTCGAGGAAATTCTCGACGTCCCGCCGGGTTCGCTGGCTGAGTCGGACACGCGCGACACCATCGCCGGATGGTCGTCGCTCACCGACGTCCAAATCCTGACAGCCATCTGGAGCGAGCTCGGCGAAGAGGGCGATCCCGACGCATTCGAGTTCGAAACCGTGGGCGATCTGCTCGCCTTGCTCGAAGCAAAGCAGGCGTTCTCCATGTACTGAACGGGTCGGGTTGGTCGACGGACGGAGGACGGGGGAGGCGGACGTGGCGGGGCGCGGATGGCGGGAATTGAAACAGGTGTCGCTGCGCGCGATCAAATCGCTCGGAGGCTTCCATCTGCTGCTCGATAGCGCGTGGCGGCGCAAGCGCCTGTTGATCCTCTGCTACCACGGCGTGTCGCTCGCGGACGAGCACGAGTGGAATCCGAGCCTGTACATGCCTCCCGCGGCGCTCGGCCGCCGGCTCGAGATGCTGCGCGCGTCCCGCTGTGCAGTGTTGCCGCTGGGCGACGCGGTTCAGCGCCTCTACGCCGGAACGCTGCCGGCCCGCAGCGTGGTCGTGACCTTCGACGACGGCTACTTCGACTTTTATCAACAGGCCTATCCGTTGCTGCGTCAATTCGACATCCCGGCCACCGTGTACCTGACGACGCTGCGCTGCGGCAACCGGAGTCCCATCTTCCGGCTGGTCTGCGCGTATCTGTTGTGGAAAGCGCGAGGTCGGGTCGTCCACGTCGACGCCGGACTGAACGGCGAGCCCGTGGCCTGGGATCTTCGCACCGATACGGGACGAGCCAACGCCCTGCGCGCGGTTGTCGCGGAAAGCGAACGCGCCGCGCTCGACATCGACGGCAAGGATCGCCTCGCCGCGCGTCTCGCGTCGTGGCTCGGCGTCGACTACGACGAGATCGTGAGTCGGCGCATGCTCACGATCATGACGCCGGACGAAGTGCGGACGCTTTCCGCCGCGGGCGTCGACTTTCAGCTCCACACGCATTCGCACAACACGCCGAGCGAATCGGATCGCTTCGGGCGCGAAATCGCGTTGAACCGCGATGTCATCCAGACGATGACCGGCCGCCGCGCCACGCACTTCTGTTATCCGAGCGGGGCGTATCGTCCGGAGTTCCTTCCGTGGCTCGCCGGCGCGGAGGTCGTCTCGGCAACGACGTGCGATCCATGGCTCGCGTCGGATCGGACGAATCCCCTCCTGCTCCCCAGGTTCGTCGACGGCACCGGCCGCAGCGCCGTCGAGTTCGAAGGATGGGTGAGCGGCGCCGCCACGCTTCTTTCCAAGCATCGCTCCTATGCTCACGCAGCTGATTGAAGACACCCGCCGCGCGCTCGAGGCCAGCCTCGCCGCGCCACCGTTCGTCCACCTCGCGTCCGCCTTGCACCGTCGTCATCGAGACGACGCGTGCGAGCACATCCTCGCGAGCATCACGACATCGAACGGTCTGCAGTCCAGACTGAAAGCGATCGAGGACGAGGTCTGCGCCGACATGCCCGAGCGCGTGCCCGGCTCGTTCGAGCGGCTCCTGCTGATGCGTCAGCAACTGAAGGCGCTCCCGCAGATCGCGCCGCTGCCGGTGAGCGAGGATGTGAAGCGGCTGTTCTGCGAGGAATTCCAGTACGTCGCGACGCCGCCGCGCGGTGCCGTCTTCGATGCGGCCCGCGGCAGCTTCGTCGCGCTCTGCGAAGTGGCGACGCTGCGCCGCTTTCCGGCGGGCCAACTGCACTGGAATTTGTCCGGATTGCCGCGATCGTGGCTGCTGAAAGTCAGGGGACGCGCGCGCCTGACGCTGCTGGCCTGGGTTGCGGGACGTCTGCGTGGCTTCCGTCCCGTGTTCTTTCCGCATCTGAACGCCCATCGGAAGAGCCGTTGGATTCTGACGGAGCAGGAATCCAACCGCTCGTACTACCGCATGGCGCAGTCGATGATCCACCAGCCCGGCGTGAAGGGCCTCGTCGCCTCGTCGTGGCTGCACTCGCCGGACACATTCGCGGTGAGCCCGCATCTCGCGTGGATGAACAGGACCTTCCTCGAGAACGGCGGCCTCGTCGTGATCATGGGAGCGGCCGATCCCGATTGCGGCGTCCTCTCGCGCAGCCCCGAGCGCAAGAAGCTGTACGACGAAGGGACGTTCAAGCCAACCACCGGGCTGGTGATCTGGCCACGCGCCGCGATGCTCGATTGGGCCGCGCGGCACCCGGAGCTCGCCGACCGAGAGGTACTCGCTGATGCCCAATACACGCGTCACGCCAGCTGAAATCGCGATTCGGCTGGGGGCGCTGGCGTTCGACGCACGGCTGACCGCGGCATCCGACGTCGTGGCACGTCTCGATCGCGAGCTGTCGATCGAGGCGGCCGACGTCCTGCTTCAGACGCTCGCGCCGTCATCGATTGTCGAGCGCCAATCGCTCGATCGATGGCTCGTGGCGTTGCCCGCTTCCCCGGCTGCTCGATACCTCCAGGCCACGGCGGCGATGTCTGCCGGGGATCTCGAAGGAGCCGCCGGACATTGGTCGAGACTTCTGGGAACCGTCGCGTCGCGCGATCCCTTCGTCTGCCTGCAAGCAACACGGTTGTTCGCGCAGCTGGCGCGGTGGGACACCGCCGCGCTGTGGCTGCGGACGGCGCTTCAGCACGATCCGTCGTACACCTGGTTCGCCCGTGCCGAGCGTCTCGTCGAACAGGTCGCGGCGCACGTGCCGGCGCCGGCGCGCCAGGTGCGGCTCGGCATCGTGAGCGGCAGCACGACCAGTTTCATCGTCCCGCTGATCCGCGCGCTCTGTTTCCGGGACAGCGTGGGCGTCGACGTCTACGAAGGACTGTACGGTGCATTCCGCCAGGAGATCCTCGGTGCAGAATCCGGGCTGGCCCGCTTCAACCCCGACGTGGTCGTCATCGCGACGCATTGGCGTGATCTCAATCTGCCGCCGGTCGTCGACGATGAAGCGGCGACCGTCGCGCGCCTTTTCGACGAGTATCGTGGATTGTGGCAAGCCGCTTCTGAGCGCCTAAGGTGTCACGTCGTTCAATATGCGTTCGATCTGCCGCCGGCTGACAGCTACGGAATCCTCGCCCAGCGCCTGCCAGGCAGCCGCCGCCGGGTGATCGATCGTCTGAACCTGCGCCTCGAGTTGGAGGCGTTTGCGTCGGTGTCGATCCTCGACACGCCGCGCATCGTCGCGCGCGTCGGCAGCGACGCCTGGGCCGATGCCCGGCTGTGGCAGGCATCGCGCCAGCATCCGGGGACGACGGCGTTGCCTGTGCTGGCGGGGGAGCTGATGGCGCACGTGCGAGCCGTGCTCGGCGTCGCGAAGAAAGTCGTCGTCTGCGATCTGGACAACACGTTGTGGGGCGGAGTGATCGGCGAGGATGGCGTCGACGGCATCCAGCTCGGACACGCGGCCGGCGAAGGGTACGTGGAACTGCAGCAGTACCTGCGCGAGCTGAAGGACCGCGGCGTTCTGCTGGCGGTGTGCTCCAAAAACAATCCCGACGATGCGCGGCTACCGTTCGAATCGCATCAGGCGATGGTGCTCCGTCTCGACGATTTCGCGGCGTTCGTGGCCAATTGGGACGACAAGGCGACGAACCTTCGACGCATCGCCGAGACGCTGCGGCTCGGGTTGGACAGCTTCGTCGTGCTCGACGACAACCCGCTGGAGCGCGCGTGGATTCGCGCGGAGCTGCCGCAGGTCGCGGTCGTGGAGCTTGGGCCGACAGCCGCGTCGTACGTGCGCGACCTGGACGGCGGACGCTTCTTCGAATCGCTCACGTGGTCGGCCGAGGATCGCCGGCGCACCGAACAGTATCGACGCGAGAGCGCCGTCGCCGGAGCGCGCGCGGCGGCGGGATCGCTGGACGAGTTTCTGCAGGGCCTCGACATGCGCGGCACCTGCGGACCGGTGTCGCGTGAGAACATCGAGCGCGTCGTGCAGCTGACGAACAAGACGAATCAGTTCAACGTCACCACGAAACGCTACACGCGTCAGGCCCTGGAACGGATGATCGCCGCATCGTCGGGCTGGCAGGGTGTGTTCAGCCTGGCGGATCGGTACGGCGATCACGGCATCATCGGATTGATCTTCTGCGTGCAGGGCGAAGAGCCCGCTGCCTGGACGATCGACACGTGGCTCATGAGTTGTCGCGTGCTCGGCCGCCAGTTCGAGGAGTTCATGGCCGACGCCATGGTGCGCGCGGCACGCGAGCGGGGGATTCGTACGATTGTGGGCGAGTATCGACCCACGCCGAAGAACGCGCTCGTCGCCGATTTGTATCCCAGGCTTGGCTTCGCGAAAGTCGGAGACGTGAACGGTGGAACGCGCTATGCGCTCGGCGTCGAGTCAGTGACCACGCCGTTCACGCAGTTCGTCGCGGCGTCGCCGCGGGCACCGCTGGCGACCGCGTGAGATCGCCCGCGATGTTCGGTCCGATCCACCACGTCGGTTACGTCGTCAAGGCGATCGACGCGTCGGCGGCGGATTTCCAACGGATCGGCTACAGGATCGTGGCACCGCCGGTCGACGATCCCGCGTACGACGCCGAAATCGTGTTTCTCCGGCGCGAGGGCGCCGCGCCTGGCGAGCCGCTCATCGAGCTGATTCGCCCGCGATCGGAGCAGTCGGCGGTGTACGCGCACACGAAAGAGAGCAAGCTGCAGATTCATCATGTGTGCTTCGCCGTGGACGATTTGCAGACCGCCGTCGCCGACGCGAAGCGCGCAAAGATCTACCAGCTCGGAGAGCAGCGTCCTGCGCCGGCCTTCGGCGGCGCGCCAATCTGCTTTCTCTTCTCGCGTCCGATCGGCTTGTTCGAGCTCGTCGAGCGGCCGTCGTTCTGACCGACGAATCATCGACGAATCTTACGCGGCCGGTGTGATGTGGGTCGGCGTCGACGCCTGGCGCGGCGCCGGCATGCGCCGTCGGTCCTTCCAGCGCTGCTGCACCACGCCGGCGAAAAACCAGAGCCAGACTTCGCGCTCGAAACTCGCGACGTGGTCGCGGCGCAGCATCGCGAGCAGCATGTCGCGGAGCGTGCGGGCGGCCGTGCGGAACATGTAGCGCGGCACGCCGGCCACGTGCGGAACCTGCGCGTAATCGAGCGTGGATTGCTCCGGCGCTTCCATATCGAGGCCCGTCTCGGCATAGAGCATCGCCCGGCTGATGCCGCGCCAGTGGAACCAGCTCCGGTAGTACGATTTCGTCAGACGCTCGGCGGGAATCACGTGCTGAACGACCACCTCGGGCACGTAGAAGCCGTGAAGACCCGCGTCGCGTGCGCGCAGGCACCACTCTCGCACTTCCTGACCGAGCAGCGTGCCGGCTTTGCGTCCGATGCGCACGTTGAAGCCGCCGACGCGATCCAGGGCGTCGCGGCGAAACGCCATGTTGACGCCGAGCGGCACGCGCTTGCCGAACTGCACCGGCTCCGGCCCGAAGTCGAGCAGTGCGATCACGGCCCAGAGCGCGCCGCTGTACCTCGGCAGCCACCGAGGCGGCGGCGCGCCCCAGAGCGGCACGACGCGTCCGCCGATGTAGTCGCAGTTCAAGCGCGCCAGACCCTGCTCGATCTGCCGCAGCCAGTCGGACTCGACCCTCACGTCATCGTCGGTTGTCACGATGATCGTTCCTTGCGCGAGCCTCAGGCCGTGATTGAGCGCGGCGCTGCGGCCCTGTTCGCGCTCGAACGCATAGATCAGCGGAACCGGAAACGCGGCTTGCGCCCGCTCGACGACGGCGCGTGTGTCGTCGGTGGAGTTGTTGTCGACCACCACCACTTCCCACGGCTTCGCGTACTCGAGCCGCGCCAGGCTGGCCAGCGTCTCGGTCAAATCCCTGGCGCGGTTGTAGGTGGCGATGATGATTGAGCACGTCATAAGGGGCTCGCTTCCACCGAATGCCGGTGAGCGCTTGCCGCGCGGGCGTGCTGTGGCGTCAACTTCAGGAGGTCGTACGCCACAGCGACCGCGCGCTCGGTCGCGGTGCCAGGTTCGAAGAACGACGCGCGGGAGATGGCCGCGCGCTCCGCCGCCAGCCGGCGCGGATCGGCGAGCTCCTCGATGGCCGCCTGACCGATCGCCGCCGGCTCGTACACGACGCGCGCCGCCGTCCGCAGCTGCGCGATGCGCTCGGGATTGATGCGGGCTACGCGCGGCAGATCGGGCGCGTCGATCACGACGATGGGGCGGTCGAGCAGACAGAATTCGAAGCCCATCGAGCTGTGATCGGTCACCAGCACATCGCTCGCGGCCATGAGCGGCGAAGAGTCGGCGTCGTGCACGACGACGATCTGTCCGGCCCGCTCGACGCGGCGCAGCCGAGCGCGCCAGTCGATCCCGCCGCTGTATTTCTCGCTCGAGGCGTCGAACGACAGGTCGTGCGGTTTGACCATCACGTTGAAGCCGGCGGCGGCGAGGCTCGAAATGATCGTCTCGCCCGCCATGTTGAGCGATGAGGCGACCGACCAGGTCGGCGCGTAGAGCGCGGTGCGGCGGAGCGGATCGAGACCGAGGCGCGCACGTACGGCGGCGGCGTCGATGCGGCCATTGACGAGCGCGTCGAGCTTCGGGAAGCCGACGAGCACGGCGGCGCCCGGTTTCAGAATCTGCCGCGCCGCATAGCGCTGCATGCGATCGATGTTGATGAAGGCGACGCGATCCCACTCGTCGAAGCCGATCGGCAGGTGGCTGGGATCATCGAGGTCGTACTTGCCGGCGACGCCGTGAAAGAAGTTCATGCGCCCGTAGCAGCGATAGAGCGTCGGCGAGTTCCACGGATCGGCGCTGAGAAAGAGGTCCACGCGCGTTCTCGCGGCCTTCGCCGCGCGCACCCATCGTCGCGCACGGCCCGTGGCGCGATCGATGTGCGCCTCCTTGGCCGGCGTTTCGGCGAGGTAGTCGATCGTGATCCGGGGATCGGCCTCGAGGATCGCCGCCACCGGGTCCATGACGCCGACGTGCATCGCGTTGCGGGCGTAGATCAGCACGCGCCGGCGGGCGCGATAGTCGCGCAGGCGCTGGTCGGTGGCGCGGATCGCGCGCGCCCCCCAATGGCGTAGCGGCTTCAGGTCCATGATCCCGCCGGTCGAGGTGCAAAAGGCGGTCCCGCGACAAAGCGGGCAGGGGGCTTGCTTGCCCGGGCTGTATGCGTCATCTCGCCTGGCTCGCCGCCGCCGCGTTCGCCGGTCTGGCCGCGCTCCGCGCCCCGCAGTCGAACGCCACCACCGCCGCCGGACGGTACGAATCGCCGCCAGGGGTGAAGGTGATGACCTTCAACATCCAGCATGGCATCGACGGCAGCGAGCGCTACCATCTGCAGACCGCGATCGACACGATCGCGCGTATCAACCCCGACATCGTCGGACTGGTCGAATTGACACGCAATCATCCGGCGTACAACTGCGACGACCAGCCGAAGCTGATCGCCGACGGCGTGAGCCGGGCGACCGGCCGCCACTGGACGTGGGTCTATCATCAGCAGTGGTTCACGCCCAACAAAGAGTGTCTGCAGAGCGGACGCGGCGATGCCGCGGAAACCGAGGGCCTTGGATTGCTCGCGCCGACGCCGCTCGAGCCGCCGTCGTTCATCGAGCTGTGGAACGGAGGTCTTGGCCTGATGACGCGGACGTCGAGCCTGCCGAAAGTGCCGATCGCCGTCACGCACCTTTCCGCGCAGATCGCCAACGCGCCGAGCCGCGAGAAGCAGCTGACGAAGCTGCTGCCATGGCTGCAGCATCTCGGGACGCCGCGGATTTTCGTCGGCGACTTCAACGCGTTCGCGGACGATCGGGAAATGCAGCCGGTGCTCGCCGGTTATCGTGACGCGTGGAGCGACGCCGTCGCCGCAGGCACCGCGCGCGGTCATCTGGACGGCATCACGCACAAAGCCCATCGAATCGACTACATCCTGTACGTGCCCGGCACGCAGCTCGAGCTGCTCTGGGCTGACACGGTCGACACCGTGCCACTCGTCGGGAAGGAAGCGTCGGATCATCGGCCCCTCGTGGCGGGCTTCCGAATCAAAGGCGTCCCGTCGCGTTGAGCGCTCGCGCCGGCGGCGAACCGACGCTGGCGATCGTCGTCGCCGTTCGCAGACGCTGCCGTGTGTGATACATCCACAGGGCCGCGCGCGGCGCGACCCGCAGCGTGGCGGCGAGGAGCGCGAGCAGTCCGCCGCGCAGGCGTCCCCGGTGGGCGCGAAGGCGGTCGAGGCTGATGGCCGCCGCGGCCGCGTCGTTGTTCTCGAACGCGTCGCGTGCTTCCGCAGCGACGAGCTCCGCTTCGAATCGCGCGATCTGGCGCACGATGATGTCGCGTGCGTCGGGACGATCGGCACAGCAGGGCAGCGTCTTGCGGAACACGCGCAGGATGCCCGCCAGCATCCTCGATTCGCTCGCCGACAGGCTGTGATCGTGCCGGCGATAGAACGCGAGCGGCGCCGGATTGCGCGCGAACCGGAAGCCGGCGATCGCCGCGCGAATCCAGAAGTCGTAGTCTTCGTTCGTGCGGAACCCTTCGTCGAATCCGCCGATGCGATCGACGACTTCGCGCCGGAACACCGACATGATGAAAATCGCGCGCTCGTCGCGCAGAATCTCGATCAGATCGGGCGCCGGACGGTCGTCGGGGACCGGACGCACTGGTTGACCCGACTGCGCACCGCCGCGGTTGAGCGCGTTGCCGGTGACAATGGCGATCTCCGGGTTGGCGTTCAGCACGCGCATCTGTTCCGCGAGATACTCAGGATCCCAGCCATCGTCGCTGTCCAGCAGCGCAAACGCCGCGCCGGTCGCTGCGCGCATCCCCGCGTTGCGTGCCGCGGCCAGACCCTGATTCTCCTGGCTCACAATCCGGATGTGCTCCGGGTGCGCCGTCTGATACCGCTCGGCAATCGAGAGCGTGCCGTCGATCGAGCCGTCGTTGACGATGACGAGCTCGAAGTCGCGGTAGGTTTGGGCGAGCACGGAGTCGACGGCCTCGGCGAGGTACCGCTCGACGTTGTACGCCGGCATGATTACGCTGACGGTTGCCATAAGCGTGGAGGGCTGCCGGCCTTCTGAGCGGCCGCGGCAGCGGAAGCATCGATGGGGCTCGCGCGGCGGGCTTCCGGAGACGACACGGGCTCGGGCGCGCTTCGCGGCTGGAGCCCGACCGCGTCGTACAGCGCCGCCATGCACCGCTGCGTGGCGGTGCCGGGCTCATGAAAGAGGTCCTCGGCGACCGCCCGCCGCGCGGCCGATCGCGCGCTCGGATCCGACAGCGCGCGCTCGACCGCCATGACCGCCTGGGCGAGCGTGGTGACGCTCTCCGAGGCGCTCTCCAGCAGCGCAACGTAATCCTGATGAATGTTCGCCAGCGCGATCAGCTCCGGTGCGTGAATCCGCACGATCGGACGATCGCGCAGGAGGAACTCGAACGCGGCGGAGCTGTGGTCGGCCACCATCACATCGGCCGCGACCAGATATGGGCAAATGTCGGCGCCCTGCGCAAGGTGCGCATGCGCGGCCGACAGCAGCGGCGTGAGGCGCGCCATCCAGTCGATGCCGCCGGAATACCGCGCACGAATGTCGCGCGATCGATCGTGCAGCTTCACAATCAGATTGATGGGCAGCGTCCGCAGCTGCGCGATCAGACGCTCGCCCATCGTGTTGAGCGACGACGCCGGCGACCAGGTGGGCGCGTACAGAACGGTCGGACGCGCCGGGTCGAGTCCGAGTCCCGTCAACACGGCATTTCTCTCGAGCGAGCCGTCGACGACGCAGTCGACCTTGGGCATGCCGATCAAACGGATCGCGGTGCTGTCGGCGTCGATGGCGCCAGCCTTCACGAAATTCGCCAGCCGCCGGCGGTTCACGAAGAACAGCCGATCCCACATGCGCATCGACTCTGACGGCGCGTCGAAGCCGTACTTGCCGGCGACGCCGTGAAACATCTGGATGCGACACGGACGCCGCAGATGACGCGTCCACATGAAGTCGGACGTGAGATACACGTCGAACCGCGTGAGCGCGGCCGCCATCGGCCCGATGATCCGCGCGGAGGGGCCCGCGCCGGCGAAGATCTCGCGTGCGCGCTTGGGCTCTTCGCTGGCGATGAACGTGAACGCGACGCGCGGATCGTCGCGCATCGCCGCGTGCACCGGCGCGAACATCGCGTAGTTCACCGGCGTTCGTCCGTCGACCAGGATCTGCCGCCGCTCGGTCGTCTGCGTCTTGCGCTTGCCGATCATGCGTGTACCCGGACGAACAGACGCGCCGGCATCCGCCCGGCCGCCGGCTCGGGCGCGACGCGGTGCTGCTGCACGATCTCGCGGCCGCACACCGCCAGCGCGAGCACGTAATAGAACGTCCAGTTGAACGCCACGGCGGCGAAGATCGAGCAGACGGTCCACCCGACCAGCGCGGCCAGCATGGCTTTCGCGTTCAGATCGATGATCCGGCGATCCGCATCGTCGAGCGTCGTCGTCGGCGCGCGCGCGCGCGTGCGGGAAGCGCCGAGCGCCCGGAGCGTGGCGAAGCAGGCGCGATACGCCCGGATGACGAGGAACGCGAACACCGCCAGCCCCATGATGCCGAGCTCCGCGGCCACTTGGAGCCACACGTTGTGCGTCACGCGCCAACGCTCGATCGTGACGCCAGGCTCGTTGTAGTTCTGGAACTGTCCCGCGCCCACGCCGGTCAGCGGATTCTCGGTGAAGACCTCCAGGCCTTGCGTCAACAGACGGATGCGCGCTTCGCGCGACCCGGTCGGATCCGTGTCGGCGTCCGTGATACTGCCCATGCGGTCCCAGAAGGACTGCGGCAGCGCCGGCACGGCGATGATACCGGCCACGATCACGGCCAACACGATGCCCGGCTTCAGCCGTGCCGTGTAATAGAGAACCACGGCGCCCATCGCCAGCAGCCCGAGAAACCCGCTGCGCGATTTCGTGCAGACGATGGCCGCGAGCATCACCATCGAGCAGGCGGAGGCGAGCAGCCGGCGCGAGGTGCGGCGCTCGAGCACGACGAAGATGAGAGCCGGCGCGAGGAACGTGACCAGGTTCAGCGCCAGATCGTTCGGGTTGTTGAACATCCCGCCGATCGCGCCGCGCACGCGGTCGCCCTCGGTCAGGTTGACGCCGCGCAGGTAATCGAGGACCGCCCGCAGCGCGATGTAGCTCGACGCGAGCACCATCAGCCACGTCATCTGGCGCACGCGCTTCGGTGTGCTCACCGTGCTCACCATCAGCGCGAAGATCAGGATGATTTTCACGTAGATGTCGCTGAACACATGGAGAGAGCCGCCGGGCCATGTGGAAAACGGCAGCGTGATCAGGATGACCCCGCCGAGCGCGATCACGCCGACCACCTCCGAATTCACCTTGGCGATCGTTTGTCCGAGGCGGAGCCGCCGAACCGCCATGGCCGCGAGTCCGGCGATCGCAGTCAATTCGGCGAGGTGCAGCACTTCGAGCGGCGGCACCTGATCCTGCGGACGAAAGAACAGCAGCGCCGTGAACGCGACCATCCAGAGATAGTCCCAGTCGTAGGGCTCGCGCGCCGTGGACTTGCGCGCCTTGGCAGCCGGTGCCGCGGGCGTCGGCGTCTGCCTCGCGCGGGATCCCCGCCCGGCCACAACAGGTCCGCCGCCGCGACGGGTCGAGGCCGTGTTGAAGGTCAGGCGTTCCATGCGGTCTCCTGCGCAGCGATCATTGCCCTTCGCTCATTTCCAGACGCGCCGGCCGCGGACCGCCGCGAACAGCCCCGCCACGGCGGCGTAGTTCATCATCACGACGGTGTAGGCCAGCCGCGCCACACGCGACATCAACACTCCCACGGATTACGCGACCTCCTGCGCGGCGCGCCTGGCCGAGTCGTTGCGCGCGGTCGACTGACGAGCGGGCGCCTCGTCACGGCTCGTCAATTCAAGAACCGCACCGTATCCAGCCAGCATATAGAAGGTGACTTGCGCGGCAAGAATGGCGCGGTAGAACGTCGACCCCGAGAGCGCGATGCTCGCGAAGAACAGGGCCAGCATGGCGTAGGGCACCAGCAGCCGTCCGATCTTGTGCGACGCATACTGCAGCCACACCGGGTTGCGCCACGGCAGCAGAAGACCAGGCTCGATCCAGAGAATCTGATAGTTGCCCGCCAGTGTCCGGATCTTCCGGCGCGATTCCGCGTCGGCGTCCGGCGTCGCTCGGTCGAACGCGCGCGCGCGCTCGTTGAAGACGACGCGAGAGCCCGCCATGACCACCCGCATCGGCGCCAGCACGTCGTCGAGCAGCGTGTCGGCCGGCAGGGGACGCCACAACGCGCGGCGCATGGCGTAGATGGCGCCGGTGGCGCCAAGCGTCGAGCCTACGCGGCTCTCGAGCCGGCGCAGCTGCTTTTCGTATCGCCAGTAGTAGCCGACGCCGTCGGCGATCGTCGACAGGATGGTGCGGCGTCGATCGGCGCGGACGCGGCGTTCGAGGGCGACGCCGCGCAGTTGGTTCGAGTGGCCGCGCCGCCGGTCGGCCATCGCGCGCCGGTTCGAGAAGAGCGCCGACTCGCAGTCGAGCAGCAGCTCGCCCGTGACGGCGCCCACCGCCGGATCCTGGAACGGCGCCACCAGCTCGCGCACCGCGTCCGGCGCGAACACCTGCCGGGCGTCCGCGAAGACGAGGATCTCGAACCGCGCGCGCGCGACGCCGGCATTGAGCGAGGCCGCCTTGCCGCTCGGCGGAACGCGGACCGGCTCGACGACGCCCGAATAGCGGGCGAGCACGTCGTCCGTGTCGTCCGTGCAGCCGTCGCAGACGACGATGATCTGGCGCCGATTGGCCGGATAGTCGAGACTCAACAGGTTCTCGATCCGCGCCCCCAACCGTGCGCCTTCATCGCGCGCGGCGATCACGATGGAGACACCGCGGATCGGCGTCCCGGTGGCGATGTATGGCTTGGGCCGGAGGCGAGCCCACGCGCGCAACAGGAGCGGATAGCCCACGTAGACGTAGGCGATTACCGCGACGGAGAGCCAGAAGATCGCGCTCATCTCGGCGATACATCTCCTCGAGCGGCGCGCAGATCCGCTGCTTCGTCGCCTTCTTCCTCGAGAGCGGTCCCGCGGCTGCGTTCGACGGCGCGGCGTGCCACGCCTGGCGCACCGATCGCCTGACGATCGAACGCCGGCGCCGGCGCGCCCAGCTTGATCACGTGCGGATGCGTGCCGGCAATCGCGTTGCGCGTGTCGACAATCAGCCGCGCGGAGCGGAGGACCATGTCGTAGTCCACACTGCGGTGCTCCGTGAGAATGGCGACGCAATCAGCCGCGGCGACGGCCGACGCGGTCAGCGGCTCGGTCTGCATGTCGAACCCGCCGTGCCAGGCGCGAGCGGCCAGCATCGGCACGTATGGATCGGCGTACTTCACGGTGGCGCCCTTCTGGTGGAGCAGCGCCATCACATCGAGCGACGGCGACTCGCGCATATCGTCGATGTCGCGCTTGTACGCGACGCCGAGCACGAGCACCGTCGATCCGTTGATCGATCGCTGATGCCGGTTGAGCGCGTCGGCGATCTTGTCGACGACGAAGTGCGGCATCTGACCGTTGATCTGTCCGGCCAGCTCGATGAAGCGCGGGTCGAAGCCGGTCTGCTTCGCCTTCCACGAGAGATAGAACGGATCGATTGGAATGCAGTGGCCGCCGAGGCCGGGGCCGGGATAGAAGGGCATGAAGCCGAACGGCTTGGTGGCGGCCGCCTTGACGACTTCCCAGACGTCGAGGCCGAGCCGATCGCACATCAGCGCGATCTCGTTCACCAGGCCGATGTTGACCATCCGGAACGTGTTCTCCAGCAGCTTCACCATTTCGGCCGAGCGGGGCGAGCTCACCGGAACGATCGTCTCGATCGCCGCGCCGTAAAGCGCGGACGCCAACGCGGTCGACTCGGCTCCGATGCCGCCGACCACCTTCGGCACGTTGTGCGTGTTGAACGTCGGGTTGCCCGGATCGACGCGCTCGGGCGAGAAGGCCAGATAGAAATCGACGCCCGCCTTGAGCCCGCCGGCTTCGAGCATCGGCTGCACGAGCTCCTCGGTCGTGCCCGGATACGTCGTCGACTCCAGGATGACGAGCATGCCGGGGTGCAGGCCGCGGGCGATCTGCTCGACGGCCGACACGATGTACGACATGTCGGGATCCTTCGTCTTGCGCAGCGGCGTCGGCACGCAGATATTGATCGTGTCGAGCGCGGCCACCGCGCCGAAGTCGGTCGTCGCGCGCAGCCGGCCGCTGGCGACCAGACGCGCCACTTCGTCGGTCTCGACGTCGGGGATGTAGGACGTGCCTTGATTGATCGCGTCGACTTTTCGCTGATCGAGGTCGATGCCGGTGGCGACGAAGCCGGCGCGCGCGAATTCCACCGCGAGCGGCAGGCCGACATAGCCGAGG
>Ga0207657_10001030_pt1 | contig 29527 bp, 23 predicted proteins | sample KBSC33metaG_FD_184316 | JGI IMG/M metagenome (GOLD analysis project Ga0207657, IMG submission 184316) | Corn rhizosphere microbial communities from Kellogg Biological Station, Michigan, USA - KBS C3-3 metaG (SPAdes) (version 2) | ecosystem: Host-associated > Plants > Roots > Rhizosphere > Soil ...
TTGCGCGGGCTCCAGAAATAGGACAGGCTGTCGACGCCGACGACCGGGATGCCACCGCGGGCGAGCTGGCCCGCGACGTCCTTGTCCAGCCCGACCCAGCCGCCGTCGCCCGAATAAAGGACCGCCATCATGTCTGTCCTGGGCGCGGCGGCATCGGCGACGATATTGAGCGGCAACCCGCTGGGCAAAGCCGCGTCGACGGGCTGCGCGGCAAGGAACGGCCGAATGCGGGAGAGCAGGGCGAGTTCCCCCTGCCCCTTTGCCGCCGTTACCAGCGTGCCGCTGCCGGTGTGGGCAACGAACCGGCGCAGCGCCGGACTCGCATGGACTTCGGCCAGGGCAATCCAGGGTGAGGGCAAGCGACGGCTGGGCGCGAAGGCAAAGCCACGGCCCTGACGCATCATCGCGGTCTTCAGGCTGCCAGACCGGCACCAGGATCCTCCGCCGTTCAGAAGGGGCGTGAAATCCTGCGACAATACCGCCTTGTACGCGCCATCGGGTCCGGCGGCCAGCGTCGCATAGGCCAGAGCCGCCCCCTCGCCACGGCCGATCAGGATCGGCTTGTCGTACATGGGCAGGGCCAGCCGGTGCTGCAGGTCGCGAGCCAGCGCGATGATGCCGTAATTGGGATTGATGCAGCGGTGGGACGCCTGCAACGCCTGAAGGAAGGACGGTGTCGAAATCCCCGCTACCAGCGCGCCGCGTGCCGACAGGGCGCGGGCGGCGTCCGCGCTTTCATCGTCCCAGCCGTCGCTGCCCGACAGCGACAGCACGACTCCGCTGGGCACGCCCGCCGGCCGATAGACCATGATCCGGCCCATGGGAGGGAGATCATATTGGCTTTCCACCACCGGCCCTGCCGTGCCCGGCAGCGGATCGGCCGCCGCTCGCGCCGGATTGGCAGCATTGGATGTCGACAGCAGCAATGCCGCCACTGCCAGGAAAGCGGATACAAGCCAGAGACGGGCGCGGCGAACGGCGATCATCATTGCACCGGCAACCGTTCAATCCTGGTCCAGAGCTGCGACTTGCAGATGAGGCCACCCAATATGCAGCCCTTGACCCGCAGCTGACCCGGCGAAAGCAGGCTGATTTCCGAACTGAAACGACGTCCCAGATCGGGGACGAACACGGTACCGCGCCATTGGCCCTCGCCCTCGGCGCGATAATCCTCCAGCAATTCGGTGCCGACCAGCCGGGCGGTGCCGCCGTCGCGCGCATCGGCCTGCGCCTCGCGGTCGGCCCAGACGATCCAGCCGCACAGCCGGTCCCCGCAGGCGCCGGTGCGCACGGCCACATTGTTGTGCGGGCTGAGCCACATGCCTTCAGGCGGCGGAGCAAGGATGTGGGCAGCGGAAACCGGCGCAGCCGACAGGGGCGCGGCCACCACCAGAAATGCCATCAATGCCCAAAGCCTCCCCACCCTCATATGCCCACTCCTTTCCCGAACAATCCCTGTCCTAGGCGCATTCAGATTGCAGGAGGCTCTGCGCTGCCTGAACTTTTGGCAATGTTCGGCGGCGCGGCGGGCAAGGCACGCAGCAGGGTTTCCGCCACCCGCTGCGAATCATCGTCCAGGAAATGGCCACCGGGCAGGCCGATGACGCGCACGTTGGACTGGCGCCAGCCGGGGCAGAGGCTCCCGCTTTCCTCGATGCCATGGATGCACAGCACCGGGACCCAATCGAGCGCCCGGGCGACAGGCGCGGCCGGGCCGTCGTCGCCGAAGTCGAACACACCGCCCGGCGTGGCACGAAACAGCATGGTGTCGGCCGGGACGATCAGCGCGACCATGGCGACGCGGGACCGCAACCGGGGCGGCAGGCGCTCCAGCCCGGCGAGCAATATATTGGCGCCGAAGGATTGCCCGGCCAGCACCAGCCTGCGCGCGCCCGGCAGCGAGAGGGCGCGGCGTGCCGCCTGCTCCACCAGAGCCGCGCTTTCCTGCAGCGAGCGGCGGCGGGCAAAGGCTGTCAGCGAATTGATCCCGATCACCGGAACGCCCTGTCGCGCCACATGGCCGGCGATGACCGGCCCCATGCCCGTATTGAATCCCATGTCACCGGAGAAGAAGACCGCGACCGTACCATCCTGCCGGGGCGATTGTGCCGGAAGGACGGTGAAGAGCTGCCCGTCGGGATAGCCGAGATAACGGCAATAGGCCGCGCCCGCGACGGCAAGGACGGCGATCACCGCCAGGGCCAGACGAACCCGCAGCCGGGGCGGCCCTGCCCCACCATGGCGGCGCTGTTTCAACATGCATCGCCCCCTGGGGCAGAACGGACCATGGCGAGGGACGGATGCTGAAATCCGGTCAGCATGAGCAAGGGCGAGCATGGAGTCACCCACCCAGCCTAGAGCGATTTCCAGCCGATCGGAACTGATCGCCGGTCAGGAACTCGCGGAAAATGAAAAAAGTCGAGCCGGTCATATTCCTGCAAATGCCCGACTGCCCATGGAATAGTCCGATGATGCCGGGCGTATATCGGGATGGACAATTCCGCCGATCTTCGTGCCCGTTCGATACGCTTGCACCCATCCGGCCTCGCGCTGACGAAGGCGTTGCACCGTCCGCTGCGGGTCGCCCTGTTTTCCGGCAATTATGATTGCGTGCGCGACGGCGCCAATCAGGCGCTCAACCGGCTTGTCGCCCATCTGCTCCATCGCCTGCGGGCAGAGGTCCGGATCTATTCGCCGACGGCGCCACGCAAGGCTTTCGAATCGGTGGGGGACGTGCGCTCCGTCCGTTCGATCAGCATCCCCGGGCGCCCCGAATATCGCGTCGCGCTGGGCTTCCCCCGCGCCGTCCGGGAGGATTTCGAGGCATTCGCACCCGACATCGTGCATCTTTCCGCCCCCGACCTGCTGGGACGGCAGGCACAGAAACATGCGCGCGCGCTCGGCATCCCGGTCGTCGCGAGCCTGCATACCCGCTTCGAAACCTATCTCGACTATTATCGCCTGTCTTTCCTGCGCGGGCCGGTGGAGCGCTATCTGGATCGCTTTTATGACGATTGCGATCGCATCCTTTGTCCGACGCAGCCAATCGCCCAGGACATGGCGGCGCGCTTCGGTACGGAACGGGTGACGATCTGGGGACGGGGCATCGACCCGGACTGTTTCCGCCCCACGCTGCGCGACGAGGGCCTCCGCGCGCGCCTCGGCCACACGCCCGGCGATGCGGTGCCGCTGTTCTTCGGGCGGCTGGTGATGGAAAAGGGGCTTGCCGTCTTCGCCCGGACGATCGCGGCTGTCCGTGCCGAGGGCCTGGCGGTGCGCCCGCTGATCGTCGGCGAAGGCCCGGCGCGGAACTGGCTGGCGGAACATCTGCCCAATGCCACCTTCATGGGCCATTTGTCGGGTGAAGAACTGGGCCGGGCCGTTGCCAGCGCCGACATATTGATCAACCCTTCGGTCACGGAGGCATTCGGCAATGTCAATCTGGAGGCGATGGCATCCGGCCTAGCCATCGTGTCCGCCGACGTGCCCAGCGCGTCGACCATGATCGCTCATGGCCGCACCGGGCTGCTGGTGCCGCCGGCGGATGTCGGGGCCTATGCGGCGGCGGTGGCGGACCTTGTTCGCCGACCCCGTCGCCGCGCCGCGCTGGGGGCCGCGGCGGCCGCGGCGGCGGCGCGCTTCACTTGGGACGACGTGCTCGACGATGTGGCGCGCTGCTATGGCGCACTGGTGCACGTCCCGCTTGCAACGCCGACGGCGCGGGCGGCATGACAGGGCCGAGATGAACGAAGGCTCCGACATCAGGGATGATCTGGTCGCGATGCGGCGCTATGCCCGCTCGCTGACCCGCGACGATCAGGATGCCGACGACGTCGTGCAGGACGCCATCGTCCGCGCCATAGAGCGCCAGGAAACGTTCCAGCCCGACCGCAACCGCCGCCGCTGGCTGCTGGCGATCGTCCATAATGTCTTCTTCTCGTCGAAACGGCGCGAGGCGTCCGAGGCTCGGCGCAACGACCGCTTTGCCGAAACGCTGGTCGACCGGCTGGAGCCCGGGCAGGAGGAGCATGCCCGGCTTGTCCAGATCGCACGGCAGTTCGCCGCTTTGCCCGAACATCAGCGCGCCGTGCTTCATCTGACCGCTATCGAGGGCTTCAGCTACCAGCAGGCTGCGGAGGCTCTGGAAGTGCCCGTGGGCACGGTGATGTCAAGGCTGGCGCGCGCGCGCGCCGCGCTCAGGGAAAAGGAAGAGGGGCAGCAAGTGGCGGCTGGCCTCCGGTTGATAGGAGGAAGCGATGACTGATCGTCCGACCGATATGGAGATCGACGCCTATATCGACGGTGAACTGGATGTGGAGCGACGCTTTGTCGTGGAAACCCATCTTTCGCACCAACCCGACCTTGCAGCGCGCGTGATGGGCGATCTCAGCATCCGTAGCGCGCTGCGCATGCTGACGCATGACCGGCGGCCGGTGCCCGCCCGCCTGGCGGACATGGCGGGACGGCTTACGCGGCCGCAGAAAGGCCGCTGGCGCGGTCTGATGCCGGCGGGTCTCGCCACCTCTGGCCTGGCAGCAGCGCTTGCCGTGTGGATATCGGGGATCGAACGCCCCCCATCCTATGTCAACTATGCCGTCGCCTCGCACCGGATCGCCATGCTGCGCGCCGACATGCGTTCGCAGATCGAAGCCCCCCGCTTCGACGCGCGGGAAGTGGCGCGCAACACCCGCATCGCCATGCCGCAATTACCCGATGACTGGCATGTCACCGACGTCCAGCTTTTCCCGACCGACAAGACGCCCGCCCTGCTGATGGCAGTGCGCACTGAAACGGGACATAGGATGACGATCTTCGCCGTGCATCAGAAGACCGCCGCGCCCGAGCATCCCGATGCGGTGCGGGAGGGCGAACAGTCCGTGGCCTATTGGCGACGCGGCGACATGTCCTACGCCCTTACGGGAGACCAGGAACCAGGCTTGATGGACGCGACGGCAGAGGCGCTGGCGCGGATCTGAGGGGCAGCTTTCCGCCCCGATGAGGAAAGCGGTACGAACGGAAGCAAGCCCGCAGCCATTGTCACCGCAATTCCAGGGAGGGCTCCATCCGTTCGCTTTTCTCGGGCGATGGTGCCAAGGCTTCCGGGCCGCGGTCCAGCAGCACGCGGTCGGGCTCCCGCAACAATTCGCGCTTCATGGCGTCACTCCAGCGACCCCAGTGCCGACCGATTGCAGAGCGCCATTCCATATTTCTTCTCCTGCGAATCGAGACGCGCCTTATCTAGTGTCCAGATAGAGATTTGTCTTTCAAGCTTTGCTGATCATCGGGGTAGAAAAGCTTGGCCGGGCGTGCCGCGACGCGTGCCCGCATCCCCGCATCCCGGAGAGGATTCATGACCAATAGTTCATGAGCGGCTCATTGGCCCGGCATGGCCCACCGCGTAAAGGCGGTCCCGAAACAGGGCGACAGCGCGAACCATGAGCAGACCAATCTTCTTCGATCCCACCGGCCGCCGGGGGCTTTGGGCGCGGCGCCTGCTGGCGGGCGCATTGCTGCTTATCCTGCTGGGCGCGGTCGCCTTCGCCACCACGCTGGTCGCCGTCCCGTCGGAGGGTGACCTTGCATTGCCCCTGCCCCAGCCGCATGCGGCGCGCCTGTCGGGCATATCGTCGCTGCGGCACGATATCGCCAAATGGCTACCGCATTGGGGCAAGCGTCACGTGCAGGCCCGGCCGCTCAACATCGGCTTCTACATGCCCGGCGACGAAGGCAGCATCGCGTCGCTGCGCCGCCATGTCGGACAGCTCGACTGGGTGGTGCCGGCGCTGGTCACCATATCGGGTTCCGGCCAGCCCATCCACGTCGCCAGCGACCCCGCGTTCGACCGCATGATCGCCGCCATGCCCCGGCCGCCCAAAGTGCTGCCCATGGTGCAGAATATCGGCAGCGAAAGCTGGGACGGCGCGGGCGCGGCGCGGCTGCTGCGCGATCCGGCTGCGTCGCAGGCACTCGCCCGGCAGCTAGGCGGCTTTGTCGCCCGCAACCATGAGGCGGGGCTGGTCATGGACCTGGAATCGCTGCCGGCTAATGCCATGCCCGGCTATCTGCGCTTCCTCCAATTGCTGCGCGCAGCCATGCCGCATGGCACGCAGATCGCGCTGACCGTGCCCGCGGGTGAACAGGGCTGGCCGCTTGCCCGCTTCGCCGCTGTGGCCAACCGGGTGATCCTGATGGATTACGATCAGCATTGGCAGGGTGGCGAGCCGGGCCCCATCGCCGCGCAAGGATGGTTCGCGCGGGAAGCCGAGACCGCCTTGCGTGAAATCGGCGCGGACCATATCGTCGTCGCGCTGGGCAGCTATGCCTATGACTGGCATGGCGGCACCGCCGATGCCCTGTCGCTGGACGAGGCGTGGCTGGCCGCGCATGACAGCGACGCCCGTCCGCTTTACGACGCCGCGAGCGGCAATGCCGGCTTTGCCTATGACGAGGCGGGGCAGCGCCACCAGATCTGGATGCTGGACGCCGCCGCGAGCTGGAACGAGCTGCTGGTGCTGAAGCGGCTGGGCATCCAGAGCGTCGCGCTCTGGCGGCTGGGCAGCGAAGACCCTGGCATCTGGTCGGACCTGACCGCCTGGCGCAACGGCGGCCGCCCGAAGCTGGACGTGATGGCGAGCACGCTGGATACGGATGTCGAGGGTTCCGGGGAGATATTGCGGATCACCGCCACGCCCACGCAGGGCCATCGCGCCATCACCTTCGGGCAACAGGGAACGATCGCGCAGGAAATCTATGAAACGATGCCGACGCCCTATCAGGTGCAGCGTACCGGTGCGCAGGATCCCAAGAAGCTGGCCCTCACCTTCGACGACGGGCCGGACGCGGAATGGACGCCCAAAATATTGAACGTGCTGGAACAGACCCATACGCCCGCGACCTTCTTCGTGATCGGCGAAAATGCGCTGGAGCATCCGGGTCTGCTGGAGCGGATCGTCGCCGACGGGGACGAGATCGGCAATCACACCTATGACCATCCCAATCTCGCCACATGGTCCGAAGAGCCCACCCGGCTGCAGCTCAATGCCACCCAACGGCTGGTGCAGGCCTATACCGGGCGCAGCACGCGGCTGTTCCGCGCGCCCTATTTCGGGGACGCGGAACCGACCACCGCGGACGAACTGGGCCCCGCACTGACGGCGCAGGAGCTGGGCTATACGGTGGTTGGGCTGCACGTTGACCCCAATGACTGGCAGCGTCCGGGCACCGACGCCATCGTGCAGCAGGTGATCGATCAGGTGCATGCGGCCGACAGCGAGCGGTCGGCGAACATCGTGCTGCTGCACGATGGCGGCGGCGAACGGTCGCAGACGGTGGCCGCGCTTCCCCGCATCATCGCGCGACTGAGGGCCGAGGGCTATCGCTTCGTGCCGGTGTCGCAACTTGCCGGACTGCCCCAAAATGCCGCCATGCCGCCTGTCAAGGCCAGCGACCTGCTGGCGGTACGGGTCGACGTCGCCGCATTCGTGGTGCTGGCGACACTTTCCGCGCTGCTGGGCTGGATCTTCTACGTCGCCATCTCCCTGGGGCTGGCGCGGGCGGTGTTGATGACGCTGCTCGCCTGGTTCCAGGCGCGGCGGGGGCGGCCGACGCCGCCGGATCATCAGCCGACCGTCTCCGTCATCATCCCCGCCTATAATGAGGCGCGGGTGATCGAAGAATCGGTGCGCCGCGTGCTGGCCAGCGACTATCCGGGCCTTCAGCTGATCGTCGCCGACGACGGGTCGAAGGACGCAACCAGCGCCATTGTTGCAGAGGCCTTCGCCAACGATCCGCGCGTCACGCTGCTGACGCTGCAGAATGGCGGCAAGGCGGCGGCGCTCAACCGCGCGCTGCAGGAGGCGACCGGAGAAGTCGTCATCGCGCTGGACGCCGACACGCAGTTCGAGCCGGCGACGATCCGCCGCCTTGCCCGCTGGTTCGCCGACCCCGCACTGGGCGCGGTGGCGGGCGACGCGCGAGTGGGCAATCGCGTGAACCTCGTCACCCGCTGGCAGGCGGTGGAATATATCACCGCGCAGAATCTGGAACGGCGTGCGCTGGCCGGCTTCGACGCGATAACGGTGGTGCCGGGCGCGGTCGGCGCATGGCGCCGCGCGGCGCTGGACGCCGTTGGCGGCTATCCGGAAAACACGCTGGCAGAGGACCAGGATCTCACCATCGCGATCCAGCGCGCAGGCTGGCGCGTCACCTATGATCCCGAAGCGGTCGCATGGACCGAGGCGCCCGAAAGCTTCAGGACGCTGGCCAAGCAGCGCTATCGCTGGGCCTTCGGCACGCTGCAATGCCTGTGGAAGCATCGCCGCATCCTGCGCGATAGGAAGCCCACCGGCCTTGCCCTGGTCGGCCTGCCCCAGGCCTGGCTGTTCCAGATATTGTTCGCGGCCATTTCGCCCCTGATCGACCTGGCGCTCATCACCTCCATCATCGGCACGCTGGTCCGCGTGCACCAGCATGGCTGGGCGCAGACCAGCAACGATGTGTGGACGATGGGCGTCTACTGGCTGGCCTTCACCGGCATCGACGTCCTCTGCGGCTGGGTGGCCTATGCGCTCGACAATCACGACGTGCGCTATCCGCCGCACCTGCTGGTGGCGCAGCGCTTCGTCTACCGCCAGATCATGTACTGGGTCGTGGTGCGGGCGATCGCGTCGGCCATTGGCGGCTGGGTGGTCGGCTGGGGCAAGCTGGAGCGGACAGGCCGGGTCGCCGTCACCCAGCCAGGCATTCCGTCCGGGGCATGAACAAAGCTTAACATGACTTGGCAGCGCACCCGCTTCATCCTTCAATCGGCGGCGGAGATCCCGTCAGGACGGGCAAAGCGCCGCCAGCAAGTGAAGGAGATGATCCATGAAATACCTGATCTTCCCTCTCGTCGCTTTGGGCATGGGCACAGCCGCCATGGCGCAGGCGCCCAGCACCCCGCCCAGTCCGCCCAGTTCCTACCCCCCCTGCTCCAAGACCGTGACCGACGAATGCACCAGCTCGTCGGGCGAAATGATGCACCATGCCGCACGCCCGGCCGCCCATCACAAGGCGGCACACCACAAGGCCGCGGCACATCACAAGGTCGCCGCACGGCATCACAGGACAGCGCATGCCGCCAAGCCCGCAGCCGAGGGCACGTCGGCGCCGAAACCCTCCTGATGCCGGCACGGCCGGGGAAGGATGGGACGCCGCCATCCTTCCCCGGCGCGACGGGGAGGGGGGAGTAGGCGGATGACGAAGCGACCGATCGACAGGAACGCGACCGGCCTGCTGCTGGCCGGACTGGCGCTGTGCGCGCTGCTCATGAGCGGCGCCTTCTTCATGCATGTCCGCCGCGTCACGGACGGCCATATCGAAGCGGCGGCGGCCAAGGCCCGCGCGCTGCCCGGCATCACCCTGACCGACGGAAGCTGGCCCGACGGTCGCCCGGCGGTCGTCGTCACCAGCATGGAAACGGACGGGGAAGCCGCGCGCCTGGGCATCAGCGTCGGCGACGACGTGGTCAGCCTGAACGGCACGCCGATAAGCTCGCTGGATCAAGCCAGCACCTATCTGTTACATCATTCCCAGCCAAAGATAGCGCTGGGGCTGAAACATGCGGATCATATGCGCGTGGTGATGCTGGACCGGCCGGAAAGGGAGCAATGAGCCACAAGATTCTGGTGGTCGAGGACGATGCAGCCACCGCCGCCTACGTCGCCAAGGGCATGGGCGAGGCAGGCTTCACCGTCGACCGGGCGGACAATGGCCGGGACGGCCTGTTCCTGGCGAGCGACGGCAGCTATGGCGCGATCATCCTGGACAGGATGATGCCGGCGATGGACGGGATGGCGATGCTGAAGGCCCTGCGCGCGGCGGAGATCGAGACGCCGGTCATCATCCTTTCCGCGCTGGGAACGCCGGAGGACCGGGTAGAGGGGCTGACCAGCGGCGCGGACGATTATCTGGTAAAACCCTTCGCCTTTGCCGAACTGATGGCGCGGGTGCAGTTGCTGCTGCGGCGGAGCGGCGGCAGCAGCGCGGTCGTCACCAGCCTGCGGCACGCGGATCTGGAAATGGATTTGCTTTCCCGGCGGGTGAAGCGGGGGTCGCGGAATATCGACCTGCAACCGCGCGAATTCCGCCTGCTGGAATATTTTCTGCGCCATCCCGACCAGGTGGTGACGCGCACCATGCTGCTGGAAGGCGTATGGGACTATCATTTCGATCCGGGCACCAACGTCATCGACGTGCATGTCAGCCGCCTGCGCCGCAAGCTGGACGAAGGCGGGGACAAGCCGCTGCTGCACACGGTGCGCGGCATGGGATACCGGCTGGGGCCGGAGGGCTGAGGACGGGCGGAAAGCAGGGTGGTCTCAAGCTCAAGATCGCCTATTTCGCCCTTCCCCTTCCGGAACTTGACCAGCGGCTGAGGAGGCCCCGACCATCCCTGGAAACCATCCTTCCCGTCGTTGGTTCGGTTTTGTCCGATCGACCATCGGGCGGTTCGTGGGTCTGGCCTTTCTCTGCCAGTTCCTGGTGACCGGCGGCGTGCTGCTGTTCGTACAGCAGGCAAGCCAGCGTACCGTCGTCGCCGCCGATCGTCAGGCGGCGGAGGATGCCCGCGACGACCTGCTTGCGCTCCATCGCAGCGGAGGGACCGCCGCCCTGCGCGCGGAGATCGCCCGGCGTTTCCGCGCGGTCGAGGGAGAGCGCGCCGTGCTGCTGCTGACCGACCCGTCAGGCCGCCCCGTCAGCGGCAATCTGGGCGCCTGGCCTGCCGGACTGGCCGCCGACGGACGCTGGCAGATCATTTCGCTCTACCGCGTCGGCCGCGACGAGCCCGAGCCGATGGGCGTCATCCCGATAAGGTTGAAGGACAATACTCAATTGCTGGTCGGCATGGTGGTTTCCAACAGCCTGCAGCTTACCCGCATCTATGAGGAGGCGCTGACCGCCGCCTTTGCGATAAGCCTGGTCCTGGCGCTGGGCAGCGCGATCATGCTGGGCCGCATCCTGGCGCGGCAGGTTTCGGACATCGCGGAAACCGCCAATGACGTGGCTGTCGGCGCGCTCGACCGGCGTGTGCCGACCGACGGCAGCGGCGACGCCTTCGACCGCCTGGGCCAGTCGATCAACGCCATGCTGGAACGAATCGACGCCCTGGTGACGCAGTTGCGCATGATGACCGACGGCCTTGCCCACGACCTCAAATCCCCGGTGACGCGCCTGATTTCCGTTGTCGAGCAAGCCAGCGCCCAAACCGCCGACGACACCGCGCTCGACGCACTGGAAAAGGTGCATCATGAGGCGCAGACGCTGCGATCCATGCTCACCACGGCGCTGCTGATCAGCCGGACCGAAGCGGGATTCGGCGGCGACCAGCGGCGCGACACCGATGTCATGGAACTGCTGCGCGATGTGGGCGAGATCTACGGCCCGCTGGTGGAGGACAGCGGCTTTGCGCTGACGATCGCGGCCGCCGATCCGCTGGTCTTTCCGCTCCATCGCGAACTGGTGAGCCAGTCGCTCGCCAATCTGATCGAAAATGCGCTCTATTATGCCGAGGGGGGCGATCGCATAGAAATCAGCGCGGCGATCGACAATGGCGATCTGCTGATCATCGTCGCCGACAACGGTCCGGGGATTCCGGCAGAGAGCCGGGCCGCCGCCCTGAAGCGCTTCGGACGGCTCGATCCGGCGCGCGGCAAACCGGGATCGGGACTGGGCCTGTCGCTGGTCGAAGCGGTGGGGCGGCTGCACAACGGCATGGTGACGCTGGCTGATAATGGGCCCGGACTGAAGATCCTGCTGTCCTTGCGGCGACCCTGAAAAGCGCATCCCGGGCAACGATCAGGGCGTGCAGTTCCACCGACCGCTGCCCAGGATGGTATCCGTTGTCGTGCTTGGAGAGTATGACAACGTTGTCCAATTGATGTAGACCCCTGTGGCTGCCAGATCAAGGACATTTTTTCGTGACAATCTCTGCAGGAGTGCGCCCGGCCCGCCCGGCAGCAACGCAGGCTTCGCAGGAGGAAGCTCAACCCGCGGACAAAGCATGTAAACGCTGTTCCATCCCCCGGCCTTCCATGGCAAGAGCGGTGCCATGACGGCCCTTTTTCCCATTCAGTACTGCTGATGTCCAACATTCACGACGTTGCGGCCCTGGCCGGCGTATCCATCAAGTCCGTTTCGCGCGTGGTCAACAAGGCGCCCAATGTGAGCGAGGAACTGCGCGAACGGGTGACGACGGCGATCCGCCAGCTTGGCTATCGGCCCAACCAGTCGGCGCGGCGGCTGGCCGGCGGGCGGTCTTTCATGATCGCCTTCCTCTACAACAATCCCGCCCCTTCCTATAACAGCGGCATTCAGTCCGGCGCGGCGAACCGATGCCGGGACATGGGCTATCATCTGGTGGTCGAACCCATGCCGCTGTCGGGGGAGGAGCGCTTTGCCATTCTCGACCGGCTGGTGGCGGCGCTGCGGCCAGATGGCGTCTTCCTGGTGCCGCCCCTGTCCGATGATGCGCAGTTGCTCCAGCGCCTGTCCGAACTGAAGCTGCCCTGCGCCCGCATCGCCGGGTCCGTGATGGCGGAGAGCTTCAACATCCCGACGCCGGAGCGCGCGGGGGGACGGATGGTCGCGGATCATCTGATCGGCCTTGGCCATCGCCGCATCGGCGTGATCACTCCGCCCGCCAGCCACAAGGCGGCGATGCAACGCGTCGAGGGGTTTCGCGAAGGCATGGCCGCGGCGAAGCTGCCGCTCGATCCGCTGCTGTTTGTGGAGGGCGCCTTCGATTTCGAGTCCGGCATCAGCGCAGGAACGCATTTGCTGACCCAGGACCAGCGTCCCACCGCCATCTTCGCGAGCAATGACGACATGGCGCTTGGCACCCTGACCGTCGCGCATCGGATGAAACTGCGCGTGCCGGAGGATCTGTCAGTGGTCGGCTTCGACGATACGCCCGCCGGCCTCACGGCCTGGCCGCCGCTCACCACCGTCAGCCAGCCGCTCGAGGAGATGGGCCGTGCCATGATCGACGCCCTGGCTGGAAGCGCCGATGATGCACCGCATTTCAATTTCGACCTGGTGCAGCGCGACAGTTCCGGCCCGGCGCCCGCCTGACGGTTTGACGGCTCATCCTGACCATGAAATGATCAGGATGATCGGCCGGGATGGCGCGGAAAAACGGGCCGGATCGCCACGGCGAGCGCAAATGCGATCCTTGCTATCCGGCCCCCCGCCTTATCCCGTCAATTGGAATAGATTTTGATGTCCTTGACGATCATATCACCCGAGCCATCGGCATAATCGCCATTGGTTTTTACAGCGACATCCATGATCGGATACCAGCGAAAGCCGGCGAACGGATTGACCGCCTGATAGGTTTCCTTGCCATCGATGAACCATGTTATGTAGTCGGGCTGGATATCCACGGCAAAGCTGTGAAAACCCTTGGTGAACCCGCCGATGCCGTAGACCTCGTCGCTGTTCATGAATATGCCCTCCTGGAAGGTGCGGGTGATATTGGCGCCGCCATGCAGGGTGTTGGCGGTATAGCGGTCGAAATCCCACCAACTCTCGAAGCCGAACCCCTCGTAGATATCGATCTCCGGCGGCCAACCGGCCGTGGAGATGAGCCAGAAAGCCGGCCATGACCCGCGCCGGTCGGGCATTTTGGCAGTGAATTCATATTGGCCATAGCCGATCTGGACCGGCCTGGTGTTGTGGCCGCTGAGGACGACCGAGCCGTAATCATAGGGGACGCCGTCCCACTCCAGCGGCTGTTTCAGCTTCTGGGTGTGCATGACAAGCCCTTCATCCGTGTAGCGCAGCGGCGCCTCGATCCCGGCATCACGATATACCCAGCCATCGAGATAAATGCCGGTTTCCTGGTTGCCCGGCTGCGAGCGGCCGTTGGGCAATTTGGTGGACCAGGCCTTGTCATGGCCTGCATCGGACCACTTCAATGTGTCCCGGCTCATCCGCCACTGAAGCGTGCCGCTTGGGCTGAAGGTCCGGGGTTCCCGGCCTTCTGTCTGCGCCGGCGTTGCTTCCTTCTGAAAGTCGCACTGCACATAGGCGCGGTCGGTGCCCATCTTCCCGCCCCAGGGCGCCTCGACGAACCGGACGATGAAATCAGCCCCGGGGATTCCAAGGATGATCGGCACCTCCACCGTCTTGGTAAGCGGATCGCCCGGGCGGAAGATGACGGATTTATAGATGGGCTGGTAATTGATTCCGGCTACGCCTCTCACCAGACCAGTGCCGTCCTCTGTCATGACCCTGGCAATGACGGTGTTCGGGGTCGGCCGGTCCAGGCTGATCGGAACATAGGCCATGGTGGCCCCGGGCCGATAGGTGGCCGGCCCGACGGACGCCGTGGCTCTTTCCGGATATCGGGTGCCATTGGCAAAGTCGAAACTGGCAAAATCTCCGGCATCCGTCGACAGGGAGGAAGCAGCCGCCAACTGCTGCATGGATGCGTCGTCTATGGCGGAGCGCATGAATGCCAATGTATCGAACGCGTCATCCGAAGCATGACGGCCATCTGTCGCCGCGAGCCGCGCTGTTCCGCCTGAACGTTGAAAATTGACATTTGAGGTCAGACCCCAAGCGCTGACACAAACCACAAAAAGACATGCGAACAAAGCGCTCGAAAACGAGCGCGAGAACGATGATTTTTTCATGATGCAACCCCCGTTGCTTTTTAGGCCGATGGGCCTTTTGTCGGCTCCTTCTTCAAGGGCAGATAGTCTCCGGCAATTTGCCAGTTCGAGTCTATCACATTGATTATCATATATTTTATTGCATCTGAAACGATACTGAATTCGCACCTCATCGGCTTTGCGGCACCTTTCATCGCGCTGCCTGCGGATGGCGTTTGGGACTGGGTGCCCGGATTGGTGAATCCCACGGAAGCAAACAGGGCTGCTTCTATCTTAACCCATGTTGTGCAGATTCCCGGCAGATCGGAGGGACCGTGCGCTCGGCAGCCGGCGAGATCATGCCCGCCGCGTTGAAGGCCTGGTTGCTTCCGGGTGCAACAATGAAGGCAGCCTCGCACCCGGTTTGGACGCCCAACAATAGCGGCTCGGCCATAATTTCGCTTTTGCAGAAGGTCCGGCAGCTCGTCTAAAGGCGGGCCGTCAGGATTTTGAACCACGATGAATTATCGCCATTCCTTCCATGCCGGCAATAGCGCCGATGTCGTAAAGCACAGCCTGCTGATCGCCCTCGTGCGAGCCTTGCAGCACAAGCCGGGCCCGCTTACCCTGATCGACACCCATGCCGGCTGCGGGCTGTACGACCTTGGCGGTGACGAAGCCCAACGCACCGGCGAAGCCACGCAGGGCGTGCTGCGGGCCTTTGCCGACGCGAACCCCTTGCTGGACGACTACCGCGCCGCCGTGCAGGCGGTGAATGTAGGTGGCGAACGGCACCTTTACCCCGGCTCGCCGCAGTTTCTGGCGCAGCTCTTGCGCCCGCAGGATTACCTGATCCTCAACGAAAAGCATCCGGAAGACGCCCAAGTCCTGCGCGGCGTGATGCGGGGCACCAGCGCGGCCGTGCATGAACGCGACGCCTACGAACTTTGGTTGGCCATGTTGCCGACCCGCACCGCGCGCGGCGTGGTGGTGGTCGACCCGCCCTACGAGCAGCCAGACGAACGCGTGCGCATCACCGCCACCCTCGCCGCCGCTCACCGCAAATGGGCGCATGGCGTGACAGTGATCTGGTATCCGCTGAAAGACAGCGCCACGCATCGGCGGTGGAAACAGCAGTTACGCAAGCTGGGCATCCCGAAATTGCTAGTGGTGGAGCATTGGCTGTATGATAGCGAACAACCCGGCATCTATAACGGCGCGGGCCTCTTTATCGTCAATCCGCCCTACGCTTTCACGCAGGCGCTGCCGCCACTGTTGGAGGCTTTGCGCGCCGCGTTAGCGCCCGAAGAGCATAAGGGCGAGATTATATCCGGTTGGCTGGGCGATTAATGTAGAGCCTCGCCCCCACCCATCATCCAAAGGGGCACGCTCGATGGCCGTGCTCCAGACATTGTGCCTCTGCGCCCGCTGGTGACGGACTCGATCATGTGATCCTGTTCGCTCGGATTGGCGACTGAGGGCGTCGAAAAAGCCCCCCGATGCCAGGGGTGATGTACTGCTGCCGACATGCTAAGGGTCTGACATGTTTCAAGCACCCGGCCGCAGCGGCACTGTCGAGATCGATGGTTTCAAATTTGATTGGGAACTCCTGAGCGAGCCTCAATTGTCCTCTTCCGATGGCTGGAAGGGAATGACTGTCTCCCTGCGTCAGAGAGACATGCCGCGCGAAGCCGTGCTGGAATTCCCCGCACCCAAGCGCCTGATGAGAGGATTGCCGAAAGGGCGTTTGCACATCAACGATGCGATTGCTTCGCGAGGGGTTCGGGCAGCATTGTCGGCAGGATGGGATCCTGCTTCGCGAGGCAAACCCACGGTTTTCATGGTTGATGCCAACGGTGACTAAGGGGGCATAGATCGTGCACTCCCGCCATCGCTGATATGAAAAGCCGGACGGCATCGTGCCATTCGTCCGCTCATGCACCCGGGAAGCGGTCGGTCCGCAGCTGAGAGACGGCATTTGGCCGTCGAATGGCGATAAAGGGTCGACTGCGATAGGGCGAAGGGCTTCGTGCCACAGCTTATCACTGAAGCCGAACGACCATCTCGTTCGGTACCGACAAGAAGCTGACTGATCCGCCTCGTCGGATCCATCCGTCCTTGCCGAACGCCCGTTCGCCCAAGGCCATCCCTGATGGCCCGTGTGACTGGTTGCGCCGCCCGTCCCTGCCTGCAATAGCCGCCAGCCCGCCTCCACAATCCGCACATAACAGGACGGAATCATGACTTCGCTGGCTCGCTCGATCGGCATAGACTTCGGCACCACCAATTCGGTTGTCGCGCTGGGCGGCGTGGATGGCGAGGCGAGGATGGTGGATTATCCGGGGGCCGACAACACCGGGTCGATCTTCCGCTCCGCTCTTTGCTTCTGGGAAGATCATGACGTTTCCGGCGGTGTCGCGCGTGAAGCGGGGCCTTGGGCCATCGCCGAGTTCCTTGAGTTCCCCCAAGGCAGCCGTTTCCTGCAATCTTTCAAATCCGTGGCAGCAAGTAGGGCGTTCGAACATGCAACAATCTTCGACAAGCGGCTTCGCTTCGAGGAGCTGGGCCATGTTTTCCTGGAGCGGTTGCAGGCGCATGCTGCCGACGCGCTAAAGGACCTCCCTTCCCGCATCGTCGTGGGACGCCCAGTCCGCTATGCGGGGCAGCGCCCGGACAGCGCACTTGCCTGCCGGCGGTACGAACTCATGTTTGCGGCCCTCGAACGGGAAATCCATTATGTCTACGAGCCGCTGGGCGCTGCGTTCAGTTTTGCTTCCCGCCTGGCCGAACCTGCCACTCTGCTGGTCGCGGATTTCGGCGGCGGCACCAGCGACTTTTCTGTCGTGCGGATAGAGGCGCCGGGGACCGTGCGGCGCTGTACGCCGCTCGGGTCCGCCGGCATCGGCATAGCGGGCGATCGCTTCGACTATCGCATCATGGATAAGCTGGTCCTGCCGATGCTGGGCAAGGGCGGCACCTATGCGTCCATGGGCAAGACGCTGGAAATACCGCCCGGCCATTTCGCCGATTTCGGCGACTGGGCCCGCCTCGCGCTGATGCATAACCGGCGTACGCTGGCCGAGCTGGAGAAGCTGAAGCGGGCAGCGAATGATCCCGCCGCGATCGGCCGTATGATCGCCGTGGTGGAAAATGAGCTTGGCTATCCGCTCTATGACGCGGTTGGGCGGTTGAAGCGGACGCTTTCCACCGAGGAGCGCGCGCACTTCCATTTCGACAGTTCGGGCGTGTGTGTGGAAGCGGACGTCAGCCGCGCCGATTTCGAAAGCTGGATTGCACCCGACCTCGCCCGCATCGGCGCGACGGTGGATGTAGCGCTCGACCGGGCTGGGATCAGCGCGGGTGCGATAGACCATGTCTTCCTGACCGGCGGCTCCTCATTGATCCCCGCCGTCCGCCGCTTGTTTGAGGAACGCTTCACCGCCAGCCACATTGCGAGTGGCAATGAGTTGACCTCCATCGCCCACGGCCTCGCGCTGATCGGTCAGGAGGCCAGCATCACTGAATGGACGGCGAGCAGCGAAGATGAAATCGAGCAGGGTTGAATAGCGGCCAGCGACGCCCTGTCCGGCCAGAGCGTCCTTCCAGCCGATAATGTCGTCGGTTGTGATCCGATTGGCATCGTCATGCCCCAGATGGGCGATCAGACCCGCAACGACTGGCCGCCAGCGTTTGAGAGTGGCTGCTGATGGCTGTCGTTCCCGCGTATAGCCATCATACAAATCCATAAGCTTCGCCTTGGGTCGAGTGGTTTTGACCGATGAGCGGCTCGCTGGCCTTTGTCCGTACCGCCCGACATGGGGTGGAAGTTAGAAATATCATGCGACCGACAATCGGCATCGACCGCCTCACCAGCTCGCGCCGCATCGATCATCGTGCAAAATCTGCCGATGACGGGAGCGGCGGGACGTTCGCATCTGACTTCGAAACGCAACCAAGGCGTCTGGTCAGATTAGTTTTGCCGATCTTCTCCCGGCAGTCAGCAGGCACGGCAAGACGAACCTCGAATCCGCCGTCACTCGACCGTCGCACATGCGTCATCAACCGCATTTTTGTAGCACCGCTTTGTAGCAGGAAGGCTGAAAAAGCGACGGTTGATCAGATTGTTACGAGAAAACCGTGACTTGGAAAGTCGTGGCGGAGAGGGAGGGATTCGAACCCTCGGTACCCTCGCGGGCACGCCGCATTTCGAGTGCGGTGCATTCGACCACTCTGCCACCTCTCCGCAGAAGGTTCGGCGCGTGCCGTCCCGGTCGAGCGGCGGCCATTAGCGAATGATTTTCACCTTGCCAAGCAGCGGCAAGCATTTTTCTTGTTTCGCACCGCAAGCATCCTAAATTGTGTCACATGAACGACGCGATTCAGATTTTCGGAACCGATGTTACAGCCCCGCCCATCGTCCACGCCGGCTTCAGCATCGGCGATGTCGTGCAGCACCGCCTTTTCGGCTTTCGCGGGGTGGTGTTCGATATCGATCCCGTCTTCGCCAATACGGAAGAATGGTACCAGGCCATTCCCGAGGAGGTCAGGCCGGACAAGCATCAGCCCTTTTACCATCTGCTCGCCGAAAATGGCGAAAGCAGCTATGTCGCCTATGTCAGCCAGCAAAACCTGATCGCGGACGACAGCGAGGAGCCTGTCGATCATCCCGCCATCTCCGGCATGTTCGGCACCTATGCCAACGGCAAATATCAACTCCGCCCCCTGCATCGCCACTAGGGGCCGCCTCCGGGCGGGCCGGGCGCTGATCGGCCTTGCGCTGATGCTGGGGTCCGGCGGCCTGCTGCACGCAGCCGGACAGGCGCCGGCGCTCAAGGTCAATGCCGATCCCGCCTTTCCGTTCTCGCGCGAGATCGAGGCATTTGCCAAGGCCAACGAGGCCGGCCCCGCAATCACCGACGCCACGCTGTTCCTGGGCAGCTCCAGCATTCGCCTGTGGGACATCAGCGGCAGCTTCCCTGACATCGGCGCCATCAACCGGGGCTTCGGCGGCGCGACCACCCCTGATGTCCTGCATTATTACAAACGCCTGCTGCCCAAGGCGAAGCCGCGTTCCATCCTGGTCTATGTCGGGGAAAATGACCTGGCCGCCGGTGCCAGCCCGGCCGAGGTGGCGAACAATGTGCTGGCCCTGCTCAGGCAGCTGCGCACCGATTATCCCAAGGCGCATATCGCCTATCTGTCGTTGAAGCCCAGCCCCATGCGCTGGACGCTCTGGCCGAAAATGGCGGCGGTCAACATGACCGTGGCGGCGCGGGCGCGGGTAAGCCGTTTCGACTATCTGGATGTTGGCCGCGTATTGCTGGCACCGGATGGCCTGCCCGACGCCTCTCTGTTCCGGCCTGACGGGCTGCACATGAATCCACGCGGCTACACGCTCTGGACGCGGTTGGTCGATGCTTATCTGGATGCCGCCGTCGCCGGCGACACCAGCGGCGCCGCCTCGTGACGCTTCGCGCGCACTTTCCGATTGATCCACAGCCAAGCAACATTATTACCAGACATCGGTAAAACAGCCGCAGGCAAGGGGACAGATGAGTGACAAGTGATTCGGTCAAGGCGGCCCCCATGGCGGAGCTGACGCTTCGCGGCGTCATATTGGGCGCGCTCATCACCCTGCTGTTCACGGCCGCCAACGTCTATCTGGGTCTCAAGATCGGACTGACTTTCGCCACCTCCATCCCTGCCGCCGTCATCTCCATGGCCGTGCTGCGGCTGTTCGCGACGGGCACGATCCTGGAAAACAACATCGTCCAGACCATCGCATCGGCGGCCGGCACGCTGTCGGCCATCATCTTCGTGTTGCCGGGCCTGGTCATCATCGGCTGGTGGCAGGGCTTTCCCTATTGGCTGAGCGCCTTCACCATTGCGCTGGGCGGCATATTGGGCGTCATGTATTCCGTGCCGCTGCGCCGCGCGCTGGTGACGGGTTCCGACCTGCCCTATCCGGAGGGCGTGGCCGCCGCCGAAGTGCTGAAAGTCGGCGCCGGTTCGCGCGAGGGGCTGGAGGAGAACAAGCGCGGCCTGGCCGCCATCGTGGCCAGCTCCGTCGCCGCAGCCGCCTTCGCCATCCTGGCCAAGACCAGGCTGATCGCGGAGGAAGCCGCAACCTTCTTCAAATTCGGCGCGGGCGCGTCCAGCGTTTCCACCAGCTTTTCCATGGCGCTGATCGGCGTCGGGCATCTGGTGGGCCTGTCGGTGGGCATCGCCATGTTCTTCGGCCTGCTGATAAGCTGGGTCGGCCTGGTGCCCTACCTTACCGCCCCTCTTCCGACGGGCGCCGATCTGAGCGAACTCGTCGGCACCACCTTCCGGATGAAGGCGCGCTTCATCGGTGCCGGCACCATCGGCATCGCCGCCATCTGGACCCTGCTCAAGATATTGGGACCGATCGTCAGCGGCATCCGGTCCGCCATGGCGGCGGCGAAGGTCCGCAAGTCCGGCAATGCCGGCCTGCTCGACCTTAGCGAACGCGATCTTCCCATCGGCGTCGTCGGCGGCACCATCCTCGCTTCGCTGCTGCCGATCGCGGTGCTGCTCTGGATCTTCGCGCAGGGCGGGCCGATCGCGCTCAACCCCGTGCCGATCATCGTGCTGACGCTGGCCTATATCCTGGTGGCGGGCATCGTTATCGCATCGGTCTGCGGCTATATGGCGGGGCTGATCGGCGCATCGAACAGTCCGATTTCCGGCGTCGGCATTCTCGCGGTGCTGGGCGCCTCGCTGATCCTGGCGGCCATCTATGGGTCGGGCGGCGATCCGAAGCAGGCGCAGGCGCTGATCGCCTATGCGCTGTTCGTCACTGCCATCGTCTTCGGCGTCGCAACCATTTCCAACGACAATCTTCAGGATCTGAAGACCGGCCAGCTGGTCGGCGCAACGCCGTGGAAGCAGCAGATCGCGCTGGTGCTGGGCGTGATCTTCGGCGCGCTGGTGATCCCCCCGGTGCTGGACCTGCTGAACAGCGCCTTCGGCTTCGCGGGCGCGCCCGGCGCCAAGGCGACCGCCCTCCCCGCGCCGCAGGCGGCGCTGATCTCCGCCCTGGCCAAGGGCGTGCTGGGCGGTGATCTCGACTGGGGCCTGATCGGCTTCGGCGCGGGCATCGGCGTGATCGTCGTCGCCATCGACGAACTGCTGGGCAAGGCGGGCAGGCTGCGCCTGCCGCCGCTGGCGGTCGGCATGGGCATTTACCTGCCGATGGCGCTCACCCTGCTGATTCCGGTCGGCGCGGTGATCGGGCATCTCTACAATCGTTGGGCGCTACGCCAGTCCAACCCCGAATTTGCCGAACGCATGGGGGTGCTGATGGCGACCGGCTTCATCGTCGGGGAAAGCCTGTTCGGCGTCGCCTTTGCCGGGATCGTCGCGGCGACGGACAGCGACGCCCCCATGGCGCTGGTGGCGGAGAACCCCTGGGCCGTGCCGCTGTCGGTAATCGCCTTCTTCGGCGTGATCTGGGCGCTTTACGCGCGCCTTCGTCGCTGGGCCAGCGCACCTTTGGGATTAACCTGACACACCTCCGACAGGGCCCGAAGGATAAAATGAAGGGGGCCTCCTCAGGTGACCCCCTAATTTCTTTATTCCTGAAGCTTCTGCGGATCAGAAGTTGAACCGGATGCCGCCGGTATAACGGCGACCGAAACGTTCCCACTCGATCGTCTGGTTGCTGCTGTTGGGCGCCTGCACGCCGCTTGCGCGCAGCAGGCTGCCCGGATCGGAGAAACGGCGGCCCGGATGGTTGAGCAGGTTCGATGCGTCGAAATAGATCTCGAAATTCCGGGTGATCGCATAGCGCGCCGAGAAGTCCAGTTCGTCGTCCGAATCCCAATAGGTGTCGCCCGCATCGGCCAGGCTACCCACCGTGTCGAGCCATTTGCTGCGGTTCTGATATTGCAGGCGGATCGACAGGCCATATTTCTCGTAATAGCCGCCAATATTGTAGACGAAGTCCGACGTGCCGGGCAGGCGCAGCTTGCGGTTGCCCAGATCGACCTTGCTGTTGTTCAGCGTGATGTTGGCCGAAACGCCAAAGCCGCCCAGGAATTCAGGCAGGCCCAGATCGTCCGTCCATGGCTCAAGCTGCAACTGCGCAGCCGCTTCCAGACCATAAATGCGGCCCGAACCACCATTGACGAGGCCGCTGAACGTATAGCCGGACCGGTCGATGCCGTTGCTGTTGAGCGCGGCCGAATTGAAGGTGCGGGAGGAGGTGTAGAGGAAATCCTCGATCTTCTTGTAGAAGGTGCCGATCATCAGATAGCCCTGCGGACGCAGATACCATTCGAAATAGGCGTCGACGCCATAGGCGCGCTCGGGCTTGATCGCCGGATTGCCGCCCGAGATCGTCTCATTGCTGTCGTTGACGACGACATTGGGCCGCAACTGGTCATAATCGGCGCGCGCCGCGCCGCTGTTGAAGGACAGACGCAGCTTCTTCGTGTCGTCGATATTATAGTTGATGTGCATGCTGGGGAAGGCCAGCGTCTGCGTGGCCTCTGCCGTGACGAGACCGCTGACCCCCGCAATGGTGCCGACGGCTGAACCCCGGTTCTTGATATGCTCGACGCGCACGCCGCCGACCACCGAACCCCAGTCGTAGCGGAAGGTACCCATCAGGTAACCGGCGATGATCTCCTCCCGCACATCGTAATTATTGCCGGTATTCGGCGCGAAGGTATAGGCCGCTTGCGCCGCCTTCGACGCGGCGCGCATCTTGTCCGTGTCGAAATAATGGAAGGTGTAGCCCATCGGGATCTCGCCCAGGAACTTCTGGTCTGTCGAGAACTGGTTATAGTCCGTGGGCAGGACGGTCGCGGCCTGCGCGGCGTTCAGCGTGATCTGCCGTTCGTCCGCGATCTTCGTGCGGCGGTCATATTGGATCCCGGCCTTCAGCGTCGCATGTTCCAGCTCACGCGCCAGAACCAGGCGACCCGTATAGGCCTTGGTCGTGTCCACCGCGTCCAGCACCGTGAAGCCGGAAAGCGGCTTGGTGAAGCTGTCGACGTCCACGACCTGCGCACCGGCGGCATAGCGGGTCGGGCTGGCCAGTTGCAGCGTGCGGTAGAGCGTCAGGCGCGACAGGTTCGGGTCGGAAAAATCATAGGCGACGGTCGGCCGCAGGTTGCGCGTGCCCGGGCTGTCCCAGGTCGCCTCCCCCACGACCGATCGGTCGTCCTTCGATTCGGTATAGTTGCCGACCCAGCTCAGCCTCCAGCCGTCGGCAAATTCATGATCGCCCGCCAGCGTATTGGTGAAGACCGACTGGCGAAAGGCGCGCAGCGTGGAACGCTGGCGGATGTCGATGCCATAGACCGTGCCCTGCTGCGGCGTGTTGCCGATGCAGACGTCGGCATAGCCCGAAGTGGTCGGCGTCGCGTTGGGCGTAATCGTGCAGGCAGCGCTGCTGCTCGACAGGTCGGATTCCCTGTCGTCCAGATCGAAGCGATAATTGTCCCGCGCCTCGTCATCGGTGAAGATGGTATAGATCGACCGGAGCGAGATGGTGTTCCGCGCGTCCGGCTTCCAATCCAGACGGCCGGAAACCGACCAGTTCTTGCGGGTCAGGCGATAAAGCTTGTTTTCGGCTTCATGGGCCCAAAAGCGCGTTTCGTTGCCAGGGCGGGCATCCCGGCTGACGCGCTCATAATCGGTCTCGAAATTATCCGTGACCATGTTGCGCTCATAATAGCTGCCCGACAGCAGCACGCCGATCTCACCGATGCCGGTCTGGAAGCGGTCGGACACGACCAGCGCGCCTTCATATTCCTTCCTGTCGCCCAGTTCGGCAAAACCAAGCCCGCCCTTCCCCGCCAGATGGAAGCCGTCATAATCGAAGGCCGACCGCGTGATGACGTTGACGTTGCCGGCGACCGTTTCGCCCGGCATGTCGGGCGTCACCGCCTTCGACACGATGATCTTGCCGGCAATGGCCGACGGGATGGAATCGAAACGGGCGTCGCGGCCTTCCGGACTCACCACGTTGATGCCGTCGAACGACAGGGTGGTCCAGGTCTTGGGCGCGCCGCGCAGATTGATGTAGCGGGCCTGGCCCTGGTCGCGCTCGACGCTGATGCCGGGCAGGCGGCTGGCGGCCTGCGCGATGTTCTGGTCGGGCAGGCGACCGACCGAGTCGGACGCCGCCACCGTGACCAGAGAGTCGCTGTTCTTCTGGATTTCCAGGGCGGCCGCCTCTGACTCCGCGATCGGGCGGGTGCCGGTGACGACGATCGCTCCCATATCGTCATCCACGGCCGGCGCCTGGGCCATGACCTGAGACGATGCCAAGGCCCAACCGGCAACGCCGCAGGTCAGCGCGAGACGAACGAACGGTGCGCCGGCGCGCGGCCGGACGAAATCATGTTGCATAGGATCCCCTGTTGAAACGGCCCGTCAAAAATGGGCCTGGCGGCGCACCTAGAGCGGCGGGAATACAATCCCGTGAAATTATGGTGACAGAACAGTGACATGCCAGGCACTACTCGCCCTCTTCCGTCACAGCCCCGTCATAAAGCGCGTCCAAGAGGTGCCGCAAACGGGGGCATTCCATGACCAGACAATCCACTGCCGGCCTTTGCGCCGCTTTCCTGCTCGGCGCCTGCGCCAGCGCGGCGCCAGAGCGCCCGCTGATGGAACGCATCGCCAACGCCACGCCGGCCGTCACCGTGACGGCCCGCGGAGAAACCACGCCCGTCGGCACGCCCAATGCCGATGCGGCAGATGATCCGGCGATCTGGCGCAACGCCGCCGATCCGGCGCAGAGCCTGATCGTGGGCACCGACAAGAAAGCGGGCCTTTACGTCTACGCGCTGAGTGGGAAGACCCGCGACTTTCTCGACGCGGGCCGGGTCAACAATGTCGATCTGCGCGACGGGGTGATGATCAATGGCCGGAGCGGGATATTGGTCGTCGCGAGTGACCGCAACGACATTGCCCATGCCAGGCTGGCGCTGTTCCGCCTCGATCCCGGCACCGCGAAACTGACGGCGATCGGCAAGGTGGATGCCGGCAAGGGCGAGGCCTATGGCATCTGCCTCTACCGCGCGGCGACGGCGGCCTATGCCTTCATCGTGCTGAAGGACGGCACGGTGAACCAGGTCGCGCTCGACACTTCCGGGGCCACGCCCAAGGGCCGCATCGTGCGGAGCCTGAAGCTTGGCACCCAGTCGGAAGGCTGCGCGGTCGACGACCGCACCGGCATCGCCTATGTGGCGGAGGAGGATGTCGGCCTCTGGCGCTTCGATGCCCGTGCCGACGCCCCCACCACCCTGACCAGGATAGCGGCGGCGGACGGCAGGAACCTCGTCATGGATGCCGAAGGCGTCGCCATCGCGCCAATGGGCGAGAAGGACGGCTATGTCCTGGTCTCCAGCCAGGGGGACAATGCCTATGTCGCCTATCGGCTGTCGGACGACGGCTATGCCGGCCGCTTTCGCGTGGTCGACGGCAGCATTGGCGGGTCGGAGGAAACCGATGGCATCGACCTGATGCTGGGCGATTTCGGACCGGGCTATCCCGGCGGGCTGTTCGTGGCGCAGGACGGGCACAACGCCACCGCGGCGCAGAATTTCAAGCTGGTGGCCTGGGACGACATCGCCAGGGCACTCGACCTGCCCCGTTGATCCGAAAAGTCCCTCCCGTTCCCGGGAGGGACCATCGGCGCCTATTTCCTTGCGAACCATCCGATCAGCGCGGGCTTCAGCCGTGCCCGGGTCTCGATCCGTGTCTTGATCGCGGCGATGGAGCGATCCACCACCTTGCGCGATTCCGGCGTCAGATATTGGGTGGCATAGGCGTCCAGCTTCGTCACCATCGCCGGATCGGCGGAATTGCCGCCAAGCCGCGCAATCGCCTGGCTGCGCGCCGACACGTCGATCATCGCCTCATATTGCTCGCGATGCGCCAGCACATAGTCGACCGCCAGCATCGGATGCTCGCCGCCCACGGCGGATATGATGGCCGCGCTGGTCGTCTTGCCCGGCTCGTCGGTCATCGCCAGGTCGAGCGCCCTGGCGGCCAGCTTCTCATCCTTGGCCGCGCCCAGCAGGGCGAAGGTGGTGCTCTTTTCGAGGTCCGACTTGGCGCCGTTGGCCATGGCGCGCAGCTTGTCCCAGGTCGCGGCATCGGCATTTTCCGCGATGATGCGGAGCCAGACATTGCGCAGCGGACCATCAAGCGCGGACGGATTGGTCGCCAGCGCGGCGAAACGCTTGTTCGCTTCCGCGACCACCGCCTTGTCGCCCATGCCGCCCAGCGTCGACACCAGGGCCGAGCGCAACACCGGCACCTGGGGATTTTCGCCCGGCCTGGCATCGAATCCGACGCTTGCCAGCACCGGGCTCAGCTTCTTCGACGCATAGGCCGCGACCCGCGCCTGGCTCGCCTTGTCGCTCTCCAGCATGGTGTGGGCACTGTCGAGATAGCCCGGCACCTCCGCCAGCACGGCGGGGCTGGCGGTCGCGGGCACGGCATCGATCAGGTCGAGGGCCAGTCCCATGGGCTGATAGCCGCCGAGGCCCAGCTGGAAATTGTCCGCCATCAGGCCGATCTGGTCCATGGACGTCAATTTGGTGAAGTCCCTGACCAGGGATCTGAGATTCGCTTCCGGATAGAGCGAGCGATAATAGCCCGTCTGCCCGGCGTTGATCAGATAGGCGCCGCAGCCCGGCAGCGTCACCTGCGCCGATCCGTTCAGGATCAGCCGCTGCTGCGTCCCACCGCCCCCTTGACCGATCGCCTGCGCCATCACCGGCACATTCCATTTGAGCGGCGCCTTGTCCTTCCGGTCACGGCTGAATTCGCCCTGCGACAGTGACAGGATGGTCGATCCGCCCTGACATTGCGCGCTGTCCACCTTGACCAGCGGGATGCCCGGCTGGCTGGTGAAATCATGTGCGATGCCGACCACGCCCCTGGCGCCCGCGCCCTCGACCGCCTTCCACAGGTCGTCGGTCACGGTGTTCCCATAGGCGTGCTGCTTCATATAGGCGCGGATGCCTGAACGCCACGCATCCTCCCCCGCAAAGCCCTCCAGCATGGTGATGACGGCCTCGCCCTTTTCATAGGTGATGTCGTCAAAGGCCTGGTTCACCTCATCGACGGTGTGGATCTTCTGGAGGATCGGGTGGGTCGTCACCAGCGAATCCAGGCTCATCGCCCGCTCGCGGCCATTGACGCGGGACAGCAGCATTTCCCATTCGGGGTTCAGCTTGTCGGTGACCTTGGTCGCCATCCAGCTTGCGAAACCTTCGTTCAGCCAGAGATCGTCCCACCAGGCCATGGTGACCAGATCGCCGAACCACTGGTGCGCCATTTCATGCGCGACGATCGAATAGATGGTCCGACGCGTGCTTTCCGACGTGAAGCGCGGATCGACCAGCAAGGCCCGCTCGAAGGTGAAGATCGCGCCCCAATTCTCCATGGCGGAGAAGAACTGGCTCTGCCCCGGCCCCGCGACATTGTCCAGCTTGGGCAAGGGGAAAGGCACGCCGAAATAGTCGTTATAATAAGGCAGGATCGCCGCCGACGCATCGAGCGCGAGTTGCGCCTTGCCGGTGTTGCCCTTGCCGGTGATCACGCCGACTTCGGTTGCGCCGGCCATTTTCGTCGCGCGTTCCAGTTCGCCCAGGCCGAAGAAGAGGAGGTAGGAGGACATTTTCGGGCTGGTGCCAAAGGTCACCAGCTTCCTGCCCGACCCGGCATCGGCGCTGCCCTTGACCGGCATGTTGCTGACGGCAAGCTGATCGGCGGGGACGACGGCGCTCAGGTCGAAGGTCGCCTTGTAGCTCGGCTCATCAAAGCTCGGCACGAAGCGGCGGGCGTCGGGCGCCTCGAACTGGGTGAAGAGGGCGCGCTTCGCCTTGCCGGCATTGTCGGTATAATCGAGCGCGAACAGGCCGTTCGCCTGCTGGTTGATGACACCTGCATAGTCGATGTCGAGCTTGTAGTTGCCCGGCTGGAGCGGCTTGCCGAAATCGAAGGTGACGGTCTGCGCGGCGGCGTCGATCCGGGCGGTCCCCTTTGCGGCCTTACCCTTTGCCGCCTTGTCGTTCACCGGGGTCAGCGTCACCGAACTTATCGTCAGGTCCGCCGCGTTCAGCACCAGGGCAGGCATCGCCTGAGTCACGATGACATCGATGGTGGTCCTGCCCGTGAACTTCAGATTGGCCGCATCGGGAGTCACCTCGATCGCATAGTGGCTGGGCGCGGCGCCGCGCGGCAACTGCGTGGTCACACCCGCGGCGGGGCCCGGCTGCGCCCATGCCGGGACAGCCATGGCCAGCGGCGCGGCCGCCAGCATCAGCGGAAGGATTTTCGAAAAGGACATGAGGTTCGCAACTCCGACAGGTTGGAACGGCGCGGCGAAAGTCGCGCGCCAGGATGTCAGGGGGATCGTCCGTTTCACCTCGTCGGTCAAGCCGGGCGCCCCGCCGCGCATGTCGTTGGTCGAAACTTGTTGTTCGTTTGTCAAACAAAAGCGGAGTTGAAGCTTCCTGCCGCCGCGCCGGCAGGAACGCCATTCCCTCCGGGCGCGCTAGCCCCGCCCGCGATAACCCGGCACGTCCTGCGGGGGGAGCCACAGCCCCGCCGGCGGCTCGCCCGATTGCCAGAACACGTCGATGGGAATGCCCCCGCGCGGATACCAATAGCCGCCGATGCGCAGCCATATCGGGTTCATCTCAGCGAACAGCCTTTCGCCGATCCCGACCGTGCAATCCTCATGGAAGGCGGCATGGTTGCGAAAGGCGCTCAGGAACAGCTTCAGCGATTTGGATTCGACGATGGTCGCCGCGGGCGCATAGTCGATCACCAGATGCGCGAAATCGGGTTGCCCCGTCACCGGACAGAGGGACGTGAATTCCGGCGCGGTGAAGCGCACC